>ENA-OQDM01000283-OQDM01000283.1-human-gut-metagenome-genome-assembly--contig:-NODE-283-length-33679-cov-1.970732_pt1 | contig 33679 bp, 35 predicted proteins | sample MGYA00242772_ERZ504605 | MGnify/ENA primary metagenome ERZ504605 (study PRJEB26092, sample SAMD00036348) | human gut metagenome | host: Homo sapiens | study: EMG produced TPA metagenomics assembly of... | reverse complement strand
TTTTGCCACTGGTAGCATTAATATAAGTAATTCTGCCCAGTAAACCAACTAAAGCTAGCAGCACTACAGCGAATAGTCCTACTAGCTTTCCTCTCATTTTGTGATTAATTTTTTTCTGAGGTCTTCTTCGATTCCTCGTATTGGTATTGCTCAATGATCTATCACCTCTTAGACTCAGGAACTTCCTGATACTGTCTTACATAACTGTTACTCGGCATAGTATAAGTCTTTTTCTGGTCATCTTTCGGATAATTCATTCCCAGACGCCCTATGGCAAGCTTCTTGATCGTATTCAGATCCACATCTGAAGTTACCTGACTCTCATATGCATTGTTGTCTTCTTTAATCTGTGACAGTTCTGTTTCCAGAGAAGCAACTGTTTTTATCTTACCTGTCAGCTCCGATTTCAGCTGAAGATAATTGACACAGCAAAAAAAGTACGGCAACACTTACCACTGCAAGGAACACCACAAAACCGCGTCCCATGCTCTTTGCTTTTTCTCTGTTTCTCTGTGCTTCCCGACTGAGCTGTCTCGGTTGAGCTGCCGGTCTCTCCAGCATATTTTCACGAACTCGCCGCGCGGTCTGCACTCCAGGAGCCTGATACGGTCTCGCAGGAACTTCCTGCAGTCTTCGCACCGCATTCCCATCCACATACATTCCACGGGCATTTCTGGCATTTGTTCTGTTTTTTCTGGATGTGACTGCTCTGTTCGTCCTCTCCATCTACATCTCACAACTTTCTACTTCTATACTTAATTAAAGATATCTTCTTTCAAAGATTCTGAGTTTTGCACTCTTAGATCTCGGATTCTCTTCCATTTCTGTCTCACTTGGCAGAATCGGTTTTCTCGTGATCACTTTTCCTTTGGATTTCTTGCCACATACACATACTGGGAAATCCGGTGGACAGGTACATGGATTTTCATTTTTTCGGAAAATTGTTTTTACAATCCTGTCCTCAAGAGAATGAAAGGTAATAATACAGATTCTTCCGCCATCATCCAGAAGATCGATCATCCCATCCAGTGATTCTCTCAGAACATCAAGTTCCCGGTTCAGTTCAATTCGGATTGCCTGAAAAGTTCTCTTTGCAGGATGTCCTCCAGTTGCCTGGATTTTCATCGGAATTGACTGTCGTATGATCTCAGTCAGTTCTCCGGTTGTCTGAATCGGTGCTTTGGCTCTCGCAGCCACAATATGTTTTGCAATGTTTTTTGCAAATTTATCTTCACCGTAATCACGAATGATACGGTACAGTTCTCTTTCATCATAACCATTCACAATATCCGCAGCTGTGCGGCTCTGTCTCTGGTCCATTCTCATATCCAGCGGTGCATCCACACGATAGGTAAATCCACGCTCTTCATTGTCTAACTGATAAGACGAAACTCCCAGGTCCAGAACAATTCCATCAACTTTCTGAATTCCCAGGTTCTTCAGCTCATTCGCCATGTAACAATAATTGCTGCGAATAATCTGAACTCTGTCACCATAGGCGGACAAACGTTCACTCGCAGCAACTATTGCATCTTGGTCCTGATCTATGCCAATAAATCTCCCCTTGGCAGAAAGTCTGCGGCACACTTCCCTGTGCGTGCCCTGCTCCTCCCAGAGTTCCATCCACATAAGTACCATCAGGTTTTACCCTTAAACCATCGATGGTTTCTTCCAGTAATACAGATTTGTGTTTAAATTCCATATCCGTCTCCTGTTGGATTTCTTTCCGGCGTAATGCTTAGATGATGATACCCATGTCCTGCATACCCTCTGCAATACTGTCCATATCATCATAATCACAATTCTCGCTCCACTTCTCTTTGCTCCATACCTCAATTCTGTTGAGGTTTCCGGTGAGCACAACGTCTTTTTCCAGACCAGCGAATTCCCGTAACGTCTGCGGTACAAGAATTCTCCCCTGCTTGTCCAGTTCACAGTTTGTCGCACCTGCTACAAAGAAACGTGTGAAGGTTCTGGCATTTTTGTTTGTAAGTGGTAAGGCTCTGAGTTTTTCTTCAAAGGCATTCCATTCATCCATAGGATAAATAGAGAGACAACCATCAAGTCCCTTTGTCAGAACAAACTCCTCTCCCAGGATGTTCTCTGAATTTGGAAGGGATGATCCAGACGCCCCTTCGCGTCGATTGTATGATTGTATTCGCCCATGAACATATAAACTCACCTACTCTCGTGAGATACGATTCTCCCCTTCGTATCTGCCGGCGGAAATGGATAAATATGCCACATTCCCTCCATTCGCCACCACTATTCACCACTTTCTACCACTTATAAAATCATTCTAACCTATTTACCTTGAAAATACAAGTGGGAATCGTAGTTTTTTTCTGAACAATTTTATACATTTTAAGCGGAAAATTGCTATATTTTACGAGAGTATTACAGAAAATTTTCTAATTTTCAAAGTTGTTTAAAAAGCGAAGGGGTCCTCCCTTTGGAGAACCCCCTTTAACTCTGTCACATGTCTATTTCCATGTTACCCGTTTATTATTTATACATCTTCGCGATCATCCGGTCCAGCCTCTGGCTCAGCCTCAGCTGATTCGGCAGATCCCTCCGTTCCCTTATTCTCTGATTCAACAGTTTCTGCAGACGCCGGAGCTTCTGCCGCTTCCGCATCTTCGACAGACTCTGAAACTTCCGTTTCTGTCGTTTCAGCAGTTTCTGCGGATTTTGAATCTTCCGACTCATTTGATTCCGTATCTTCTTCAGCCACCATCTTTCCCGCTCTATCCAGTTCTTCAAGAATGTCTCTGAACTCATCCTGTACATTCTCAAAGTTATGAATGTCTTCCAGTCTGCTGCCATCATTTTTCTCTTCTGCGGCATTACGCTCCTCTCTCCTGCGTCTGCTGACCTTCTCTCTTTTCTTTGAAAGAATCCTTCGCACTGTCGCAACAATGCCACAGATCAGGAAAAGTGCAGCAGACACAAGCAGGGAAACCGGTATCTTTGTCTTCGGAATATACAGTTTATCCGTGCGAAGCCACTCGATCACACACTTGCCCAGCCCATATCCTGCAAGATATCTGAGAAAGATCTCACCTTCAAATTTTTTTCTCCAGGTATAAAGCAACAAAATCAGAAGCAGCAGCAGACACCAGATACTTTCATAGAAAAACAGTGGATGTACCTGAATGTAATCCATATCTCTGAAAGTTACCAGATGCTGTTTCATCAGCTTTGTCACTGCGCTCTTCTGTACGGAATCCATCGGAAGTCCCATTGCAAACAGACTGTCTGTGTACTCGCCAAAAACCTCTCTATTAAAAAAGTTTCCCCATACACCTATTATCTGTCCGCTGAGCAGTCCCATACATACAATATCTGCCATTTTCCAGAATGACGTTCTGCTGAGCCGGCAGAAGAGAGCTGCCACAAGCACGCCCCCCAGAATTGCTCCATAAATAGACATACCGCCACTGCGTATATCACACAGGATCTTCCAGGATTTACCACTGAACTGACTCCATGAAAAAGCAATGTAATAAAGCCTGCCTCCGATCACTCCACCGACCAGTGCCGAGATTGACGCTCCCAGGCAGAGATTCAAATTCAATTTCTGCCATCTGGCGCAGAGAAGAATCATCCCCAGCCCAATAAGCAGACTTACAGCCATCAGTATCCCGTATATTGTGATATCAAATCCAAGAACAGAAAAAGTTCTGTCCTCATATTCAAACAAAAACCCCAAATTCGGAAATCTTACTGTTATCTCCATAAAACCCCTTTATCATATACTTCGTATTATCGGATATGTTGTACAGAAACCAATATACCTTTAAGGCTATCGATTTTTATACATTGAATCTGAACAGGATCACATCTCCATCCTGTACGATGTATTCTTTACCTTCCATACGGACAAGTCCTTTTTCTCTTGCACCTGCATAAGAACCACAGTCCAGAAGATCCTGATAATTCACAACCTCTGCTTTGATAAATCCTCTTTCAAAGTCTGTATGAATCTTACCGGCTGCCTGTGGCGCCTTTGTTCCGATTTTGATCGTCCATGCACGAGTCTCATCTTCTCCTGATGTCAGAAAGCTCATCAAGCCCAGAAGTCTGTAGCTTGCCCTTACCAGTTTCTCAAGACCGGACTCTTTCAGCCCCAGATCTTCGAGGAACATTTTTTTCTCATCATCATCAAGTTCAGAAATTTCTTCCTCAATTTCTGCACAGATCACAAATACTTCGCTCTTCTGCTCTGCTGCATATTTACGTACCGCCTGTACATGAGCATTGGATTCTCCGTCATCTGCAAGATCGTCCTCACTTACATTGGCAGCATAAATGACCGGTTTCCAGGTAAGCAGATTATAGGTTCCCATCCATGCTTCTTCATCTTCATTTTCAAGTTCCATAGTGATTGCCATATTGCCGTCTTCCAGATGCTTCTTCACTCTCTGAAGGAAATCCAGTTCTTTTGCAGCCTCTTTGTCCATACGGGCTGTTTTGGTAACTTTGGCGATTCGGCGTTCCAAAATCTCAATATCAGAAAAGATCAGTTCCAGATTGATCGTCTCAATGTCTCTGAGCGGATCAATGCTTCCGTCTACATGAATGACATTCGGATCTTCAAAACAGCGTACAACATGTACGATCGCGTCTACCTCACGAATGTTTGCCAGGAACTGGTTTCCAAGTCCCTCACCTTTGGAAGCGCCCTTTACAAGTCCGGCGATATCAACGAATTCGATCACCGCCGGTGTTACTTTCTTTGAGTGATAAAAATCTCCCAGAAGTTTCAGTCTCTCATCCGGTACAGTAACAACCCCAACATTCGGATCAATGGTACAGAACGGATAATTGGCAGATTCTGCTCCGGCTTTTGTCAGTGAATTAAACAGTGTACTTTTTCCTACATTTGGCAGTCCTACAATTCCAAGTTTCATTTCTCTATAGTTCTCCATTTCGTTATTTTATTAGATTTCATACTTATTCAATCTTATCACACATGTGTAAAAAAGTCTATATCCCCATAAATCCGATATCCTGCTTACAGTTACCCCCGGGGGATCATTTCCGAATTGCAATGATATCTTCTACTTTGATTTCTCAGGCATCTTTCAATATAAATTTATGAATGATCTCCGCCACTCCGTCATGGTTATTATCGTGTTCCGTCACATAGTTTCCATATTCCGCAATTCCCGGAAAAGCATTGCACATGACAGCTCCCACATGGGCCGCTTTAAGCATTTCCACATCGTTCTGTGCATCTCCGGCGGCTACAGAATTCTCAATCGGGATTCCCAGATAATCGCAGAACCATCGAACCGCAAATCCCTTGGATATTCCCTCTGGTACGATTTCCTGATAACAGTCATTAGAGAAAAAGCTGTGTACTTCTCCTGCATACTGCGAGATCACTTCTTTTTGAAAACAAATATTTTTCTCTTTTTGTTCTGCCGGTGTGATCGCGATCAGTTTATACGGATCCTCCGGCACAACATCTGCCGCACATTCTACAACCTTGTAGGGCAGCTGATTGATCTTTGCATATCTGTGAAGTTCTTCCGTATCCCTGGCAGAAAGAATATGTGTATCTGAGTAACTCTGAATATGCAGATCACGCTTCATAGCTTCCCCGATGATCTTTGCCGCAGTTTCCTTTGAGAAGGTTTTACCGTAAACGGTCTTTTCATGATATGGATCATAGATCTGTCCTCCGTTAAAGCAGATCACATAGCAGCCTTCTCTATCCAGTCCGGCTTTTGCCGCACAGACGCGCGCACTTGCCAGAGGACGCCCTGTGCAGACTACGATCTTATGTCCACATGCCAGAGCTTCATCAATTGCCGCCTGGTTTCCCGATGTCACTTCCTTATGATCATTCAGTAAAGTTCCATCCAGATCCGTAAATAGTATTCTTGTTTCAACAGACATTTTGTATTGTTCCTCCATTACTTCCTCTATGCTGTATTCTTTAACACAGCAGATCATTCCAAATAATATCTAATTTTCTCCTCGTTTAATTTCTCGCCGATGATAATCAGCACATCCTGTCCTGCACCGATCGGTTTTAAGCTTATCTCGTGCTGCGTTGCATTCAGTTCCAGCCAGTTTTCTCCATCCTGCAAAAATCCTTTAATACGCAAAACTCCACCGCAGGCAGGATCTTCAAAGATTTTTTTGGCTGCATGTTTTGCTTTTGATACAGCAATCTTCTCATCCATAAAAAATAATGTCTGAAAAATTTCGTCCTGATCTACATACAGTTTCTCATAATCCTCGACCAAATAACCGGACTCCAGGATTTTTTTGAATTCTTTTTCTGTGAAGTCTTCCCAGTCCTTACAGATCACTTCGTCTTTCAAAACTCTCGAACAGTGAATCTCCTGCAATGCACGGTTCAGATGTGCAACTGTCTGTCGAATTTCTTCTTCAGATGCATCCTGTGTTTTGCTTAAGAGTACACATCCTGCGTTGGCAACTTCCGAAGCCAGCACGTAATCCGCTTCCTTTGAAAGTGTTTTTTCCAGACTCGCATCCACAACTGTGATCACATTCCCAATCTGGTACCAGCGGTCCAGTGGTTCTTCATGAAGTGCATCAAAGAAATCATCTACATCGAAGATTCCGGACGGTTCGATCAGAACTCTGTCGTAACCACACATTCCCATTGCGATCAGTTTTGTTTTGAAACGTCTTCTGTAACAGTCTTTATCGCAGCCACCGGCTACCATTTCCAGCTCACAGTTCTCACCTTCCAGCTCACGAAGAAGCATCATATCCACATTGATGGCTCCGAAATCATTTTCAAGGATGCCGATGTTCTGTCCCTGCTCCATCAGATAACGGGCATATTTTTTTATAAATGTGGTCTTACCAGAGCCAAGAAAGCCCGTGATCAAATCTACCTTTACCATTGTCTTTTTTCCTTATCATTCTTAAATATTTAATTCTTTTCGAATGTTTTCTGCAAAAATACGGTGTCCTTCTTTCGTAAAATGAACTCCATCGTAAATTGTCGGGATTTCCCATCCACTGGCATCTGTAAAAGCAATCCCAAGGCGCTTTGCAATCCTTTTATATTCTTTTCCCAGATTGCGGGATTCCGTCAGAAGTTCCGGACGGTCCACCCACTGTCCTTCCTGCATTGCCGGCGGTGCGATCAGACGAGGCGCATCTTTCTGCTTGCAAGTCCTGCTTCTTCCATCATTCGTTTCAGAAAGCGTTCCATCCTCTTTGCCACATCCGCTGCTGTAAAATCCGGATTTTCCAGAAGATCATTTGTTCCAAGCATTACCAGAAGCCATACCGAATCGGCTTTCGATGCCAGTCTCGAACCTGCTGACAGGCAAATTTTACAGTGCTGACCGTATGTGGTATGCTTCGTCCATTTACACCATGATTTTCGACTTTCCAGTCTGTCTCTGTATCCAGTATTCCTGTCCATCGGACCTCTTTGGGATATCTTCCTTCATTTGTATCATGCGGATCATATCCATATGTATTGGAATCTCCATAACAGATCAATGTTCCTGACATGTTTTTATCCTCTTTTCTTGCATATTTTCACTATTGTTCTCTACAGTCTGCTCAAAAATGTCCACCTGTATACCATATCCAGGCGACCAGCCCAAATTCTATGAGCAGAATCAGCGGAATACCTATATAAAATTTCGGTTTTCTTGTTTTGTGATGAAAAATACTCATCCCAAGTAAAGCTCCGATGCTTCCGCCTATAACTGCAGCCCCCATCAAAACTTTCTCCGGGATCCTCCAGGCATGACGCCGTGCTCTGCTCTTATCGTCTCCGTACAACAGAAAAGTAATGAAATTGACTGCCAGTAAATATATGACCATATTTTTCATCATGTTCCGCCTCCTTGCCTTAAATATTTATATTATACATTACTTTTGCATGAATGGCAAAAAAACAGCCGGGTTTTATCCCAGCTGTTTTCCCATTTTTTCAATTTTTCCCTTCGTTCGCGGTAATCCGGCAGTTCTTTTTCCACAACTGCCCAGAAACGCGGCGAATGATTCATTTCTTTACGATGTGCCAGTTCGTGGACAACCACATAATCAAGAAGTTCCGATGGCATCAGTACCAGCTTCCAGTTGAAGTTGAGATTTCCCGCAGAACTGCAGCTTCCCCAACGGGTTTTCTGTTCCCGGATCGTGATTCTGTTATAGGTAACTCCCATCCTTTCTGCAAAATATGCGGTACGTTCAGGAAAGATCTTTTTTGCCTGCAAAATTCCTTCCTGACGCTCTTCGTCTGTGATCACATGCATATTCTCACGATATTTCTCCAGTTTCTCCTGCTGTGCAAATATCCACGTTTCATGATCTTTTACAAATTTCGCAATCCTGTATTTCGCCAGCCGGACCGGTGCCCGTACGATAACACTTCCGTCTGGTTTTACCTGAATCGTCAATGTCTTTCTGTTGGAACGTATCAGTTCATATTCTATCAAATTTTCATCATCTCCGACATGATGCAGCCGCCGGATGCCCCACAGTCCATTACTTCCTGTATCTGTCCGGTTCCTGCATGAATTCCTCCTATAGCATACACCGGAATTGTTACCTTTGTACAGACTTCTTTCAAAAATTCAAGTCCACGTGGTGGAAGCCCTTTCTTGCAGTCTGTCACATAAACATGGCCCGCCGTCACATAGGTTGCGCCTGCTTTCTGTGCCCTGACCGCTTCCTCCGGAGAATGGATGGACGAACCTACTATTCGGAAATCATTGAGTTTTCCACAATATTCTTCCAGTAAAAAAAGAGGCAGATGAATATATGGATGGTGCAGTCGCCGGGCCACTTCTACAAAGCTATGGAGCATACATGGTGTATCATATCTGCCACAGATCTTAAGAACCTGTCCTGCCATTGCTTCATATGCAGACTCTGAAAGATCTTTTTCCCGCAGGATCAGTGCTTTGGGATGCATCTGGCAGATTCTCTCCACCTGTTCAAGAAAAGGTCTTTCACAGAGTTTTCGGTTCGTTACTGCTATTATATTTCTATATTCTGCAGCACCAGCATTTTCATTTCTGGCACCATTTTTTTCTTTACAGATATACATAATCGTTCATGACCGGCTGAAGATCATGATTCAAAAGGGCCTGATATACTTCATCCACAGATCTTCCGTCTGAAATTTCAAACTGGTCATCTCCCTTGTCTTCGATATCCTCTACATGGCTTCCAATACCTGTACTAACCCCGGCGGAAATTTTGGTTGCCGCAATATTAACCAGATTGTCACGAACTCTTTCGCACTCTCTGGTGGAAACCGTAATACTGGCAAATGGCATAAACAGCCGATATGCACAGACTACCTGCAGAAGCTGAGGTTCATGCACATCCATCGGATTGATCCGGTCATTATTAATGATCGGACGCAGTCTCGGGCAGGAAAATGCAATCTCAGCATGTGGATATTTTCTCTGAAGAAGCCAGGCATGATAACCGGTAGCAAAGGCATCTTTACGGAAATCATCCAGTCCCAGAAGTGCAGCAAAACCAACACCGCGCATACCACCTTTCAATGCACGCTCCTGTGCATTCAGGCGATATGGAAAAATTCGTTTATGTCCGGCCAGATGAAGTGTTTCATACTTATCTGAATTGTAAGTTTCCTGGAAAACAGTCACATAATCGGCTCCACATTCATGCAGATAATGATATTCATCCGAATTCATCGGATAAACTTCCAGCCCAATCACTTTGAAATATTTTCTTGCGATCTTACACGCCTCACCAATATATTTCACATCGGACTTTATACGGCTCTCTCCGGTAAGAATCAGAATTTCCTGGAGACCTGTCTTTGCGATTGCTGCCATCTCTTTGTCAATTTCCTCTGCATTCAGCTGTGCACGGCGAATTTTATTGTGGCAGTTAAAACCGCAGTAGATGCAGTAATTTTCACAGTAGTTTGCGATATAGATTGGTGTAAACATATATACACTGTTTCCAAAATGTTTTCTTGTCTCCACTCTCGCCGCCTGCGCGATCTCTTCCAGAAGTGGAAGTGCCGCAGGAGAAAGAAGTGCCTGGAAGTCCTCAACCGTCCGATTGTCATGTTCCAGTGCTCTGCGGACATCCTTTTCTGTATACTTATCATAATCATAGGCATTCATCGCTGTGATGACCTGTTCCATAACATCGGACTCTTCCAATGTCTCCATTCCCGGAAGATATTTCATATGATCGATACGGTTTTTTTTCATATCTTCCAGAATTACTTCATTGACGATACTCTCGTTAAAATGTTCGCCATGTTCTGTTGTATTTGATGACATTTTGTCTTCTCCTTTATCTGATAGTCTTTAGTCGTGCAGAAATCCCGTCAGCGGTGAAGAAGCACTGGCGCCCTTATCCAAAGTCCGTCCAAATCCGGATAAATAAGCACTTCTGCCTGCTTCAATTGCTTTTTTAAATGCTTCTGCCATCACCTGTACATCACCTGCAGTTGCGATTGCGGTGTTTGCCATAACAGCGGCAGCTCCCATTTCCATCGCCTCACATGCCTGGGATGGTCTTCCAATTCCGGCATCTACAATGATCGGAAGATCAATCTCATCAATCAATATCTGGATAAATTCTTTTGTGCAGATTCCTTTATTGGAACCAATCGGAGATCCAAGAGGCATTACACATGCTGCACCGGCATTAACCAGGTCTCTTGCTGCATTCAAATCCGGATACATATACGGCATAACTACAAACCCTTCTTTTGCAAGAATCTCTGTTGCCTTGATCGTTTCATAGTTGTCCGGAAGAAGATATTTGGAATCATGGATAACTTCAATCTTGACAAAATCACCACATCCAAGCTCTCTGGAAAGTCTCGCGATACGCACAGCCTCCTCCGCATTTCTCGCTCCGGAGGTATTTGGAAGAAGCGTAATGTTCTTTGGAATATAATCCAGAATATTCGCAAGTCCCCCCCTGATTTGCACGACGAAGGGCAAGCGTAATGATCTGTGTTCCTGCTTTTTCAATACATGCTTTTACAAGATCCAGTGAAAATTTACCGGATCCAAGAATAAAACGGGATGTAAATTCATGTCCTCCAAGAATCAGTTTATCTTCTGTTCTGTCCATTTCTTCATTCTTGCCGCTTCCGCCGCCCATAAAACTAACGATTTCCATAACGTCCCCTTCTTTCAAAATTGTGCTTCCATAAAGTTCTCTTGCCAGGATCTGGTCATTTAATTCAATGGCAACCTGTACTGGTATATACTGGTTCTTCTCCAGATATTCTGTAACAGATAACGGCTGCTCCAGAGTTCTTTTTACTCCATTTACTGTGATCATATGTTGTCCTCCTGTGTGAAACCAACAAAAAAGAGTCCACAAAGAAATACACCCGCGGTGGTGCACCCCTTCATGAACTCTGTTCACTCTCATTGGTTTTCTTATAAAATTATCTTTTAAAGTATACCTCTGTCAGTTTCATCTGTCAAGCGTATTCCCCTCGCTGTTTTTCAGTCAGTCTCTTGTCATCAGCATCAGTAAGGAGCCTGCATCAAACTCTACACATGCCTCTTCATCTACAATTTCATTACTGACTGTAAGTCCACTGTCTGAAACTTTCAGATGATATTTATTCAGTGGATATTTGAACCCTCTCAGTGTCAGACCTGTCAGATCTCCCTCCAGCGAAAAGAAAGAAACATATTTGCCAAACTGTTCCTCTTTCTTAAGAACTGTATGACTTTCGATCAGTTTCATATAATTCCACTGATCGACCAGTATGATATCCGCACCTCGGTTCCTTCCATGTACCAGCAGTCCGAAATTAGCCATAAGGTGATCGATCCGGTTTCCGGTCGCACCCAGGATCGTAATCCGCTCAGCACCACGGTCAATCGCAAAATTCACGGCAGACTGTGTATCCGAATCATCTTTTCCGGCTTCAGACGCATAATCTCTGTCTCCCTCAGCCCTTGCAGATACAATGCCCCCTCAGCCGAAAGGCTGTCAAAATCTCCTACTGCCACCTCCGGCTGCCAGTCTGTTCCTTTAAAAAATTCAACACCTCTGTCTGCTGCGATCAGATCTACTTTTTCTGTTTTGTTTTTCTTCAAAAAATCGAGGGCAAAATCTCTCTGGATATTGCCCCCGCTTACGATGATCACATCTTTCATGCTCTTCCTCAATCAATCTCTGATTTAATCTTGTCCATCTTTTTCTGTATACTGTAAACATTTGTTTCCAGATCACCACTAAATACATAAGAACCTGCAACCAGAAGATTCGCACCGGCTTTCATAACAGTTTCCATCGTTTCATCGTTGATTCCGCCATCCACCTGTATATCTACATCAAGTTCTTCTCTGTCGATCAGTTCCTTCAGCTCCACGATCTTCTCTGTACATTCCGGAAGATATTTCTGACCACCGAACCCTGGCTGTACGGTCATAATAAGAACCATATCCACATCTTCCAGAAGATGGCTGATATCATTTACCGGAGTTGCCGGTTTAATAGAAACTCCGACTTTGACACCGGCATCTCTGATCAGTTCAATTGCTCTCTCCAGATCCTCACATGCTTCTGCATGTACCGTAATGGAATCTGCACCACAGTCCACAAAATCCTGAATATAACGTTCCGGTGCCGATACCATCAGATGTACGTCAAAAAACATTTTGGATTCTTTGCGGATAGAACGGATCACCGGCATTCCAAACGAAATACTCGGCACAAAATCTCCATCCATAACATCAATGTGAAGCCATTCAACTCCTGCTTTTTCCAAAGTCTGAATCTGTTCGCCCAAGCGGTTAAAGTCCGCCGACAAAATTGAGGGGCACAATCGATATTCCATTTAATATCTCCTTTTCTCTTTCAATTCTTCATATAAACTTAGATAATCTTCATATCGGAGTCTGCTGATCTCACCATTCTCCAAAGCTTCTTTTACTCTGCATCCCGGTTCATGGATGTGTCTGCATCCCTGAAATCTGCATGTATCCTCATATTTTCGAAATTCTGGAAAATAATTTTTCAGATCCTGCTCTTCCATATTCATCAGATATAAAGACGAGAATCCTGGTGTATCCATCAGAAACGTATCTTCTCCAACCGGAATCACCTGTGAATGTCTGGTCGTATGCCGGCCTCTCTTCAGCTTACGGCTGATCTCGCCGGTCTCCATCTGTACTTCTCCCTGCAAAAGATTCGTCAGGGAAGACTTACCGACTCCGGAAGGTCCTGCAACAACTGTTGTCTTTCCCTTCAGGATCCTGTGTATCTCATCCAGTCCCTCTTTTTCAAGTGCACTGGAAAGGATCACCTGATAACCGCAGTTTCTGTAAATTTCACATAATGTCCGGGTTTCTTCTTCCGATGCAAGATCTTTTTTATTAAAGCAGATCACTGCCGGAACCTCTGCCTGTTCCATCATGATCAGGAAGCGGTCCAGCAGCATAAAATTGGGTTTGGGATTTTCAAGTGCAAAGATCACAAACGCCTGGTCAACATTTGCAACTGCCGGACGAATCAATGAATTCTTGCGTGGAAGGATTCGGATCAGATTGCCCGTTTGTTCCTGCTGGTCAAGTATTGTGATTTCCACATTATCACCTACCAGCGGTTTCTGATTATCTTTGCGGAAGATTCCCTTGGCTTTACATTCATAGAGCACTTCATCTTCTCCGTATACATAATAAAATCCCGCTATTCCTTTGATGATCTTACCCTGCATGTATTACTCTGCTTTCTTGAAAGTAAGTGGATACTGTCCCAGCTGCTGGATCGTACCATCCACTACTTCTGACACATATAATGTACCTTCGCTGACTCCCGGAGCTCCGGTAACATCCAGTGTATATGGGAATGTTATCTGTTTGCAGTCCACAATGATCGAAGACTGTGTTTCTCCGTTCACATCCTGAAGAAGTTCCAGTCGAACCTGTCCTCCCTGATATCCGGTCGGTGTATTCAGTGTCTGTGTACATTTCCATACTTCACCATTTGCAGCTGCTGCACTCTGCTGTGTGCTATCTGTGCTCTGTGCTGATGCAGTATTATCTGTTGCTGATGTGTCTTCTGTATCAGAAGATGGAGCTTCATTTCCGCTGCTAACTACAATTTCAATCGGCTGATCCGGATCTGCATATTCATCTGCTGCCGGATCCTGAGAAATAACTTCCCCAGATGCCACATCGCTGCTCTGCTGCTCTGTCACCTTAATGTCAGTCCATTTTCCAAGTGTTGTGATTGCATCATTCTTTGTCATACCGACAACGCTTGGCACTGAAACACTATCGCCATAATCCAGACCACGGCTGACAACCAGTGTAACCTCGTCACCTGCAGAAACGCTGCTTCCAGCTGTCGGTGTGACAGAATCCACATAGCCTGGATTTACCATTGGATAGCCTGTTCCATCATCTTCACTGTACTCTTTCTGTACCGTTACATTCAGTCCAAGATCTTCCAGTGTCTGCTGTGCATCTATACCGGTCTCTCCGGAAAGATCAGGCATAACAACTTCCTGCTGACCTTTACTGAGATAATATTTCAGAGTTGTATACTGTTCTACTTTTGTTCCGGCCGGAATATCCTGTGAAGAAATTCTGCCTTTTTCCTGAGTAGAATTTTCTTCTCCCATCATCTGTTTGCCCAGTTTTTCTTCTTCAAGCAGAGCTGCTGCTTCATCTTCTGTCTTGCCTACCAGATTCGGTACTGTAACCATTCCATCTTCATCTGTACCTGTTGTATCTGTATTCTGTTCCTGCTGGTTATCTGTCTGTGTTTCACCACCGATGATACCTGCCGCCTTGCCGATAAAGAAAATTGCGATTACAAGGATCACTGCCCCTGCAACGAGAGACAGGATTGTCAGTGCACTGTTCGGTGCTTTATGTTTCTTTTTATTTCTGGATTTCTTTTCTTCACGTCTGCGGCGATATTCGTCCTCGTAATCATCATCGTCGTCATCATAATCATCATCCAGTACTTCATCTTCCAGCTCAGCCACATCCTGCTTACGCTGGGAAGTACGGTTTTTCGGTGTATGCTTGATCTCGCCAAGCTCTTCATCAGAGATCACAACTGTTTTCGCTTCGTTGTCAACAGAAGATAATTTCACAAAATTCCCCTGCGGATCGATCAGAGAATGTTTCAGGTCGGCAATTACATCCTCCATCTTTTCGTATCGACGATTTACACTCTTCTGTGTACATTTCAGGATGATCTGCTCCAGACTGTACGGAAGTTCTTCTGTATATACACTCGGAGGTACCATTTCTTCCTGCAGATGTTTGATTGCGATCGCAACAGTTGTATCTCCGTCAAACGGTACACGTCCCGTTACCATCTCATACAATGTAATACCCAGTGAATAGATATCACTCTTTTCATCACTGTAACCGCCGCGGACCTGTTCCGGAGAACTGTAATGTACAGAACCCATCACATTGGAACTGATAGTATTTGAAGAAGCAGCTCTTGCGATACCAAAATCTGTTACTTTTACTTTACCGTCTGTTGAAATAATAATATTCTGCGGCTTTACATCTCGGTGAACGATTCCGTGATTATGCGCTGCCTCCAGCCCCATAGATACCTGAATCGCAATACTTGTTGCTTCTTTGATCGAAAGTTTACCCTTTTTGGCAATATACTCTTTCAGTGTAATGCCCTCGATCAGCTCCATAACGATGTAATATACACCTTCATCATCACCCACATCAAAAACATTGACAATATTCGGATGTGTCAGTCCTGCTGCCGCCTGGGCCTCACTGCGGAACTTGCGGATAAAAGTTGTATCCTCTCTGAATTCCGGCTTCAATACTTTTACTGCCACAAAGCGGTTCAGCTTGTGATCCTTTGCCTTATATACATCGGCCATTCCGCCGGTGCCTATTTTACCTAAGATTTCATAGCGTTCTGCTATGATCATTCCCGTCTTTAACATTTTTCCACCTCATTTGTGAATGGTTCTACCAGTATGACTGCTATGTTGTCCTTACCACCGTTCTGGTTTGCTTCTTTCAGAAGTTTCTCGCCCTTCTTCGGCAGTTCCTCTGTCTGGTCCAGTATGATTTCCTCTAATTTACTGTCCTCTACCATATTGCTCAGACCATCGGAACACATAAGAATCGTACTGTCCGGTTCCAATTTCAGGTCAAAAAAGTCAATATCTACGGTTCTCTCTGCACCAAGCGCCCTGGTAATGATATTTTTATCCGGATGATTTCTTGCCTCCTCCGGTTTGATCTCACCCATACGGACCATTTCCTGTACCAGTGAATGATCTTTTGTCACCTGATGAATTTCTCCCTGGATCACGTATAAACGACTGTCTCCTACATTCGCCACATATGCATAGTGACCGACAACTGTGCAGACCACGATCGTTGTTCCCATTCCCCTCAGATGTTCTTCTCTGCGGGAGCGTTCCAGAATCTCCGTATTTGCAGTCTCAATGGCATGACGAATCACCTTGATAGGGTTGAAATCCGCATCTCTCCGAATCTCGTCCACCAAAGTCTGAACTGCATGCGAAGATGCATAATCTCCGGCATTGTGTCCACCCATACCATCAGCAACGACAAACAGATTCGGAAGATTTCCAACCGGGTTTTCGGAAACAAACACATAGTCCTGGTTCATCTTCCTCTTCTGCCCTACATCCGTAGCTGAATATACCCTCATGTCACTTCTCACTTTCTGTTTTTTCCATATATCTTTTTCTTAACTGACCACAGGCACCGTCAATATCGCTGCCCATTTCCCTTCTAATAGTACCATTTATTCCACATTTTTCAAGATTAATTTTGAAATTCTCCACTGCCTCACGTGTGGAACGCACAAAGGAACGCTCTCTTACCGGATTGACCGGAATCAGATTCACATGACAGTTAAGCCCTTTCAGACGGCCTGCAAGTTCCTGCGCATTTTCTTTACTGTCATTCACTCCTGCCACCAGACTGTATTCAAAGGTGATTCTGCGCCCTGTCTTGTCAAAATAATTGCGGCAGGCTGCCAGTAATTCATCAATAGAATATTTATTGGCGATCGGCATTAACTCCCGCCGCTTTTCATCATTCGGTGCATGAAGAGACACAGCCAGTGTCATCTGAAGTTTTTCTTCTGCCAGTTCATAAATTTTCGGAACCAGGCCACAGGTAGAAACAGTAAGATTTCGCTGGCTGATATGGATTCCTCCGTCTTCCGTAAGAATATGAATAAAACGCAGCAGATTGTCATAATTATCCAGTGGCTCACCGGTCCCCATTACCACTACATTGGAGATACGTTCTCCGATAGATGTCTGAATGCGGTAAATCTGATCCAGCATCTCTGACGGAAGAAGGTTTCTGGTCAGGCCGCCAATCGTAGATGCACAGAAACGACATCCCATACGGCATCCCGCCTGAGATGAAATACAGACGGAATTTCCATATTTATAACGCATGAGAACACTTTCGATCATATTTCCGTCAGAGAGACGAAACAGATATTTTCTGGTTCCATCCACCTTTGAGATCTGAACATCCAGAGTTTCCAGTGCCGTGATCGGATAATCAGCCAGTTTCTGTTTCAGATTCTTCGGGAGATTTGCCATCTCATCATAAGAAGTTACCAGATGTTCATGCAGCCAACTGTAGATCTGCTTTGCACGAAAAGGCTTTTCTCCAATCTGCGTCATGAGTTCTTTTAACTCATCTATCGTCATTGATTTGATATCTGTCATAATTATTTCCTTCTGAATCTTGCAATAAAGAACCCATCTGTGCCATGCACTCCCGGAAGCATCTGCAAATATCCAAGTCCGGTCGTTTCTGAGCGAAGTTCTTCCGGTATGAATTCATCAATACTTTCCAGTTTGAACGGATGATTGTTCATAAACCACATCATGTTCTCTTCATTTTCTTCTTTTGCAATCGTACATGTACTGAATACCAGTACTCCTCGCGGTTTTACATATTCTGCTGCTTTGTCCAGGATCGTTCTCTGGAGGATCACAAGTTCTTCTTCCTTCTGTGTTGTCGAACGATATTTGATTTCCGGTTTTTTGCCGATCACACCATATCCGGAACACGGCACATCCGCAAGGACAATATCTGCTTTGCATTCCGATTCCACATCAAATATGGTTGCATCCTGTACCTTTGCCTGTACATTGATGGAATTCAGTCTCTGAATGTTTTCTTCAATCAGGTTTACCTTATACTGACTGATGTCGCGGGCGTCTACCGTTCCAAAACCTTCCATTTTATCTCCTATATGGAGGCTTTTTCCTCCCGGTGCTGCACACATATCGATAACATAGTCACCTTTCTGAGGATTGGCAATCTCGGCAACCAGCATAGAACTGACGTCCTGTACAACCATTTTCCCCTGAATAAATGCATCCAGTGCAAGAATATGATTATATCCTGAAATACGTTTTGCATAAGGAAGATATGGTGCCTGTTCTACTTTGACTCCCTGATTTTTCAGACTTTCACAGATCTTATCTACGGAATTAAGATATGTACGGCAGCGTACAGTCACCGGTTTTTCCTCCAGAAAATCCGCAAGCATTTTTTCTGTTGTCTCTTCTCCATAATCGGCAAGCCAGCGTTCTACCAGTCTTCTGGCATGGAATAGCGAACCGAAAGATAACGTACAAGATTCTCTTCTCTTGGAGGATATTCCAGTTCATCCATCTGTCTTGCCACCGTGCGAAGTACACCGTTTACAAACGGTTTCAGATTATAAAAATCCTTTTTTCTGTGCCAGTTTCACCGCTTCATTGCAGACTGCACTGTCCGGCACACGATCCATAAATTTCAGCTGATATACTGCACTTCGCAGAATCTCGCGGATCGGCGGTTTCATTTTATCAACAGGGATCTTCGAAAAAGAATCGATGATATAATCGATCAATATCCTGTATTCCAGTGTTCCCTCACAGACTCTTGTGATAAAAGCTCTCTCCTGTTTCGGCAGAAACTGATATTTGGAAAGCGCATTACGAATCGCAATATGACTGTGTTCTCCCTCTTCATCAATCTGAAGAAGGATCTCCATGATCATTTCTCTTGTATTGATTCCACTAGTCATCTCGTCTTCTTCCTCCTGCAAGTATCAAAAGTCTCAGCAGCTGCAGTATGGAAGCAGCCAGTGCAGCTACGTAGGTCATTGCCGCAGCTGTCAGTACTTTTCTTGCACCTTTTGTCTCATCACTCCCAAGAATTCCTGTACTCTGAAGCATTTTCAAAGCTCTGGAAGATGCATTGATCTCTACAGGCAGTGTCACCAGCTGAAACAGAACCGCAAGTGAAAAGAGAACGATTCCTGCTGTTACCAGTGGGCGGATTCCTGAAAAAAATCCGATCAGAAACAACGGCCAGGAAAGCGTGCTCCCAAAATTCGCCACCGGAACGATCGCGCTGCGAAATTCAAGTGGTGCATAGCCGATTGCATGCTGAATTGCATGTCCGCACTCATGCGCAGCTACACCAACTGCTGCCAGTGAAGTTTTATCATAGATATCCTCGGAAAGACTTACAGTCTTTGTCCTTGGATCGTAATGATCTGTAAGGCTTCCGGAAATTGCTCTTACATGTACATCTGTAATCCCTGCCGCACGAAGGATTCTCTCTGCTGTCTCCGCTCCGGTAAGACCGGATGCACTTCTGATTCTGCGATAATAGGAAAATGTACTTTTCAGCCTTGTAGATGCAGCAAGTGACAGCAGCATTCCAATGATCAGCAGCACATAGGTCCAGTCAAATCCATAATATCCGTATCCATATCCGTACATCCGCATCACTCCTTATGATCTTTCAGCATCGACCCTGCAGTTACCTGATATCCGCGAAGAAACGCGTCTGTTTCCATCCGCTTCTTTCCTTCCAGCTGCACTTCCTTTAGAATCAGTGCATCACTTCCGCATGCAACATGAATGCCGGATTTATCCACACCAATGATCGTTCCCGGTGCTTCTTTTCCACATTCTGCACGTTCAACTGCACATTTCCACACCTTCAGCGTCTTTCCATTAAGAAACGTATATGCACTCGGCCACGGATTCAGTCCACGCACCAGTCTTTCCAGTTCAACAGCACTTTTTGAAAAATCCATCAGACCCATTTTCTTGCTGATCATAGCTGCATACGGTGTCGGGCTCTCTTCCGGCTGTTTTGTATAAACAGCAGTTCCATCTACAATTGAAGGAATCGTTCTGATCAAAAGAGCGGCACCTTCCTCTGCCAGTTTGTCAAAAAGGCTTCCACCTGTCTCATCCTCTGCAAGTGGTACAACTGCCTGAGAGATCATATCTCCCGTATCCAATCCAACCCCCATCTGCATGATCGTTACACCGGATTCTTTTTCTCCGTCGATCACGGCCTGCTGGATCGGTGCCGCACCTCTGTATTTCGGCAGAAGCGATGCATGAATATTCAGGCATCCATACTTTGGCATATCCAGGATCGTCTTTGGAATGATCTGTCCAAAAGCGGCTACGATGATCATATCCGGTTCCAGTTTTTTTAAAGTTTCCACAAATTCCGGTTCACGCACTTTGAGCGGCTGATAAACCGGAATATCGTGTTTCATTGCTTCTTCTTTGACCGGTGTCGGCAGAAGTGTCTTGCCTCTTCCCTTTGGTTTATCCGGCTGTGTTACAACTGCAGTCACCTCATATCCATTCTGTACAAGTGCCGCAAGAGGCGGTACCGCAAAATCCGGCGTTCCCATATAAACAATTTTCATATAGTAGTCTGCTCCTCTTTTCTCCCATTATACATGGGGCTGTTTCATTATTTAATCTGTGATCACCTTAATTGCTCTTTATTGCAATCAGTCTTCCTCATAGCTGGTTCTGTGGAGTTCTCCCTCAACCAGATCTGTGTACATTTTTCCGTCAAGATGATCGATTTCATGGCAGAATGCACGCGCCAGAAGTTCGGTTCCCTCATAGATCACTTCATTCATATCTTCATCCATGGCTTTAACTTTGACATAGTTTGGGCGAGTCACCTGACCTGCCATTCCCGGTACGCTTAAGCAGCCTTCGTCACCGGTCTGTTCTCCGGAAGTTTCAAGGATTTCCGGATTGATCAGTACGATCGGGCCTTCTCCTACATCAATGACTACAATTCGTTTCAAAATACCGACCTGTGGTGCTGCAAGTCCGACACCCATTGCCTCATACATGGTATCCAGCATGTCATCGATCAGTGTTATGATCTTTGGAGTTACTTCTTTTACCGGCTTGCTGATTTTTCGCAAAACCGGATCTTCTTCTGTTCTGATTACTCTGATTGCCATATTATTCTTCCTCTCTTTTTCTTCTTTTGTGGTGCATATAAATACTGCGGATTGCTCCACAACAAATTGTTCTCGCGACCCTGATATTTATGTATAGTCAAACTGAATATATAATTTCCGGAATCCGGAATTTACTTCAATGTATTTCTCTGTTTTATTCTTTATGTCCTGAAGTACACGTTCATCTTTGTGTTTCAGATACAATACCTTTCGGTAGATATCATTTACCTTTCCCACGGATGCATATGCAGGGCCGATCACATGTACTCTGTACTTTCCGCTAATGCGCTCTACAAACTTCGCAAGATAGTCCATTCCCTGCTCCAGAAGCTTCTCATCTTCTCCGGATGCCAGCACAGACAGCATATGTGCCGCCGGTGGATAATCCATCAGCATACGGTATGCCATCTCTTCCTGATAAAAAGCTTCGTAATCCTGCTTTGCAGCCGTCTGAATGCTATAGTGATCCGGATGATAGCTCTGTATGATCGCCTCACCGGCTTTTCTCCCTCTGCCAGAACGGCCGACGGCCTGTGTCAGCAGCTGAAATGTACGTTCTGCACAGCGATAGTCAGCAGCATTCAGCGACAGATCTGCCGCAATCGCACCGACCAGCGTCACATCCGGAAAATCATGTCCTTTAACGATCATCTGCGTACCTACCAGAATATCTGCTTTGTGTTCTGCAAAAGATGACAGTATTTTCTCATAACTTCCTTTTGTTCTCGTTGTATCGTAATCCATTCGAAGAACGCGTGCCTTTGGAAAAGTCTTTCGAAGAACCTGCTCAATCTGCTGTGTCCCGGCTTTAAAACCGCCGATATACGGAGAACCACACATCGGACATTTTTCCACCCGTGGCTGTTCATAGCCACAATAATGACAGACCAGCTTTCCGTTGTTGTGTTCTGTCAGCGCCACATCACAGTGTGGACATTTCAACGCTTCCCCACAGGAACGGCAGGATACAAAACCGGCATATCCCCTTCTGTTCAGAAAAAGTACTGACTGTTCTCCTCTCTCCAGTCTCCTCTCAACTGCAGTCTTCAGACTACGGCTTAATATGGAACGGTTGCCGTTTTTTAATTCCTCGCGAAGATCTACAACAGTAACTTCCGGAAGCGGCCGGTCCTCATAGCGTGCTTCCAGCTTTACCAGACGATATTCTCCGTCTTTTGCCTTTGTATACGCTTCAAGTGATGGAGTAGCCGAGCCCATGACAAGGTGGGCATTTTCCATCTGTGCACGATATTCTGCCGTTTCTCTTGCATGGTATCTTGGGCTGTTTTCACTTTTATATGTCTGTTCATGTTCCTCATCAATGATGATCAAACCCAGTCTGGAAAAAGGTGTAAACAGAGCCGAACGGGGGCCAACCATAATCTGGATCTCACCACGTTTTGCCCTCTTGAACTGATCATATCTCTCTCCCTGTGAAAGTCTGGAATTCAACACAGAAACTTTATCCCCAAACCATCCATAAAACCTGCGGACTGTCTGATAAGTCAGGGCGATCTCCGGAATCAGTACGATAACCTGTTTTCCTTCATTCACTGTCTGTTGAATCAGTTTCATATAAATCTGCGTCTTTCCACTTCCAGTCACTCCATGGATCAAAACCGGACGTGGTGTTTCCTGCTTCCACTCTTCCTGAATCTGCAACAGCGCAGCTTCCTGTGTCTCTGTAAGCATGGACAGTTGTTCCCGTGGAATATCAGAACCGTCTACCGGCATTCGATAGACTTCATCCTGTGTCACCAGCACTGCACCCTGATCCACCAGCGGCCTTATCACAGCTGCTGTCATCCCAAGTTCTCTGGACGCTTTTGTATAATCCAGTTTCTTCTCTTTCAGAAGCGCCCGAACCAGTCTTGCCCTGGCTTTGCATCTGCCACTCTCCAGTTCCGCTGCCAGTTGCTCTGCCGCTGCCACATCCATATTCAGTACTATATAACGTTTTTCTTTTGCTTTGACCTTTTCCCTGACCGGAAGAACCGTTTTCAGCGCCTGTACCATTGTAGAACCGTATCGGTTCTTCATCCATGCCGCAAGTGCGATCAGGCGTTCTTCTGTGGTCTCCTCACTGCTGCAGATTCCATGAAGTTCTTTCATTTTGGATATATCAAATGCCGGTTTGTCAGAAAGGCCTGTCACATATCCCTTTCTTTCATGATTACTGTTTCCAAAGGGAATGGTCACTACCATTCCCAGTTGAATCTCTGCTTCCAGTTCTTTCGGAACTCTGTATTGAAAACTGCGGTCAAGCTTTTCGTGGGATATATCCACAATGATATCCGCGTAGATCATTTATCTGCTCTTTCTTTATCCTCCTGAAGAATCTCTGCGATCAGGACTCTTTCATCCATAGGATACTTCTTACCTTTGATTTCCTGGTAATCTTCATGTCCTTTTCCTGCCAGAACAATGATATCTCCGGGTTCTCCATGATGGATTGCATAGGCAATCGCTTCTTTGCGGTCACAGATCTCGACATATTTTCCATCCGTCTTACTGATGCCGATCTTAATATCATCAATGATATCCTGCGGTTCTTCAAATCTCGGGTTATCGGATGTGATGATCGTCAGATCTGCCAGTCTGCCAGAGACCTCTCCCATCTCATAACGGCGGGATTTTGCACGGTTTCCTCCACAGCCAAACAGGCAGACCAGTCGATGCGGATGATATTCTCTTAATGTAGTAAGCAGACTCTCCAGTGCCATTGCATTATGTGCATAGTCGATCATCAATGTAAATTCATCAGAAACTTTGATCACCTCGATACGACCCTTGACTCTCGCCACTTTCAGTGCCTTGATGATGTTTTCCTGTGATACATTGAAATGACGACAGATTGCGATTGCAGTCAGTGAATTATAAATACTGAATTTACCCGGAATATCAATTTCAACCGGGAATTCCATCAGTCCTTTCAGCTGATAAGAGATACCGAGATATCCTTTGCCGCCTACCATATGTGCATCTTCTGCACGCAGATCAGCTTCCGGAGAAAATCCGTAAGTTTCCAGCTGACAGGTATGCCCTTCGATAATTCTCTCAAAGTGTTCATCATCTCTGTTGACGATTCCCACACGACACTGCCGGAGCAGCATAGATTTGCATCTGAGATAATCATCAAAATCCTTATGCTCGTTTGGTCCGATATGATCTGGTTCAATATTGGTAAAGATACCATAATCAAAAACAAATCCCTGTGTACGGTGAAGCATCAGTCCCTGTGAAGAAACTTCCATAACTACACAGTCACATCCTGCATCTACCATTTTACGAAAGTATTCCTGCACCAGATAAGATTCCGGAGTTGTGTTGCTTGCCGGAATGGATTCTTCTCCAATGATCGCTTCGATGGTTCCGATCAGTCCAACTTTGTATCCTGCATTTTCGAGAATGGATTTTACCATATATGTTGTGGTAGTTTTTCCTTTTGTTCCGGTAATTCCGATCGTTTTCAGTTTCTCCGCCGGATGTCCAAAATATGCAGCGGAAATAAAGGCCATCGCATAACGGGTATCTGCAACTTTGATCACAGTTACATCTTCCGGTGCTTCTACCTCTTCTTCAACAACGAGTGTTTTCGCACCTTTCCTGATCACATCCGGTACAAATTTGTGTCCATCTACAACCGCACCACGAATGCAGATAAACAGGGAATTTTCTTCTACTTTTCGGGAGTCATATACAACTGTAGAGACTTCCTGTTCTGTGCTGCCCTGACAACAGATATATTTCAAACCTTCCAATAATGTTGATACTTTCATATTGTCCTCCTCTGTCTAGGGATATATACTCCATTACAGAATAGCACAAACAGATTCTCTTTTCAATGTTTGTAGATTTTGTCTTCCTTTTCTGCTTTTCTGCTTTTTTACAAAACATCACTGAATATAGTCTTGCCATCTTCTTTAACTGGCAGTATAATAGGAAAGTAAAATTACAAAATAGGGGAGCTGGCTGAAGCCGGCTGAGAGGAAACTGATTGGTTTCGACCCTTAACCTGATTTGGATAATGCCAACGTAGGGAAATACCAGACACATTGAACGAAGGTACCCCTGCGGTATCTTCTTTTTTGTTATCAGATTTTTAAGAAGCTGTCAATGGCTCATCCCTCATCAGGTAGAACAGGAGGTTTACTCAAAATGAACACAAAAGAAACAACATCCACTCAGAAACTGGCCATTGCAGGTGTACTGACAGCAGCTGCTGTTGCCGGAGTCTGATCAGCGTTCCTGTTGCCGGAAGCAAATGTGCTCCGGTCCAGCATATGGTCAATGTCTTTGCAGCAGTCATGCTTGGCCCATGGTGGGGAATCGGCATTGCTTTTTGTGCAAGTCTGATCCGCAACCTGCTAGGAATCGGCAGTCTTCTTGCCTTTCCCGGAAGCATGGTTGGCGCCTTATGCTGTGGTCTGGTCTTCCGACTCACCCGCAAATTAAGTCTTACCTGTGTTGCAGAAGCACTGGGAACCGGAATCCTCGGAGGTCTTGCAGCCTATCCGGTAGCCAAACTTCTCATGGGACTTGCCCCGGCCGGATTCACCGTATACATGATCCCGTTTTTTATCTCAACATTTACCGGAAGTGTACTGGCCTTTATCCTGCTTCGTGTTTTTGAAAAAAGCCAGGTATTTCTTGCCGCCAGGAGATAATTTATGTCACTTAATAATATAGAAGAAATTTCTTTCTGCATTCACCAGGATGCTCCCAAGATTCATTGTCTCACTAATCCGGTAACCATGCAGGATGTTGCCAATCTACTGCTTGCAGCCGGCGGAAGTGCCGTAATGGGACAGGATGAACAGGAAGTCGAAGAAATCACTTCTTTCTGTCATGGAACCCTTCTGAATACCGGAGTACCGGACATTGCCAAAATACATGCCTGCATCCTTGCCGGACAGAAGGCAAATGCTCTTGGCCACCCGGTCGTCCTGGATCCGGTCGGCGCCGGTGCCAGCACATTTCGAAGAAAAGAGCTGCAAAAACTTCTTCAAGCCGTTCATCCGACTGCTGTTCGCTGTAATCAGGAAGAAGCCGTTGTTCTATGTTCTCTTCTTTCAGATACCGACAGTCCCGAGAAACACGGCGGTGTAGAAAGTTCCCTGCAGATGGCGGAACGTGATGTCTGTCTGATTGCAGGGCAAGCGGCATCTCTTCTCAACTGCACAGTTCTGATCACGGGCAAAGAGGATGTGGTATCTGATGGAAAGCAGACACAGATTCTGACCGGCGGTGACTCCAGGATTCGACGAATCACCGGTGGCGGATGTATGCTTTCTGCACTCTGCACATTATTTCTGTGTACGGACACTTCTGCATTTGATGCGGTCCGTGCCGCCGGAGCACTCTGGCGTGAAACTGCCCTTGAAGCAGGCAGACGAACAGACGCAGAAAAATCCGGCATTGGAAGTTTTCATGTACATCTTTTTGATGTACTGGAAGAGAAATTAATGTACACCTCGAAACATAAATTCTGATCAGATATTGGAGAAAGACCTATGAAAATATCACCAGAACAGCTGAAACTGTATGCTGTTACAGACCGAAGCTGGCTGAAACCCGATGAAACACTTGCATCCGTTACCGAGGAACTCCTTCGCGCAGGTGTCAGCTGTGTCCAGCTTCGTGAAAAAAATGCTTCTGACGAAGAAATCCTTCAGGAAGCCGCCCTTTTAAAAGAAATATGTGAACGTTACAATGTTCCACTGATCATCAATGACCGCCCGGATCTTGCACAGAAAGCAGATGCTTCCGGTGTTCATGTCGGACTTTCTGATATGGGCATCCAGAAAGCACGTCAGCTTCTCGGGCCTGACTTTATCATCGGCGGAAGTGCCCATAATGTCGAAGAAGCACTTGCAGCCCAGAATGCCGGAGCAGACTACATAGGCTGCGGTGCAGTCTTCGGAAGCACCACTAAAACCAACGTCACACAACTTCCTGTCGAAACTCTGCGAGCGATCTGTCAGGCTGTAGAAATTCCGGTTGTTGCAATCGGCGGTGTTACTGCTGACAACCTTTATCTTCTTGCAGGAAGTGGGATTTCCGGTGCCGCCGTTGTCAGCGGACTTTTTAAGCCTGATAACAAAGCCGAAGCCGTCAGACATTTTCTTACGGAACTGCAAAAACTGTAAATCTCAACAAAACAATAAGGAATAACACGATTATGAAAACAGTATTAACGATTGCCGGAAGCGACTGTAGTGGTGGTGCCGGCATTCAGGCAGATATCAAGACCATGATCATGAACGGAGTCTATGCCATGAGTGCGATCACAGCTCTGACCGCCCAGAACACAACCGGTGTTTACGGAATTCAGGAAACCTCTCCGGAATTTCTTGACAACCAGCTGGACTGCATCTTTACTGACATTTTTCCTGATGCAGTTAAGATCGGCATGCTCTCATCCGCTGAGATCATGCACCACGCTGCTGTCAAATTACAGCAGTACCATGCACACCATATCGTACTGGATCCTGTTATGATCTCCACCAGCGGACATCGTCTGATGGACAAAGATGCCGAGCAAACACTTCAGAAGGAACTCTTTCCTCTTGCAGAGATCATCACACCCAATATTCCGGAAGCTGAAGTGCTCACCGGACTGCAGATCACAAATGCTGAATCTATGGAAGAAGCTGCTCACAGACTTTATGAAAGCTTTCACATTTCTGTCCTTCTGAAAGGCGGTCATCGCATCAACGATGCAAATGACCTTCTTTATACAAAAGGACATGGCATCTGGCTGCATGGTGAACACATCAACAATCCAAATACTCACGGCACCGGCTGCACTCTTTCCAGTGCGATCGCCTCAAATCTAGCCAGAGGATTTTCTCTTGAAGATTCTGTACGCCGTTCCAAGCAGTATCTGACCGATGCCCTGAAGACACAGCTGGATCTCGGACATGGTTCTGGTCCACTGGATCACACCCTTGGAAAAACACAATAAAAATTATCATTTACATAGAAGGAGAATATACCATATGACAACTTATACAACACAGATGGATGCCGCACGCAAAGGCATCGTAACCCCTCAGATCAAAACTGTTGCAGAAAAAGAACACATGCCGGTTGAAAAAATGATGGAACTGGTTGCCGAAGGTAAAGTAGCGATCTGTGCCAACAAACATCATACCTGTCTGAACCCGGAAGGTGTCGGCAGCATGCTACGCACCAAGATCAATGTAAACCTTGGTGTATCCAGAGACTGTAAAGATTATGATATCGAAATGCAGAAAGTTATGAAAGCAGTAGATCTCGGTGCAGAAGCGATCATGGATCTCTCCAGCCACGGCAATACACAGCCGTTCCGCCAGAAACTGACACATGAGTGTCCTGCAATGATCGGAACCGTTCCGGTATACGACAGTGTCATTCATTATCAGCGAGATCTCTCTGAACTGACTGCTCATGATTTTATCGACGTAATTCGCCTTCACGCTGAGGACGGTGTTGATTTTGTTACTCTCCACTGCGGAATCACAAGAAAGACCATCGAGCAGATCAAAAAACACAAACGTAAAATGAACATTGTAAGCCGTGGCGGAAGCCTTGTATTTGCATGGATGAGCATGACCGGTGAAGAAAATCCGTTCTATGAATACTTCGATGAGATTCTGGACATCTGTGAAGAGCATGACGTTACTATTTCTCTTGGAGATGCATGTCGTCCTGGCTGTCTGGCTGATGCCACTGATGTATGCCAGATTGAAGAGCTGGTACGTCTTGGAGAGCTTACCAAACGTGCATGGGCTCATAACGTACAGGTCATGGTTGAGGGACCAGGTCATGTGCCGCTTGATCAGGTTGCTGCCAACATGAAAGTTCAGCAGACCATCTGCATGGGAGCGCCATTCTATGTACTCGGACCTCTCGTTACAGATATCGCACCTGGATATGACCATATCACTGCTGCGATCGGTGGTGCTGTTGCAGCCATGAACGGAGCCGCATTCCTCTGCTATGTAACACCGGCAGAACATCTGGCTCTTCCGAATGTAGAAGATGTCAAACAGGGAATTATTGCTTCCAAGATTGCAGCCCATGCGGCAGATATTGCCAAAGGAATCCCTCATGCAAGAGATATCGATGACAAGATGGCAGATGCCCGCCGTGTCCTTGACTGGGATGCACAGTTTGCATGTGCACTTGATCCGGAAACAGCCAAAGCTATCCGTGATGACCGTCTTCCGGAGGATGACCACAGCGATACCTGCAGTATGTGCGGTAAGTTCTGTGCTGTCCGCAGTATGAACAAAGCACTTGCCGGAGAACATATCGATATTCTGTAATTGTAATTACATCCGTCTGCGTATCCAGCCCGCAGCCAGCATAGAACCGGGGATCATTGCCAGCCACAGAAACGGCTGGTACGGATCTCCGGTTTTTGGATGTGTAGAGGCCGGATAACTCTCTCCCGTATGGGAAACTGCGCTATTATCCATATCCACAGATGTTCTGTCTGCATCTTCTGTTTCCACCTCTTCATCTACCCTGATCTGAATTTTTTCCTGAGAAGTCATCACCTGTTCCCCAGTCTCCATTGTCGTCACGGTTACTTCATTCAAAAGTTCCTGTTCTTTTAGGTTTTCCGGCAATGTGACCATTGCCTGCAGACCTGCTGCTTTGCCCGGTTCAATCTTTTCGATACGTGCTTTCGTCTTTGACTTATTCAGCACGACTCCCTCTTTTTCCAGGAACTGTACCGGTACATTTCCAAGCTGAAAACGTTCTGTTGTAACTACAGAATGCAGTGTCCGCTCTCCGGTATTTCGAATGCAGATCTGAAACAGGATCTTATCTCCAGGCACTGCAACGGAACGGTCAGCTGTCTTAGTTACTTCAAAAGAGGCTTTCAGTGGGATAATTTCTGTATCAAGGGATGCCTCTCTGTTGACTACAGCAACCTCCGTATCTGCTTCTGTCATCTCCACTTCTGCAGATGCCATAATTTTCACAGAAACGGCCGACTCCTGATTCTCTGGAAGTCTCACTGTCAGATACAGTTCTTTCTTAATTCCGACATCTAGCTGTTCTAAATTATCCCCGGACCACTCGCCCTGCAGATTCTGGTTTGAAAACAATTCCTGCAATTGTATGTTTTTCAACATTACATCACCTGTATTTTCCAGTGTCACCGTATATACCAGGTCGCTTCCTGCTTTTACTGTATTTTCATCTGCGACTACGCTAACCGTAAAGTTTGGTGTTTTCTTTTTATTCTCGGTCTCTTTATCCTCTTCTTCCGATTTACCATCAGACAGATTGGTCTTCTCCTGATCCTTCTCTTCGGAATCTTCCCTCTCTTCAGCTTCAGTTTCTTCCGAATTTTCTTCTGATTGTATTTCATCCGGATCGGATTCATCTGTTCCGGATTCTTCGATTCCGGCTTCTTCTATCCCTGTCTCTTCTGTTTCAGAATGCTCTTCAAATTCTACACTTTCATACGCCAGTTCTGCCGCATAAACTGTTGTCTGTCCGCATCCTCCAAGAACCATTCCTGTCATGAAAAAGGCCATACTCATTGCACTTAAATTTTTCCATATTCTGTTTTTCATATTAAAATTCATCTGCAAACTCCTCTTTGCTGCCTTTTCCTCTCCGGCAGCCTCTCTCAACAAAGTAAACTGGATGTAAATCTGTCAGGGCATAGGCATCTCCCCTTTCTGAACTTATTATGTTTTCTTCTTTGGAATAGTTGTCGAAATGACATTTGAAAATGGATTTCCGGAACCGGAATCCCTGTGATATTATCTGCTGACTTTCAGCAGGTGTTTACACTCTACCATTTTTTCTGTAAAACTACAATACGCTGTAAAAATTATAGATTTTCTTTAATTTTTCTTTACTCTTTTTAGATTTCTTTTAGAATTAGTACACACTTTGAACATATTTCTTCCCTATAATAGATTTTGGATAGATGAATAACCACTCTCTATCTCCCCCCTCAAAAAAGTTAAAAAATACAGCAGGTGAGCAATTCACCTGCTGTATTTTTGTTGTGCGCCTCACGGCGCACCTTTTTATATTATGTAATTATTTCCTGCCAAGTTCTCTGAGCACTTCCTGAACAACAGCTTTTACAAGCTCATCCTGGGATGGCTGGTTTAATGTGCCTTTTCCATTGCTGGAGAAGAGCATCATTTTCTTTAATGTTTCCTGTTTTACAGCTTCTACTGCTGCCGGGATCAGGTCAATGATACCTTTATTCATAGTTTCGAATTTACGGAACTCAGCTTCTACTGCTGCAACGTTGATATCTGTGAAGATATTGATCTTACTGATACCTTCCTGAATTGCGCGTTTGAAGTCGTTGTCTGTAAGTCCGGATCCACCATGAAGAACAAGCGGTACATCTACAGTATTTGCAATTGTATGAATACGTTCAAAATCAAGTTTCGGTGGAAGTTTGTATGCTCCGTGAGCAGTTCCTACTGCGATTGCAAGAGCATCTACACCAGTTTTGTCAACAAAGTCTTTGGCCATTTTAGGATCTGTATAGAAGTCAGCCGGATTGATATGAGAGCTTCCCTCTGCAGAATCCGGGTTATCTCCTACATGTCCAAGCTCACCCTCGATGGTTGCCCCATAAGAGTGCGCGATGTCTGCCATCTCTTTAACTTTTCTTACATTATCTTCATAAGAATCTGTAGAGCAGTCGTACATAATGGATGAGAATCCAAGTTCCAGTGCTTTCAGACAGGTTTCTTTCTTAAGACCATGATCCAGATGGATAACAACCGGAACATTTGCTTTCTTAGCCATAGGGATAAGGTAATAGGAAACCTCCTCCAGTGGTCCGTATGGAAGAAGTACTTCCGCTGTTCCCATGATGACCGGTGACTGAGAACTTTCTGCTGCTGCAATGATTCCACGTGCCAGTTCCAGGTTTACTGCGTTAAAAAGGCCTACTGCGTATTTACCTTTTTTTGCCGGATAAAGCACATCATTCATGTTAACTAACATCTTGTTTCCTCCTGTAAATTAATTTATCTCTGCCTTTAATTATAATAACAATTGTAGATAAATTCAATTAAAAGTTTTTCAAAAAAACTATTAATTGAAAAAATTTATTTTCTTTTCTCCCATCCGGCGTCAATCTTTTTCTGCACATCTTCAAGAGGTATGATTCCACTGAGTGCATCGTAAGTCTGTACACAGAGTGCTCCGGTAGCTGTTGCAAGATGAAGTGCATCCTGCCAGTCTTTTCCTGCAAGTATAGCACTTAAGAAAGCTGCGATTGTTGTATCTCCTGCACCTGTTCCGGAAGCGACTTTATCTTTTTCAACCAGATAACTCTTTTCGAAAGCTTCCTGATTAGACCATGAATCTGCAATTTCTTCTCCGATTCCACCACCAATCTTCAGAATCTGCTCTTTGTCTGCTGTGCGGAAATAGATACCCGGTGTACCGCATTTGATAAGAATTACTTTTGCTCCGTAAGAAAGGAGTTTATCTGCCAATGGCCTTACGTCTTTTTCAATATCAATGAAGTTTGTGACGTCAGCTCCTTGTGCTCTTTCATTCCACTCATGATAGCGTTCACGGTCCAGCATAATGCAAAGTTCTTCAATACTTGGTACAAAGAAATCAATATATGGAATCACAGATTTCAAAAGTTCATTCCAGTCCTGACTTCCTGCCTCAGTACTTTCCTCAAACATCGCCATATCTACGGACACCGCAACTCCCAGCTCATGTACAGCCTTCAGAAGACGAACCAGCTCTTTGCCACCGTCAATATACATCATACGCATCAGTGACGGATATCCAAAATGGAACAGATTTGCACCTTTTACTTTCTCCAGATCGATGTCATCCAACGTAAATGTGTCATTAGCTCCCGAACAGTGAAGGAATATTCTGTCGATTCCTGCCGGTGCAAGGATTACTGAATATGAAGTTCCAACACCATCTCTTACAATCATACTGTCCGGTGAAGTATCATATTTCTCCAGTTCATTGAGAACCATCTGGCCGAATGCATCATTGCCGACCATTCCCATCAGCTCCACATCCGCACCCAAACGTTTCATACCGATTCCAGTGTTGGATACTGAACCGCCAAGGCTTACTTTGGCCGCATCCATCGCGATCAGCTGTCCCGGTCTGAAAAGATCTTTGATAGATTTTTCTTCCTTACTCTTAAAAGCCGGGGTGATGTCCAGACAAATATGTCCGGCTGCAATTGCTTTCTTTTTGCCCATAAAAATACCTCCTTGTGTTATAAATATGCAATGCAAATGTAGTTCAATTATAACCTTAATCAGCCCTGATATCAATCTTTATCAGGGCTGATTATTGCTTTGTTTTGTCTTTATTTTATATACTGAGCAAATTCAAGTCTTTCCAAATTTGGCCCTTGTGCTATGAAAATTTCACTCCATTGTCC
>ENA-OQDM01000280-OQDM01000280.1-human-gut-metagenome-genome-assembly--contig:-NODE-280-length-33780-cov-3.314177_pt1 | contig 33780 bp, 33 predicted proteins | sample MGYA00242772_ERZ504605 | MGnify/ENA primary metagenome ERZ504605 (study PRJEB26092, sample SAMD00036348) | human gut metagenome | host: Homo sapiens | study: EMG produced TPA metagenomics assembly of... | reverse complement strand
AAAATGTCAAAAGATGAGTTGGCAACGCAACGTATTTTCAATTTCATTGAAGAACTCTATTGATAATTGTTATTTTGCAGATATTACAAAGAAAGTGGATGAGTGAAAACTCATCCACTTTCTTTATATCGGACACCCCTTTCGAGTGCCTTTTCTTTATGCGGTTTGTTAATTGTCTCCGTTGAGGATTGCAAAGTTTTCCTTGTTCGCCTTATAGAGATTTGTGTAAACCTTGTAGTTTCTGTCGTAAACGGGCTTGAGTGCCGGGTTAGGTTTAAAGACCTTAGCCGCAGGGATAAGCTTTTTCGCTTCGCCGATGTCCTTTATAAGACCCGTGCCGACGGCTATTGTTACCGCGGCGCCGACAGCGCCTATATTCTGCGGACTGTCAACGGTTTCAACGGTTCTGCCCGTGCAGTCTGCGAGTATCTGGCAGGTGACATCGTTAAGAGCTCCGCCGCCTACAAAACGAATAGTGCTTGAGGTGCTGACCTTTTTAGCCTCTGTCTCAAGGAGCCAGCGCATATGGAAGCAAACGCCCTCCACAACAGCTCTTATCATTTCGGATTTGCCGGTTTCAAGGCTGATGTTAAAGAACATACCGCGCGAATTCGGGTCCTCGAAGGGGCAGCGGTTGCCGTGGAGCCACGGAGTAAACACAACGCCGTTTGAGCCTGCGGGTACCGTGTTTACGACTGCCATCATATAATCGTAAAGGTTTGTGTAAATAACCTCCTGATCTGCCTTGCCGTGCTTTAAATTTTTGCTCTTGTCGAGGTATATGTCGATTTCGTCGAGAGCCAGGTGGTCCTTTACCCACTCAACGCACTTTGCGGCAGTCTCAAGCTCTGCAAAATAATTGTAGTAGCCGTCGCGTGCGCCGACTATTGCGGCTATCATGGCAGAGGTGTCTACAACGCTCTTGTCAACAACGGTTGATACCCAGCCAGATGTGCCGGAATAAACGTGCGTGTCGCCGAGGTCAACCGAGCCTGCGCCGACGCCTATAAGCGAAGCGTCGCCGCCGCCGCCGAATACCGCGGTGCCGGGCTCGAGCTCAAGCTCGTCGGCAGCTTTCTTTGAAAGCTCGCCTACCTTATCGGTGCATTTTACTATCTTTGCGAGGTGCTTCGGATTTATGCCGTAGATTTTGCACATTTCCTCGCTCCAGCATTTCTTATGTATGTCATAGAGCATTGATGCAAAGGCGGAGTCCTGAGTCATAACAAACTCGCCCGTCATACGGCCTATGAGGTATTCCTTAACGTCAAGCCACTTGTAAGCTCTGTTGAATGCGTCCGGCTCGTGAGCCTCGACCCATTTGTATTTCCATACCGGGTCCTTTACCGATGCCGCAACCGCACCGGTGATTTTGAGAGCCTTTAAAAGCTTAGGTATGTTTGCACCGGCTATCTGCGGACCGTAAGCAATACCTTTTTTAAGCTCCTCTCTCGCGCGCTGATCCATATAGCTCATGGCACGTCTTACGGCGTTACCCTCTTTGTCAACGAGAACGAGAGCCTGCATCTGCGAGCAGAACGAGATACCGGATATATCACTCTTCTTTATTTTGGCTTTTTTCATTACCGTGTGGGTGCTTGTGCGCATTGCCTCCCACCACTCGTCGGGGTCCTGCTCCGCTCCGCCGTCGGGATAAACATAGAGGTTGTATCCTTCACTTGCAGCTCCGAGCAGCTCGATTTTGTCCGTGATGGAAAACAGGCAGGTTTTAACGCCCGTGGTTCCCACGTCATAGGCAATTACATATATCGGATTTCCCATAAACAAAAACCTCCCAAAGGTTAAGATTTATTCTTAAATGCAGACTTTATAAATTTCAAGCTCTGCTCAACGACAAATTCATCACGCGATTCAATATCGTTCCCGACAAATATTTTAAATCTCTCCCTATAATAGTCACAGGAATATGAAAACTGAAGCGACATAAAGAGATTGTCAAGCATAAACGCAGCGAAAGCCGGGTCGATATCCTCTCTCACGTCGCCGTTTTTCTGCCCCTCGGCAATTGCGATGCGGTAGATGCGCGACGTCATTGATTCCATTTCGTATGCAAATTGAGAGGCAAAGCGCGGATCGTTTTCCGCCGTCATTGCGTTGTAGAGCTTTACAAGCACCGCACTCTCTCGTGAGGATGACTGTATTGTGCGTATGATTTTTTCGACCTTTATGAGAATGTCCTCATCGCTTACGGCAAGTACGTTTAAAAGCTCCTCCATCTGCGAAATGCTGTGCTGAACGACAGTCAGAAAAAGGTCTTGCTTGTTCTCGAAATATTTATACAGAGAACCGACGCTGACTCCCGCTTTTTTTGCAATAGTGCCTATGTTGCCGTTTTCAAAGCCTTTTACAGCGAATTCGTTTGTCGCGGCGTCGAGGATTCTGCTCCTTTTTTCAGCCGAGATATTGTCAAATGTCGGCTTGTGATGCGCGCGAAGATCCATTTTTTTCACCTATTTTATAAAAATTTTAGAATTATTGTAATATGTAAAATTTATTTTATCACAGTATTATGTATGTTTACAAGGCTTTTTTGAAAAAAGTGAAAAGAAATTCACCTTTAAAATTCAAAAAAAGGCGCCATATATAAAAAATCGGCGTGCCGGAAACATCAAAATGAATAATTATACCGTCCGTGCACCGAAAACGACAATTTGCGCAGTTTTGCTTGCCGATGCACACGGCAAAAGACAGGAAAACCAAACAACTTGTACAAATTGTGCAATCAATAATTTAATACTGATATATTTTTGTAAAAAATAATGGATTTTTTAAGACGCGTCTGCTATAATGATAGCAATGTCTAATTTATGAGTGAAAAGCCGTGCTTTTCGCTTTACGGATGCAAGGAGGAAAGACCCGAATGCTTAAAAAAGTAAGCAATATACCCTTTAAGGGTACAAAGGAGCAGGAGGAGAAGCTCAAAAAGGTAATCGACGAAAATAAGCACGATAAAAGCCTTTTGATGTACGTTATGCAGCAGGCGCAGGAGATATACGGCTATCTTCCGTATGAGGTTCAGGTTATGATAGCCGAGGGTATGGACGTTCCGCTCGAAAAGGTCTACGGAGTTTCGACCTTTTACGCGCAGTTTTCGCTGTCGCCGAAGGGAGAAGTCAATATTTCCGTTTGCCTCGGAACCGCGTGCTACGTTAAAGGCTCGCAGAAAATTCTCGATAAAATAACCGAAATACTCGGAATAGAGCCGGGTGAATGTACCTCAGACGGCAGATTTTCTCTTGAAGCTTGCCGCTGTATAGGTGCGTGCGGCTTGGCACCGGTTATGACTGTTAACGATGAGGTATTCGGTAAGCTCGTTCCCGAGGATGTGCCCGGTATACTCGCAAAATACGGTGCGTGATGAGAGAGCTTTCGTTAAATATTCTCGATGTCGCCGAAAATTCGCTTAAGGCAGGCGCCGATACGATTAAAATCGATGTCGAATTCCTGAGAGAGGAAAACAAGCTGACCGTAAGAGTCTCCGATAACGGCTGCGGTATGACAGGTGAACAGATAAAACACGTTACCGACCCGTTTTATACAACGCGCACCACGCGCAAGGTAGGCCTCGGAGTTCCGCTTTTCAAAATGGCGGCGGAAATGAGCGGCGGCTCGTTTGAGATATCATCGGTTGTAAACGAGGGCACATCTCTCACGGCGATTTTTAAAACCGATAATGTGGACTTTGTTCCGCTCGGCGATATAGCGTCTACGGTGGAGCTCTTGTGCGTGTCAAATCCGGACGTTAACATAGCTTTTACCGAGAGTGACGAAAACGACACATTCTCATTTGAGTCGCAAAAAATTCGGGATATTCTCGGCGATGTGCCGATGGATGCGCCCGAGGTCAGAAAATGGATACGTGAGTATTTAACCGAAAATACGGAAAAATTCAGCGGAGGAAACAGAAGATGAAAAGTATAGAAGAGCTTATGGCAATAAGAGATAAAACCAGAAAAAATATGACGGTGCGCGAGGATACCGGGGACTCAAAAATCAGGGTGGTCGTCGGTATGGCAACCTGCGGCATAGCCGCCGGAGCAAGGCCCGTTCTCAATGCGTTTGTCGATGAGATTGCAAAAAGAGACGTAAAGGGCGTTTCCGTGCAGCAGACCGGCTGTATAGGAATGTGTCAGTACGAGCCGATAGTTGAGGTGACCGAGCCCGGCAAGGAAAAGGTCACGTACGTTAAGATGACGCCCGAAAAAGCAGTAAGAGTTGTAAACGACCATATCGTAAACGGAAACCCCGTTGCGGAATTCACGGTCGGAGCCATTAAAGATTAAGGAGGTTAAACGATGTATCGTTCACATGTGCTCGTTTGCGGCGGTACCGGCTGTACCTCTTCAAACAGTGCCGCTATCATTGAGGCGCTTGAATCCGAAATTAAAAAGCACGGCCTCGAAAACGAGGTCAAGGTTGTAAGAACCGGCTGCTTCGGACTTTGCGCGCGCGGCCCGATAATGGTGGTTTACCCCGAGGGTAGCTACTATTCGCTTGTAAAGCCCGAGGATGTTCCCGAAATAGTTGAGGAGCATCTCTTAAAGGGCAGAATAGTTAAGAGGCTGCTGTTCGAGGAGTTCACCATGGACGACATAAAGTCGCTCAAGGAGACGGATTTCTACAAAAAACAGCACCGCGTTGCGCTTCGCAACTGCGGTGTTATAGACCCCGAAAACATAAACGAATATATAGCGTATGACGGCTATGCGGCTCTCGCAAAGTGCCTCTCCGAATACACTCCCGCGCAGGTTATAGACATTATCTCCGAGTCGGGACTCAGGGGCAGAGGCGGCGGCGGCTTCCCCACAGGTAAAAAGTGGAGCTTCACCGCAGCGCAGAAATCGGAGCAAAAATACGTTGTCTGCAACGCCGACGAGGGCGACCCCGGCGCGTTTATGGACCGTTCCGTGCTTGAGGGCGATCCGCACTGCATAATAGAGGCTATGGCCATCTGCGGTTATGCCACCGGTGCGAGCGAGGGATACATATACGTAAGAGCAGAATATCCGATAGCGGTCAAGCGGCTTGAAATAGCAATCGGTCAGGCGAGAGAGTACGGCCTGCTCGGCAAAAACATATTCGACAGCGGATTTGATTTTGACCTTCATATACGCCTCGGAGCGGGCGCGTTTGTATGCGGCGAGGAAACCGCACTTATGACCTCCATCGAGGGCAACCGCGGAGAGCCGAGACCGAGACCCCCGTACCCTGCGGTCAAGGGACTTTTCGGAAAGCCGACCACGGAAAACAATGTCGAGACTTTTGCAAATGTCGCTCAGATAATACTTAACGGAGCGGATTGGTTCGCCTCCATGGGTACCGAGCGTTCAAAGGGAACAAAGGTATTCGCTCTCGGCGGCAAAATCAAAAATACGGGACTTGTAGAAATACCAATGGGTACAACTCTCCGCGAAATAGTTGAGGAAATAGGCGGCGGCATACCCGGCGGCAAAAAGTTTAAGGCTGCTCAGACAGGCGGCCCCTCCGGCGGATGCATACCGGCTTCGCTTATGGATACTCCCATTGACTATGACAATCTTACGGCGATAGGCTGTATGATGGGCTCAGGAGGACTCATAGTAATGGATGAGGACGACTGTATGGTGGATATTGCCAAATTCTTCCTTAACTTTACCGTAGACGAATCCTGCGGCAAATGTACGCCGTGCCGCGTCGGCACAAAACGCCTGCTTGAAATGCTCGAAAAGATAACATCGGGCAACGCAACGCTTCGGGACCTTGACAAGCTTGAGGAGCTCTGCCATTACATCAAGGCAAATTCCCTCTGCGGACTCGGTCAGACGGCTCCGAATCCGGTGCTCGCCACTCTTAAATTTTTCCGTGACGAGTATGTGGCTCACGTGGTTGATAAGAAATGTCCGGCAGGCGTATGTAAGGCGCTTTTGTCTTATGAGATACTTGAGGACAGATGCCGCGGATGTACCGCCTGTGCGAGAAAATGTCCCGTAGGTGCAATAAGCGGAAATGTAAAAGAGCCTCACGTTATAAATAAATCTCTTTGCGTCAAGTGCGGAGTTTGTATGCAGACCTGCAAATTCGGCGCAATAGTTAAAAGATAAGGAGTGTGCCAAATGGAAAATGTCAATATAAAAATTAACGGCATGCCCCTGAGCGTGCCAAACGGAATTTCAATACTTGAGGCGGCGAGATACGCCGGAATTGAAATCCCGACGCTTTGTTTCTTAAAGGATATAAACGAGATAGGCGCCTGCCGCATATGTATGGTAGAGGTTAAGGGCGCAAGAAACCTTGTTGCGGCGTGTGTTTTCCCCGTGGCCGAGTATGGAAATATTCACCAATACCGAGAAGGTCAGACGTTCGAGAAAGACCACTCTTGAGCTTATACTTTCAACTCATGATAAAAAATGTCTGACATGTGTGCGCAGCGGAAACTGTGAGCTGCAAAAGCTCTGCAAGGATTTCGGCGTGGACAATGCGGACGAATACAAGGGCGAGACAATCCATTACGATATTGATGATTCGGCCGCTCATATGATAAGAGACAACAACAAGTGCATACTCTGTCGCAGATGCGTCGCCGCCTGCGATGCGCAGGGAATAAGCGTTATCGGTGCAAACGCGAGAGGCTTTGATACGCATATAAGCTCGGCTTTTGACAGAGACCTTGCGACGGTGTCATGTATATCGTGCGGTCAATGTATTGTAAATTGTCCCACGGGCGCAATAGTCGAAAAGGACGACACGGGCAAGGTGCTTGAGGCCATAAACGATCCGGATAAGTTTGTAATCGTCAACACCGCACCGTCAATCAGGGCAACTCTCGGCGAGGCATTCGGTATGAAGATAGGCACAAACGTTGAGGGTAAAATGGTTGCCGCTCTTCGCAGACTCGGATTCGACAAGGTTTTTGACACCGATTTTGCAGCCGATCTTACCATTATAGAAGAGGCCAATGAGCTTGTTGACAGAGTTAAAAACGGCGGAGTTCTTCCGATGATTACCTCCTGCTCACCCGGCTGGATTAAATACTGCGAGCACTATTATCCCGAGCTTATACCGCATCTCTCCACCTGCAAATCACCGCAGCAGATGTTCGGCGCAACCATGAAAACCTGGTATGCAAAGAAGCTCAATATGGACCCCTCCAAGATGGTGGTCGTCGGCGTTATGCCGTGCACGGCAAAGAAATTCGAGACGAAGCGTGACGGCGAGGCGGCAAGCGGCTATCCTGACGTTGACATCTCGATTACGACAAGAGAGCTTGCCCGTATGATTGAGAGTGCGGGAATTTACTTTAAGCACTTGCCCGATGAGGAATTCGACAATCCGTTCGGCGAGAGCACCGGTGCCGCAACTATTTTCGGCGCAACGGGCGGAGTTATGGAGGCGGCTCTTCGTACCGCAGTCAAGCTTATAACGGGTGAGGAGGCTCCGTCGCCGGAATTTAATGATGTTCGCGGAATGAAAAATATAAAAGAGGCGCAGTATGAGGTCGGCGGTCTTAACGTAAAGGTTGCTGTTGCAAGCGGCACCAAAAACGCAGGCTATCTTATGGATAAGATAAAGGACGGTACGGGCGACTACACCTTTATTGAGATAATGGGCTGCCCCGGCGGTTGCATAAACGGCGGCGGTCAGCCTATACAGCACGCCGTTGTACGCAATTTCGTCGATTTAAAGGAACGCCGCGCAAAGGCACTCTACGAGTCGGACAAAAATAATGCGAAGAGACGCTCGCACGAAAACTCGGCTGTCAAGGAGCTGTATGATGAATTCCTCGGTGAGCCGGGAAGCCACAAGGCTCATGATATATTGCACACAACTTATGTGGCACGTAAAAAGTACGACTGAAGCGCACTTTAAAAATCCGAAGCGGCAAAAATAAAATTAACCCCGATATGCCGTTCACAAGGCATATCGGGGTCTTATGTTATATAGTTATTTCAGCGGGTTGTTGTGTCGTAAGCACACACTTTTTTCAGCATCTTCAATGGCTGCATACGCATATAAGTATTTGCTCAAGAACCGATAGGACGGCGGTTCTCATATTTTGAGAGCTGCGACAAAAGCCTCTCGACATATTCGTCGAATCTGTCGGCAAACACCTTCCTGCACAGAGGCACTTTCTCGGCAAATCCCGTAAGCCAAGCGGTAAACTCCGCATATTCGGTGGCCTCGCGAGGCGTTAGCGTAAATCGAAATTCAATGTGATACGGATAGCTCGACACTTTTCCCGAAACAACACTGTAAGGCACCAAATCATCGAATGTGACAGAAAACTTGTGATGTTTCAGCACAATTGTAAATCCGTCTTCTGTGTCTACACGTTTCTTAAATGAGGGCAGAAACTCAAAAAATCCGTCCCCTAAGAGAAGTTCCCAAAGCTTTTCAACGCTGCTGTTGCTGATTTCAACCGCAAATCTTATTTTCTCCATATTTAATTTTCTCCGCATATTTCCGCAAGTTTATTCCGGCGTCGATGTGATTATATATCACTTACTGCCGGTAAATTCTATAATAGCACATATATTCGGTGTTTGCAATAAAATATAATAAAAAAGACTGCCGCATTATGAACATTCGGTTCTGCGACAGTCTTTTTGAAAATGAATTGAGTTAAGCTTCAGCTTAATTATTTAGCAGCCTCTTCAACTGCAACAGCGCAAGCAACGGTAGCGCCTACCATCGGGTTGTTGCCCATACCGATAAGACCCATCATTTCAACGTGAGCCGGAACGGAGGAAGAACCTGCGAACTGAGCGTCGCCGTGCATTCTGCCCATAGAGTCGGTGAGACCGTATGAAGCGGGACCTGCCGCAACGTTATCCGGGTGAAGAGTACGGCCTGTGCCGCCGCCCGAAGCAACCGAGAAGTATTTAACGCCGTTTTCGTTAGCCCATTTCTTGTAAGTGCCTGCAACGAGGTGCTGGAAACGTGTCGGGTTGGTTGAGTTACCGGTGATGGAAACGTCAACGCCCTCTTTCTTCATTATGGCAACGCCCTCAAGAACGTCGTTAGCACCGTAGCACTTAACGGCAGCTCTCTCACCGTCGGAATACTTTGTCTCGTTTACGACCTTGAGCTCTCCTGTGTAGAAATCATAATCGGTCTGAACATATGTGAAACCGTTGATTCTTGAAATGATCATGGCAGCGTCCTTGCCGAGACCGTTAAGGATAACGCGAAGAGGAGTCTTGCGAACCTTGTTTGCGGTCTTAGCTATACCGATAGCACCCTCGGCTGCCGCGAATGACTCGTGACCTGCGAGGAATGCAAAGCATTTTGTATCTTCATGAAGAAGTCTTGCGCCGAGGTTTCCGTGACCGAGGCCGACGTTTCTCTGCTCTGCAACCGAGCCCGGTACACAGAACGCCTGAAGTCCCTGGCCGATAACCGCCGAAGCTTCCGAAGCGGTTTTAACGCCCGATTTAATAGCGAGAGCAACACCGAGAGTGTAAGCCCAAACAGCGTTATCAAAAGCAATAGGCTGAACGCCCTTGACGATAGACTCAACATCTATGCCCTTTGAAAGACAGAGGTCTCTTGCAGCCTCAAGGCTTTCTATGCCGTTGTCGGCAAGGCATTTTTCTATTTTGGGCATTCTTCTTTCTTTGCCCTCAAATACTACATCATTAGCCATTTGTAAGTCCCTCCTTCAATTATTCTTCACGAGGGTCGATGAATTTAACGCCCTCTGCATAACGGCCGTAGCTTCCGGTATTCTTCTTAAGAGCCTCGTTGGCGTCCATGCCGTGACGGATGTCCTCAAGCATTTTGCCGACTTTTATGAATTCGTAACCGATAACCTGATCGTCCTTATCAAGAGCCATATGGGTAACATAGCCCTCTGCCATTTCCATGTAACGAACGCCCTTCTTTTCGGTAGAGAACATTGTACCTACCTGAGAGCGAAGACCCTTGCCGAGATCCTCAAGACCGGAGCCGACGGTAAGACCGTCCTCCGAGAAAGCGGACTGGCTTCTGCCGTATACGAGCTGAAGGAAAAGCTCACGCATAGCAACGTTGATTGCGTCGCAAACAAGGTCTGTGTTAAGGCACTCAAGAAGAGTTTTGCCGGGGAGAATTTCCGCCGCCATAGCAGCCGAATGGGTCATACCCGAGCAACCGATTGTCTCAACGAGTGCTTCTACAACAACGCCGTCCTTTACATTAAGGCTGAGCTTGCACGCACCCTGCTGCGGAGCACACCAGCCGACGCCGTGTGAAAATCCGGAAATATCTTTGATGTCGTATGCCTTTACCCATTTGCCCTCTTCGGGGATAGGCGCGGGACCGTGTTTCGGCCCTTTGGCAACGCAACACATTTTTTCAACTTCCTGTGAATAGTTTATCATTTTGAAGCTCCTTTCAATTTGTTACGGAAACATTATACAGTTTCGTGATAAATTTATCAATAGGAAAAGTTACAATTAGCCGACGGTTCGACAAAAAATATTGTCAATGTTTGCGGTAAACAGGCCGCATATCACCCTTGTCGTAGTAATTTTCGAGCTTCCTTGCCACGGCTCTCACGTCGCTGCGCATTTCATAAAGGCACATAAGCCGCCGCCTTGCGAGGTAGAGGTCCTCGCCCGTCAAACGGTGAATTTCGGGAGTAAAGCTCTTAATTTGCCGCGTAAGCTTCTCCTCCTCCTTTAAGTATTCCCCGGATAATTCGGATAATGTCAAATTTATCGCCCCTTTCTGCTGTCGAACAAATGTTCGTCTGCAAATACAATATTAGCAGAAAAGGGCTTTTCGGTCAATAGAACATACCAAAGAGCAATGAAATGTCCTGATTAACGGACTTACTCAAGGCTTACCGTGCAAAAAAACACCGACTCGCTTAAAAAGCAAATCGGTGCAATGCTTAGCATATTTTGACGGGCGAAGGGGCGTCAAAGGTCATTCTATCAGTCGTAATACCTCATAAGACCCACGACCTTGCCGAGAATTATGACCTCATCCACTATAATGGGCTTAAAGGCGTCGTTTTCCGGCTGAAGGCGGAAATGGCCGTTTTCTTTATAAAACCTTTTTACGGTTGCTTCGTCATCAATCATGGCGACGACTATTTCGCCGTTTGCGGCAACGGGAGTTTTTTCGACAATTACAATATCGCCGCTGAGAATACCGGCCCAAATCATACTTTCGCCGCGAACCTTCAGCGCAAACAGCGGCTTATCGCGCGAGACTCTGCCGCTGTATGGCAGATAGCCCTCAATCTGCTCAACGGCGAGTATAGGCATACCGGCCGTGACCGTTCCGAGAAGCGGAACATTGGTTACGTTTTCCGCGTCGCCGGTAACACGTATCGACCTTTTTAACATCGGGTCACGCTCTATGTAACCCGCCTCTTCAAGCGCGTCGAGATTCGCCTGCACCGAGGAGGTCGATTTAAGCCCCACGGCGGCACCGATTTCACGGACCGAGGCGGAACTCCGCACTGCGAGCGCTCCATAAGATATTCGTATATTTTCTTCTGAGTTTCGTTGATGGTTTTCATCTCACTGCCCCCATTCGATTGCGTTTTTTTCATTGTAACACAAATGTTCTGAAAAAGCAAACATTTGTTTGCCGAAAAACGAGAAAAAAATAAAATTTTTAATTTTATTGTATTTTTTATAATTTGTTCATTTCTAATTCACATTTATCGGTTATAGTTTACCTGTACTCGACAGGAAGGGAGCCGCAACCCGTCCGACTGAGTACTTTATACCCCCTCCTCAAGCAACCCCTCAATAGGGAATCCCCGATGCCGCAATCGGGGATTTTCCTTTTTTACGGGAAATTATTTTTTGCCTGTACTTTTAACAAAAGTCCGAATTTCCGAGGCACCGTAGGCTGTATGCTTACGGTGCCTTTTTCTATACTATATTATATAGCGCGAATTGCGGCGGTTTATCCCTCTTTATCGTATACGTTCGGTATTTTGTGTCAAGAATAACCTTGGGAGGTGTTCTTTTGATACAAAAAGAAAAAAGCTCAAAAAAGAAGCTGCTGAAGAAATTGAGCCCATTTTACATCATAGCCGCGCTGTGCATAGTTTCGGCTCTGGGCGTTTCGCTTTGGTCGGCAAAATTTAGAGTAAAGACCGACAACGGCGAGTCAACTCAAAAAACGGAGCAGAGCGTTACCGCTGTGTATACCGTCCCTGCGGCGGATATAGTGACGGATGTGCCCGATACTCGTCGCGAAACGGCACCGGATACATCGAAAACCGAAGAGGAGACAAGGCTGTCACGAGCGGCGCAGTTTGTAAAACCGATAGATACCGATGTCATAAAGGCTTTTTCGGGCGACACGCTTGTAATGTCAAAGACAATGGGCGATTGGCGAACCCATAACGGCACGGATTATGCCGGAAATATCGGCGACCCCGTAAGAGCCGTCAACAACGGTAGGGTCACAAGGTATATGACGACGTTTTGTGGGGAACGACGGTTGAAATCGACCACATTGACGGGCTTACCGTGAGGTATTGCGGACTCGGCAAGGGCAGCACCGTAAGCGAGGGCGATGAGGTAAAAATCAACGATAAAATCGGAAATCTCTCCGAGATACCTGCCGAGTCGGCGGACGGAACGCATTTCCACATCGAGGCCGAAAAGGACGGAAAATATATTGACTTTGAAAGCCTTTTGCCTGCTTAAATTAAATCCTGCCGCAGCAAAAAGCGTGACGGAGCGTCTAATTTTAAAAGACGCTCCGTCTTTGCGCGTTAAAGGTCAAAAAGCACTTTACATAACAGCGAATTTAAGATAAAATATATTTAATTATAAGTATGACTTAAAATATGAATGGAGGAATTAAAAAATGCAGCTGCATATAAAAGAATACTGTTAAAGCTCAGCGGTGAGGTTCTCGCCGGCAAAGAGGGTCACGGTATCAATTTCGACACGGTAAGCGACGTGTGCAAGCACGTAAAAAAATGCTCCGAGATGGGCGTTCAGATAGGCCTCGTCGTAGGCGGAGGAAACTTCTGGCGCGGCCGCTCCAGCGGTAATATGGACAGAACCAGAGCCGACCATATAGGTATGCTCGCAACGGTTATGAATGCGCTTGCTCTTGCCGACACTCTTGAGCAGCTTGACGTTCCGGTCAGAGTTCAGACGGCCATCGAAATGCCCCGTGTGGCAGAGCCTTATATCCGCAACAGAGCGGTTCGTCACCTTGAAAAGGGCAGAGTTGTAATATTCGGCTGCGGAACCGGCAACCCGTTCTTCTCAACCGATACTGCGGCGGCTCTTCGCGCTGCCGAGATAAACGCCGACGTTATATTTAAGGCGACAAATGTTGACGGCGTTTACGATAAGGACCCCAACCGCTTTGCCGACGCCGTAAAATATGATGAGCTTACTCACACCGAGGTTCTCGCAAAGGGACTCAAGGTAATGGACAGCACCGCGGCTTCGCTTTGCCGCGACAACAATATTCCGATACTTGTTTTCAATCTCAACGATCCCGAAAACATCATTCGCGCCGCAGCGGGTGAAAAAATAGGCACGTTAGTCAAATAACAATATATTTTCAGGAGGAAAAACCATGCAAGAGGTTTATGATTTTGCCAATGAAAAAATGACGAAGAGCGTTAAGTCTCTTCATAACGAATATGTTTCGATGCGCGCCGGAAAAGCTTCCGTTTCGCTGCTCGATAAGGTGGTCGTGGATTATTACGGTTGCCCCACTCCCGTTCAGCAGATGGCTGCCGTCTCGGTTTCCGAGGGCAGAAATCTTGTCATTCAGCCGTGGGATGTAAGCACCATAAATACCATTGAAAAGGCGATACAGGCGTCAGACCTCGGAGTTAATCCGATGAATGACGGCAAGGTTATCCGCCTTAACTTCCCGCCTCTCACCGAGGAAAAGAGAAAGCTCCTTGCCAAAGAGGTAGGCAAATATGCCGAGGAGGCAAAGGTTGCCGTTCGCTCCATTCGCCGTGACGCTATGGAAAAATTAAAAAAGCTTAACAAAGATAAAGCTATAACCGAAGACGAGCTCCACGACGGTGAGGACGAGGTTCAGAAGATAACCGACAAATACGTTAAAGAAATTGACGATATGGCAAAGAAAAAGGAAGCCGACATTATGGAAATCTGATTTTTCGGGCTGTTTTTCCGCAATACTGCGTCAAATTTCGCTTGAAGTACGTTTGTACGTCTGCGCTCATTTTCCTTGTCTTGCGAAAAAACATCACCGAAAATGATTTGAGGTTTCGGGCTGAGTTTTCCTGTAAAACTACGTTTCTTGCGCATTGCGGTATGCATATACGGCGGTGAGGTTTTTGCTGCGAGAAAATGCGCGGAAAGCCCGAATATAATTTGCAAATAAAAGCCTGCTTCGTCGGTTGCGGAGAGCCGCTCGGAGCAATATGCAATCTCCGCAATTCACAAAAAGGGTAAAAGTAAATGGATTACGATAATCTGCCGACCTTTGAGGTCTTGCCGAAGCACGTCGGCGTAATAATGGATGGAACGGCCGTTGGGCAAAAAAACGGGACTTGCCGCGTTATAAGGGGCACATTGAGGGTGCCAAGACCTTCCGCAAAATAGGTGAGTTTGCGGCCGACCTCGGCATAAAGTACATAACCTTTTATGCTTTTTCAACAGAGAACTGGAAGCGTCCCAAGGAGGAGGTTTCCGCAATAATGAATCTCTTCCGCGAGTACCTCAAGGAGGCGCTCGGCAGAGTGGAAGAGGACAGAAAAAACGGTATCCGCATAAGCTTTATAGGCTCTCGCGAGGGTATCCCTGCCGACATAAGGCTTCTCATGAAGCAGGTTGAGCGAATAGGCAGAAAAGAGGACCGCATAATGCTCAACATTGCCGTGAACTACGGCGGCAGGCAGGAGATTGCAGAGAGCGTGCGCGAGATTGCGGAGGACGTGAAAAAAGGCAAAATAAAGCCGTCGGAAATTGATATGGACACAATTTCGTCACATCTCTACACCGCCGGTATGCCCGACCCCGATCTCATTATTCGACCGAGCGGAGAGCAGCGCCTTTCTAACTTTTTATTGTGGCAGTCGGCCTATGCGGAATTTTGGTATTCCGATGTTTTGTGGCCGGATTTTACCGAAGAGGATTTTGTGGAGGCCTTGCGTGCTTATGAGCATCGCAGCCGCAGATTCGGTGGGGTATAATATAAAGGATACGGGTTTTTGGCAGAGAGCCGAAAACCTAAATGTCGAAACCAATATTTAGGAGGCTCTTTATGCTTACAAGAATCGTCGTAGGCGTTGTTGCCGCGCTGTTTGCCGTGGGAATGCTCGCCATCAGATTTACACCGGTTTTTCCCATAGTGGTTGCCTTTTTTGCCGTTATGGCCGCATTCGAGCTCGAGAGAGTTATCGGTGTCAAAAACAAAGCGATACATATCATAAGCCTTATATTTGCAGGTATTATACCGCTTTACTACGGCTTTAATCATTATCTTACCGAGTGGGGCATTTTTATTCCCGCGCTTGCCATAGTAATACTTTACATACTGCTTTTGTTCATTCTTATGATAACCGACTACGAGCATACAAAGTTTGAGGACGTTGCCGCGGTTGTAGTGGCCTCGTACTTTGTTCCGTGGGGATTTTCAACGCTCATAATGATGCGTGACGTCGGCGTTACATACCCGGAGCTTTACGATAAGCACTACGGCCTCTTTTTCATACTGCTTGGGCTTTTCTCGGCGTGGCTTACGGATTCGCTTGCGTATTTTGCGGGCAGATTTTTCGGCAAGCACAAAATGGCTCCGAACATCAGCCCCAAAAAGACCATAGAGGGTGCCGTCGGCGGAGCCTTTGCGGGAGTCCTCAGCTCAGTAATACTTTTCCTTGTTTTCGACAGCAAATATTTTACCGTTCATCTCTTCACTTGGTGGGAGATAGCAATAATTTCCCTTATACTCTGCGTTATCGGTATGTGCGGTGACCTTTCGGCGTCTGTACTCAAGAGAAATTTCGGCGTCAAGGATTACGGCAAGCTCTTCCCGGGTCACGGCGGAGTTATGGACAGATTTGACAGCGCGCTCTTTGTTCTCGGTGCGCTCTATGCGATAATCATTATTTATTCAAGGATTAAATTGGCATGACAAAGAATTTATCACTTTTAGGTTCGACAGGCTCAATAGGAACTCAAAGTCTTGACGTTGCCCGCAAGCGCGGGTACCGCGTCAGGGCTTTGTCCGCTTTTTCAAACGTCAAAAAAATCGAGGAACAGATTCGCGAATTCAAACCGGACGTCGCGGCGCTGGTATCCGAGGACGCGGCAAAGGATTTAAAGGTGCGCGTAGCCGATACGGGCACAAAAATTCTTTCGGGCTCAGAGGGAGTCTGTGAATGTGCCGCTTATGATAAATCCGATACGGTACTCAATTCCGTTGTCGGTATGGCGGGCCTTGAGCCGACTCTGACGGCAATCAAGGCTCACAAAAATTGGCGCTTGCCAATAAAGAGACTCTTGTTGCCGGCGGCAGACTTGTTATGGACACTGCCGAAAGGGAAAATGTCGATATTCTTCCCGTGGATTCCGAACACTCGGCTATATTTCAGGCTCTTCAGGGGAAACCTTCTAACAGGGCGTTAAAAAAGATAATTCTCACGGCCTCCGGCGGCCCGTTTTTCGGCAAGACCGCGCAGGAGCTTGAAAAAGTTACCGTGAACGATGCCTTAAAGCACCCAAACTGGTCTATGGGCGCAAAAATAACCATAGATTCCGCTACAATGATGAATAAGGGCTTGGAGCTTATCGAGGCCGTCTGGCTTTTCGGCGTAAGTCCGCATGACGTTAAAATCGTCGTTCATCGTGAGAGCATTGTTCATTCTGCCGTTGAATATGACGACAATTCCGTTATAGCGCAGTTAGGGCTTCCCGATATGCGAATCCCGATACAGTATGCTTTGACCTATCCCGAAAGATATGAGTCTCCCGTAGGCGAGCTTGATTTGGCCGCTTTGGGTAAGCTCACGTTCTTTGAGCCGGATTACGACACATTTCGCTGCATAAATATTTGCAGAGAGGCGATAGACCGCGGCGGACTTTATCCCGCTGCCGTAAACGGAGCAAACGAGCAGGCAAACCTCCTGTTTAGAAACGGCAAAATCGGCTTTCTCGATATTGCGAAAAAGGTTGAAGCGATACTTCCGAACGTGCCGAAAAAGGACGTATATACTCTCGATGACGTCCTTGAAATCGACCGTTTTGCGCGTGAATTTGTAATGAAATCCGTTTGATAAAGACTTTATTTCTTATTTTATGAGGTGATTGAGATTTTACTCAGCATAGCTTCCTCGGGGATTTGGAGCAAGGTATGGACTGTTGCCGTGGCAATTTTGTTTTTCGGCGTGATAATTATGATACACGAGTGCGGTCATTTCCTTTTTGCAAAGCTCTTTAAAGTAAAGGTTAATGAGTTTTCCATAGGTATGGGGCCTGCTGTTTTCAAGCGTAAAAAGGGCGAAACACAGTATTCGGTGCGTGTTTTGCCGATAGGCGGCTATGTCTCCATGGAGGGCGAGGATCAAGACAGCGACGACGACGGCGCATTTAATAAAAAGCCGGTTTGGCAAAAGATGATAATAGTTGCCGCAGGCGCTTTTATGAACCTCTTGCTCGGCGTTATAATAATGTGCATAATGCTGTCAACCTCGGGCGACTTAATAGGCACCAATACGATAAAATCCTTTTACGACGGAGCTGTCTCGGAGCAGTACGGTCTTAAAGAGGGCGACCGTTTTCTTGAAATCGACGGTCATCACGTTTGGTCTGAGCGCGATCTCAGCTTTTTAATGAGCCGCAGCAAGGACGGCGTATTTGATTTCGTTGTTGAGCGTGACGGTCAAAAGGTTGAGCTTTCCGACGTTCATTTCGATACCGAACAGCAGGACGGGATAACTCTCATAAAATATGATTTTGTAATTATAGGCGAAAAACCGAACTTTTTAAATGTTGTAAAAAACTCGTTTACACAGTCGGCGTCCGTTGTGCGTATGGTTTGGCTCAGCCTGTTTGACCTTGTCACGGGGCGTTACGGTATGTCGGAGCTTGCCGGGCCTGTCGGTACGGTAAACGTTATAGCCGATGTCACAGCCTCGGCGGCGTCGTCAAAAAATCTCGGCAGCCTGCTTATGATAATGGCGTTCATAACCATAAATATCGGTGTGGCAAATCTTCTTCCCTTGCCCGCGCTCGACGGCGGCAGATTTTTCTTTCTCTTGATAGAGGCGATTCGCCGCAAGCCCATAAATCCCAAATACGAGGGCTACGTCCACGCCATAGGTTTTATTTTACTTATGCTTCTTATGGTAGTTGTTACGTATAACGATATTGTCAGACTGATCAAAACTTGATTTTTGAGTCTTTTTCCGTAATACTGCGTCAAATTTCGCTCGGAGTACCGACAGTACGCCGTCGCTTATTTTCCTTGTCTTACGAAAAAATCCTTCAAAAATCGAGATTTTTGGGTCTTTGCCGTAACGCTCGGTCAAATGTCACTCGGAGTACATTCGTACGCCGTCGTTTATTTTCCGACAGAGCGACCAAGTGTGTAACGCGCTTTACATTTAATACGAATTTTAATTTGTGCCATTCTTCGGGGTGACGCGCAAATTTATATAAAACAAGAATTGTTTAAGCGGCAAACCGTTCAGGTTCCATTTTGCCGCAAATCGGAGGTACATACAAATGCCAGAAAGACGAAAAAGCCGCGTTGTAACGGCAGGTAACGTAAAAATAGGCGGAAACAACCACATACCCGTTCAGTCGATGTTAAACATTCCGGCCGAGGATGCAGAGGGCAATGTTAAGCAGGCATTGGAGCTGCAAAAAGCCGGTTGCGAGATTATCCGTCTCACGGTTCCCAATAAAGAGGCGGTAAAGACCTTAGCCGCCGTAAAAGAAAAGGTTTCGATTCCGGTTGTTGCGGACATACATTTTGACTACCGCTGCGCGCTTGAGAGCGTTGCGGCAGGTGCCGATAAAATCCGCATAAATCCCGGCAACATCGGCTCCGACGATCGCGTTAAGGCGGTTGCCGACGCATGCCGTGCAAAAAACATTCCGATAAGGATAGGCGTAAATTCAGGCTCGCTTGAAAAGGATATTCTCGCAAAATACGGGGCTCCCACGCCTGATGCACTTTGCGAGAGCGCGCTTTATCACGCAGGGCTTCTCGAAAAATTCGATTTTCACGATATAGTTATCTCCATAAAATCCTCCGACGTGCCGACCATGGTATCTGCATACAGAAAAATAGCGACTATGTGCGATTATCCGCTTCATCTCGGCGTAACCGAGGCAGGCACGCGCCGTATGGGGCTCATTAAATCCGCCGCCGGAATAGGCTCGCTTTTAATGGACGGCATAGGCGACACAATACGTGTTTCCCTTACCGCCGACCCCGTAGAGGAGGTCTCGGCAGGCTTTGATATATTAAAGGCGGTTGACATAAAAAAAGATTGTCCGCAAATAGTGTCGTGTCCGACCTGCGGCAGAACCAAAATCGATTTGATTTCTCTTGCCGAAAAAATCGAAAACGCTTTAAGAGGCTGCCGTAAGCCTATAAAGGTTGCCGTTATGGGGTGCGTCGTAAACGGTCCGGGCGAAGCTAAGGAGGCAGACATCGGCGTAGCCGGCGGTGACGGCTGCGGTATGATATTTAAGCACGGCGAAATACTCAAAAAAGTAAGCGAGGATGAAATAGTTCCGGAGCTGCTTAAAGAAATAGAAAAAATGTAATTGTGAAAGAGACGGCAAATGACAAGCTTTTATGACCTGTTTATAGAATACAGAAACGATTTCGCGGATATGGACGCGGTACTCGGCGACGCTCAAATAATTGATATGAGCGCAGAGTCTGCCGAAAGAAGGCTGTACATTAAGGTGCGCTTTCCGCGTCTTGTGTCCGAGAAAACACTTGATAAAATAAGCGAAATAATAAGAGACAGGCTCGGACTCGGCGCAGTTAAAATAGCGCCGGTCTTTTCTTCGTCGCTGTTTTCGGATAGGTATTCGGGTGAGATAAGCGAGTGGGCAAAGAAAAACGTGCCTATGGCAAACGGCTTTTTTGTTGACTGCAAATATGATTTTTCCGAAGATGAAATCAAAATAGAGCTCATGCACGGCGGTAAGCAAATTCTTGAGGACGTCGGCGCGCAAAATCTCATTTCAAAAATGCTCCGTGAACGCTTCGGAGTATCAAAAGAGCTTTCTTTTGTTCAGAGGGACGACTATGATGCACGCGATGACATTTCCGCGGCGCAGAAAAAAATCGACAGTATGGCTCCCAAGGCTGCACCCGTAAAGAGCGGTTCATCGCGCAGCTTTGACCCCGTCAAGGAGGACGATACGCCAAAGGAGCACATTGTAAAAGAGGGCATACCGTATTATCTTGAGAGTGTAAAGCCGATTTTCGGCAGTAATATCAGAAGTCAGCCCATAAAAATAGACGAAATCACTTTGCCCGAAGAGGGTGACACGACGCCCGTTACGATTTACGGCGAGGTTTTCGGCATTGAGGTCAAGGATACGAAAAAAGGCAAGGTAAAGATAGTATCCTTTAATATAACCGACAATACAAATTCGTTCTCCGCCGTTATGCTGCCAAAGGTTGAACATTGCGACGAGCTATTGTCAAAGCTAAAAAACGGGGCGCACATACTTATGTTCGGCGAGGTCGAATATGACACGTACCGCGGCGATTACACAATAAAACCGAAGTGCATAAGCACAATTCAGATGATAGAAAAAGAGGATAATTACCCCGAAAAGCGCGTTGAGCTTCATCTTCACACAAATATGTCGCAGATGGACGGTATGACTCCTCCCTCAAAGCTTGTGGAGCGCGCTATAAAGTGGGGGCACAAGGCAATAGCCATAACCGACCACGGCTGTGTTCAGGGTTACCCCGAGGCGTGCAACGCCGCCGCCGGCAAAATCAAAATCATTTACGGCATTGAGGATTATTTTATAGACGACATCAAGGAGCCGGATAAAACATATAAGGAGCTTCGCTCCTATCACCAGATAATTCTCGTAAAGAATCATATAGGGCTTAAAAATCTGTATAAGCTCATTTCAAAGTCCAATATAGACTATTTTTACAAAAAGCCGAGAATGCCAAAGAGCGAAATAATGAAGCACCGCGAGGGGCTTATAATCGGCTCGGCGTGCGAGGCAGGCGAGCTTTACCGCGCTATACTCGAGGAACGCCCCGAACAGGAGATTATGGAGATAGCGTCGTTTTACGACTATCTCGAAATTCAGCCCGTAGGCAACAACCGTTTTATGATTGACGCCCACTCCGACCCATCGGCGAAAAATCCGGACAAAAACAAGGAATTTGACAAGATAACCTGTATTGAGGATATAGAAAATATAACCGCAAGGTTATAGCTATTGCCGACAAGCTCGGTAAGCCCGTGGTTGCCACCTGCGACGTCCACTTCATAGACCCCGAGGACGCAAAATACCGCGCTATTCTTATGGCGGCTCAGGGCTTTACCGACGCCGACAAGCAGGCTCCGCTGTACTTCAGAACGACCGAGGAAATGCTCAATGAGTTTTCATATCTCGGCGAGGAAACCGCGCACGAAATAGTCATAGAAAATCCCAATAAGATAGCCGATATGATAGATGTTGTACGCCCGTTCCCGATAGGCACGTTCCAGCCCTCCATAGACGGAGCGGAGGAACAGCTCAGAGACATTTGCTGGACCAAGGCTAAAAAGTGGTATGAATTTGAGGGCAAGGTTCCCGAAATTGTCGAGAACCGACTTAACCGTGAGCTTGATTCCATAATCAAAAACGGATTTGCCGTACTTTACATAATAGCTCAAAAGCTTGTATGGGATTCCGAGGATCACGGTTACCACGTAGGCTCACGAGGCTCCGTCGGCTCGTCGTTCGTCGCCTCTATGGCAGGCATTTCCGAAGTAAATCCTCTGCCGCCTCATTACAGGTGCCCAGAGTGTCGCTACTCCGAATTTTACACAAAGGGCGAGTACGGCTCGGGCTTTGATATGCCGCCTAAAAAATGTCCGCATTGCGGCGCGGAAATGATAAGAGACGGCCACGAAATACCGTTTGAAACCTTCCTTGGGTTCCACGGTGACAAGGCACCCGATATCGACCTTAACTTCTCCGGCGAATATCAGGGAAAGGCGCACAGATACACGGAGGAGCTCTTCGGCAAAACGCACGTATTTAAAGCGGGCACAATAGCTTCGGTTGCCGACAAGACCGCCTACGGCTATGTTTTAAAGTATCTTGAAGAGCGAAATATCCGTGCTAACAAAGCCGAGATAGATCGTTTGGCGCGCGGCTGTACGGGAGTTAAGCGCACCACGGGTCAGCACCCGGGCGGAATGGTAGTCGTGCCGAACGAATATGATATATACGATTTTACCCCCGTTCAGTACCCTGCCGACGATACCGAAAGCGATATGGAGACGACGCACTTCGACTTCCGTTCGATGCACGATACCATATTGAAACTTGACGAGCTCGGCCACGATGTTCCCACGCTCGACAAGCACCTTGAGGATATGACGGGCATAAACGTAACCGACATAGATATTTGCGACCCCGAAATAATAAAGCTCTGCACCTCGCCCGAACCGCTCGGCGTGACGCCCGATGATATAAGCTGGAAAACGGGCACGCTCTCCATACCCGAAATGGGCACATCGTTTGTTTGCCAGATGCTTTTGGAGGCACAGCCCAAGACCTTTGCCGACCTTTTGCAGATTTCCGGTCTTTCACACGGAACCGATGTTTGGAACGGTAATGCACAGGATCTTATAAAGGATGGTATATGCACCATTTCTTCGGTTATCGGAACGCGTGACAGCATTATGATTTACCTTATGCACGCAGGGCTTGACCCGAGTATGGCGTTTAACATAATGGAGAAAACGAGAAAGGGTATAGTCGCGAAAAAGGGCTTCCCCGAGGGTGCCGAAGAAGCCATGCGTGAGCATAACGTTCCGCAGTGGTATATGGATTCGTGCCGCAAGATAAAGTATATGTTCCCTAAAGCCCATGCCGCGGCATATGTAATTGCCGCGCTGAGGCTCGGCTGGTATAAGATATACAAGCCGCTCGAATACTATACGGCATTTCTGACCGTGCGCGGAGACGGAGTTGACGCGGCGGTGGCAATAAAGGGTAAAGCCGCCGTTATGGCGCGTATGGCGGAAATCGACGATAAAACAAGAAGCAAAACAGCCACAGCCAAGGACAAAGAGCAGTATACCGCCTTGCAGGTGGTAAACGAGATGATGGCAAGGGGCATAGAGCTGCTCCCGGTCGATATATATAAATCCGAGGCTACAAGATATGTCATAGAGGACGGCAAAATAAGAATGCCGTTCGGAGCGCTGTCCGGTATAGGCGAAAGCGCCGCCATACCGCTTGCCGAGGCAAGAGACGACGGTGAGGGCAAGTTTATATCGGTTGACGATTTTGCACGCCGCGCCGGTGCCGGCAAATCCACAATAGAAATGCTTGAAAGCGTCGGTGCGTTCGGCGACATCCCGAAAACGGCACAACTGTCATTGTTTTAGCCTTCCGACGAGGCATTAAAAGGTAAAATGCAGGTATGAAGCAATTTTGCCTTATAAACACGATGACTTTTCATCTTCTTTTGTTCAAAACTACAAAAAGACGTTTTTTGACGGATTTTGCATTGACAAAAGCCTTGTCGGTGATATAATGAATGCATAAATGAAAGGCAACGAGGTCTTTTAAAAGATCTCGCTGCCCTTTTTTTATATTTGAAAGGAGATTTAAAATGGGTTACACAAAAGAAGATGTACTTCGCATCGCAAAGGAAAAAGACGTTAAATTCATAAGACTTCAGTTCACTGATATTTTCGGTCAGCTTAAAAATGTTGCAATCACCGCGAGCCAGCTTGAAAAGGCTCTTGACAACGAGTGTATGTTCGATGGCTCATCAATAGAGGGCTTCGTAAGAATCAATGAGTCCGATATGTATTTGAGACCCGATTACGATTCGTTCGTTATACTTCCTTGGAAGGACAGAGTTGCACGCCTTATCTGCGACGTTTATTGCGCTGACGGCAATACTCCGTTCCTCGGCGATCCGAGAAATGTTCTTAAAAAGGTCGTTAAAGAGGCTGCCGATATGGGCTATACGTTCAATGTAGGCCCCGAGTGTGAATTCTTCCTCTTCCAGCTTGATGAGGACGGAAATCCCACCACAAAAACAGGCGATGTTGCGGGTTACTTTGATATGGGCCCCGCCGATCAGGGTGAGCAGTGCAGAAGAGACATCTGCCTTGCGCTCGAGAGCATGGGCTTTGAAATCGAGGCTTCACACCATGAGGTTGCCGAGGGTCAGCACGAGATAGACTTCCGTTTTGATGAGGTTGTTAAGACCGCAGACAACGTTATGACCTTTAAACACGTAGTAAAGACCTATGCGCGCCGTCACGGCCTTCATGCAACATTTATGCCGAAGCCCGTATTCGGTATAAACGGCTCCGGTATGCACACCAATATGTCGCTTACAAAGGACGGTAAAAACGCTTTCTATGATGAAAATTCCGAGTTTGGACTTTCCGAGACCGCTCTTCACTTCATTGCGGGTGTATTAAAGCACGTAAAGGGCATTACCGCCATAGCAAATCCGCTTGTTAACTCTTATAAGAGACTTGTCCCGGGATATGAAGCTCCCGTATATATAGCTTGGTCGGCTTCAAACCGTTCCTCGCTTATCCGTGTTCCCGCAGCTCGCGGAAAGGGCACCAGAATAGAGCTCCGTTCTCCCGACCCGTCATGCAACCCCTATCTTGAAATGGCTCTTTGCCTTGCAGCAGGTCTTGACGGTATCAAAAACAACCTTACTCCTCCGCAGAACACCACAAAGAACATCTTTGAAATGTCCGCAGAAGAGCTTGCCGCAGACGGCATAGATTATCTCCCCGGTACTCTTGAGGACGCCATGAATGAATTCCAGGCTGATCCGTTTATGAAAGAGACGCTCGGCGACCACATCTATGAGAAGTATGTTGAGGGTAAGCTTCGCGAGTGGGATGAGTATCGTACCAGCGTAAGCAACTGGGAAACAAACAGATATTTAACTAAATATTGATAATACCTCATTTTTTCTCCTGCGAAAAGGGAACGGCGATTTTGCCGTTCCCTTTTCCATTTCTTTTTATGAGGATTTGAATTTGATTTGCCTTATCGGCGCATAAAAAAACACGGCTGACCGAAGGCCGAATATTCAGCCAAAGTCAACCGTGCTTTTGTAATTTTTATTCGGTTTCTTTTTTGAAGCCTTTTCTCTCAAGGAGAGCATAAATTCTGTCAGCCGGATTCAAGAGCTTGCTTACCGACATATCGTGGTTGAGGGTGTCGATAATGTATGAAAGATACTTAGACATATCAACCTCGCAGTACCAATCACGCTGTAAAAGCTCGGGGGTGCGGTAAACAAGGTTTGTTGTAAATACCTTTGTGATATTGCCCTCGGCAAAGGATTTGTCAAAGTTTTCGAGTCCTTCGCAGAAAAGGCCGAATGCCGAGAAAATAAAAATACGCTTTGCGCCGAGCTCTTTTAATTTTTTGGCAACCTCAAGCATTGATTCACCGGAGGAGATCATATCGTCAACAACCATTACATCCTTGCCCTCTATGTTTGAACCGAGGAACTGGTGCTGGAGTATTGGGTTCCTGCCGTTGACAACTCTCGAATAGTCGCGGCGCTTATAGAACATACCAAGGTCAAGACCGAGAACGGTAGAATAGTAAATGCAGCGTGACATACCGCCTTCATCGGGAGATACTACCATCATGTGCTCTTTGTCGAGATGCAAATCATCAACGTTGTTTACAAGAGCCTTTATCATCTGATAAGCGGGCTGAACGTTTTCAAAGCCCTTGAGCGGAATTGCGTTCTGAACTCTCGGGTCGTGAGCGTCAAATGTGATAATGTTGTCAACGCCCATATTGTTGCAGAGCTCCTGAAGAGCTATTGCACAGTCGAGGGACTCTCTTGATGAACGCTTGTGCTGTCTGCCCTCATAAAGCATGGGCATAATAACGGTTATTCTGTGAGCTTTGCCGCCTACTGCGGAAATCGCTCTTTTAAGGTTGGCAAAATGCTCGTCCGGACTCATGGGAATTGTTTGACCGTACATATTGTAGGTCACGCCGTAGTTGAACATATCGCATACAATAAAAATATCGTAACCGCGAACGGACTCGTGAAGCGAGCCCTTGCCTTCGCCCGAGCCGAATCTCGGGAATGAGGCATCAATAATATAAGTATCTCTTTCGTATCCTGCAAAGGAAAGGCTGTTTTTGTGCTCAGACTGCTTTTGAGCGCGCCATTTGACGAGATAACGGTCGATTTTTTGGGCTAATTCTTCACAGCCGGGGAGCGCGATGATACCGAGCGGACCGTAAGGGATGGTAGTGAACTCCTGTGTGTAATCAGGCATAATTTTCCTCCGTGCAACACAAATTTTGCGGATAAATATTATCACCATTTATCCGCATTACATCAGATAATAATATTTTACTATATTTTGTGTCATTTTCAAGGGAAAAAAGGCAAAAAATAAAAGATTAGTTAAAAGAGTGGTCAACAGTAATGACACAGAAATATCTTTCGTCTATTTTGCTTAGTTTTTCTTGAATCGAATTTGTAAGCTCACGATCGGAAAGACTAAAATCCGGGGGTGCCATTACATCGAAAATCAGATTTGAGTGTGTGGGACCCTCAACCACTCTGAAATCGTGTATTGAAAGCGCGGGGGCAATTTCCTTGACGGCGGATTCGGTCAAATCACGCAGACGGTTTATATGTGCGTCGTTTACCACGATAGGGTCAAGGTGTATTGAAATTAGCAGATTGTATTTTCTCTGGATATTTCGCTCGATAAGGTCAATGGTGTCGTGGCTCTTCATAACATCAACGCTTGAGGGAACCTCTGCGTGAGCCGAGGCAAACTGTCTGCCGGGGCCGTAGTCGTGGATTATAAGGTCGTGAACACCGACTATGTTGGGATATGAGAGAATTTCGTCCTCAATCTGCTTCACAAATTCCTTTTTCGGCGGCTGACCGAGCAGGGGGGAGACGGTGTCCTTTATTATACCGATGCCGGAATAGATGATAAATCCGGATACGACAAGGCCGAACCACCCATCCACGGGAACCGACGAAAACTTTGATATTATCAGCGATATAAGAGCCGCCGCCGTTGCCGCTGTGTCCGAAAGACTGTCGGCGACTACGGCCTTGTTGGCTGTGGAGTCTATCCTTTTTCCGACGGAATAATTGAAGTATGCTAGCCACAGCTTAAACAGTATCGATATTATCAGGACTGCCAGCGCGGCGGTGCTGTAAGTTACGGCGTCGGGAGCCTTGATTTTTTCAACCGAGCTTTCAAAGCTCAACGCCCATCAAAAGGACGAGGAAGGACACTATCAGCGCGGATATGTATTCTATTCTGCCGTGCCCGTAAGGATGCTCCCTGTCGGCGGGCTTTTTGGCCATTTTAAAGCCGACGAGAGTAACTACCGACGAGCCTGCGTCGGAGAGGTTGTTTATGGCGTCTGCGGTTATTGAAATACTGCCGGTCAAAGAGCCTACCGCAAATTTTGCGGCGGTCAGTATCACGTTTACCGCTATTCCGACAAAGCCGGAGAGCACGCCGTAAGAGGTGCGCGTCCTCGGGTCGTCGGCGGACGCGTTTTTACCCACAAAAAGCCTTATTAAAAGCTCGGTCATCTTATCACTTTTCTCCCTTGATATAGTCTTTTACGCCGAATACGAATATTCTCTCGATTATATCGGCTATGTCCTCGGCACTCTTGCCTGTCTCCGGATGCTGAAGCCAGTAGCGCGCAACGCCTATAAAGCCTGACTCAAAATACGAATAGAGAAATTCAAATTCGGATACATCGCTTATATTATATGCCGCGGATATGTCGTTAAAGCATTTTTTACGTATGAAGCCGCGGAGCTTCTGAGCGAAATTTATGTCGCCGTTGTCTCCGAGGAGAGCCGAGCAAATATCGCGGTTTTCATCGAGGAATTTGCACACGTCGGTCAAAAGCTGCTTCGGACGGCGGGAAATATCGTCTATGGTGTAGCTCATGAGAATAGCCTCAAATTCCTGAAACAGTTCGTTTTCTATTTGCTCCACAAGGTCATATATATCCTTGTAATGCAGATAAAACGTACCGCGGTTTATATCTACAAGCTCCGAAAGCTCCCGTACCGTTATTTTTTTAATGCTTTTTTTAGCCATAAGCTCGGTAAGGCCCTGCTTTAAAAGCCTTTTGGTTCTGCGTACTCTGCTGTCAACTGCTTTCTCTGCCATTTTGCTTAAACGTCCTTTCCTTTGCTGATTTTAGACAAACAAACATAGTTTGTTTATTGATTTAATAGACACACGTTATTATAATATAAATAAGTTCATTATTCAACACTTTTTTGAAAAAATCTGTATAATAGGCTGATGTTGATAATACAGAGAACTAAAATTGATAATATTTTTACAAAAATAATATATTTTTTATAAAAATCATTACAAAACAGTTTTTTTATGGTATACTTCTTCTAAAGCTGTTTTTTATGAAAATGCATATAATAAATGAAAATCTGATATGAGGTGAAGCGTATGGCGGCAGAAATGCTGAAAAAGGTTATGGCCACGGAAAACGAGGCGGCAGAGAACGAAAAGAACGCTGCGTCCGAGGCCGACAAAATTATAAAGAAAGCAAAAGACGACGCCGAAAAGCTCCTGTCGGAGAAAGAGAAGGAATGTGCCGTATATGAGGCCGCCGAAATCAAAAAAAGCCAAAGATACGGCAGAGGTTATCGTTACCGAGGCTGTAAAGGAGGCTCAAAGGTACGCGGACGGATTGAAAAAACAGTCTGCGGAAAAGCTTTCGGAGGCTGTCGGCATCGTAAAGGATACATTACTTAAATGATATAATATTTTGCAAAGTGAGGTGATGGCTTACGGCAAAATTGAAAATGAAAAAAATCGAGCTTTTGGCGATGCTCGGCGAGAGCAAGGATATTATAGATTACCTGCAGCGAAAGGGCACGGTTCAGGTTGAAAAGTGCGACGCGCCGGAGTCTATGTATTACACCGACACCGATTCGAGCGTATCACAGCTTGAAAGACTTTTGCAAACCGCAGAGAATGCAAGAGAGACAATTTCATTTTATTCGCCGGAAAAAAAGAAGCTTACTGACTCTTTTTTGCCCCGAAAAGAAGTCGAGCTGGCCGATTTTTACGAGGAATCGGAAAAGACGGACGTGGCAATGGCAAAGTGTCGGGAAATTATCGACATAAAAAGGAGATAGCCGACAAAAAGGCCGACATTATCCGCGAGCAGACCGCAAGAGAGGCTCTGATTCCGTGGGAAAGGCTTGATATTCCGCCGAATACAACGGGGACAAGGCACACGGAGGTGTTTGTGGGGTCGCTCCCGGACGAGTGCACAGAGGAGGCTCTCAAGGCCGGTTTTGCCGCGGCTCTGCCGGACTTAACCGCTCTCGACTGCGAGGTCATTTCCTCTTCAAATACGCAGAGCATAATCGTTGTCATCTGTTTGAAAAAGGACTCAAGGCGAGTATACGATTATCTGCGAAGTCTGAATTTTGTGAGAGCGTCGGGCGGCGATAACGAGAATATCAAAGCGGCAATGGAACGCCACGGAAAAAATATCGAAGCGCTTTCGTCGGACATTGACGGCGACGAGGAAAAAATAAGAGAGCTGTCGTCATACCGTGAGGATATAGACTTTCTCATTGATTTCCTCACGATAAGGAAAGACAAATACGAGGCGTTTAAAAAGATGTCTCTCAGCCGCAACGTTTTCTATTTTGAGGGCTACATTCCGGAGCGGTACTGTGAAAAAACGGTCAAGGGCCTTGAAGAGAGGTTTACTGTTGCCGTAACGATAAGCGATGTTCCCGAGGACGACGAAAACGAACCGGTGCTTCTTAAAAATAATGATTTTGCCGCACCAGTTGAAGAGATAACCGAAATGTACGCTCTTCCGGGCAAGCACGATATAGACCCGAATGCGATTATGGCATTTTTCTATTACTGCTTCTTCGGTATGATGTTTTCGGACGCGGGCTACGGTCTCATAATGTTTTTGGCAACGCTGTTTATTTTGCTTAAATGCAAGCCTGAGGGGCAGAAGCGAAAAACGGTTATGATGTATATGTACTGCGGTATTTCCACAATGTTTTGGGGAATTATGTTCGGAAGCTTTTTCGGAGACATAATCAATATCGTAAGGTACGATTTCATCGGACTGCCGAAAATACGGTTGTATGCGTGGCTTGACCCGCAGGAGCAGCTGATGACCACCATGCTGTGGTGCTTTTTGTTCGGCGTCGTTCATCTTTTTGTGGGCGTCGGCATCAAGGGCTATATGGAGTGGCGCGACGGGCAAAGGTTTTGGGCGGTATGCGATACGCTGTCCGTTTACCTTGCTGTCGGCGGTGCGCTTCCGCTTTGCGCCGGTATGATTATAGACGTTCCGTCGGATATAAAAACGGTCGGCAAATATTGCGCAATAGCCGGCGTAATCATAATAGTCCTCACGGCAGGCAGGGAGTCAAAGTCGTTCTTCGGCAAAATCGGCTCCGGACTTTACGCCGTGTACAACACGATTTCGGGCTATCTCAGCGATATTCTTTCATACGCAAGGCTTTTGGCACTCGGACTTGTTACCGGCATAATCGGCAGCGTAGTCAATATGATGGGTGCTTTGCCGAGCAATAAGGTTGCGAAGGCAATAGTTCTTGCGGTGGTGTTCGTTTTCGGACACGCGGTAAACTTCGGAATAAACGTCATAGGCGCTTATGTTCATACAAACCGCTTGCAGTACGTGGAATTTTTCTCGAAATTCTATAACGGCGGCGGAAAGAAATTTACCCCTCTTAAAGCAAATTCCAAAACTTTCAAATTCAAGGAGGAAATCAGTAATGGATAATATGGGTTTGGTATTGGCTATCGTCGGAGCGGCGTTAGCGGCACTTCTCAGCGGACTCGGTTCGGCAAAGGGCGTAGGCCTTGTAGGTGAGGCCGCCGCAGGTCTTCTCACGGAGGATTTGTCAAAATTCACTAAGGTGCTTATTCTTCAGATTCTTCCCGGTACACAGGGCCTTTACGGCTTCATTACCGCAATAATGGTTCTTGTTAAAACAAAGCTTCTCTCGGGTTCTCCCGCCGAGCTTACGGTTTCACAGGGACTTATGCTTCTCGGCGCGTGCTTGCCTATGGCAATAGTCGGTTATTTCTCGGCAATTGCTCAGGCAAGAGTTGCGGCTTCGGGTGTTTCGGTAGTTGCAAAGAAGCCCGAGGGACAGAGTAAGGCAATGGTTCTTGCCGCAATGGTTGAGACATACGCCGTTCTCGCTCTTCTTATTTCGATTCTTATGATTTTGAACCTCAACATCGGTTAAGGGTGAAGCTTTATGACGGGATTAGATAAAATTATTTCAGAAATAGGCTCGGACTCGTCACAGCGTATAAAAGAAATTTCCGATGAAGCAAACAAAAAGGCTGAGGAGATATCCCTTGCCGCCGAAAAAAAGGCTTCCGAGATGAAAGCTCAGAGCGAAGAGAGGACTGCCGCAGAGGTTGCCTCCGTTTTGGCTTCAGCCAAAAGCTCCGCCGAGCTAAAAAAGAAGCAGACGGTTCTCGAGGGTAAAATCGAGGCCATAGAGGATATGCTCGGCAGGGCGGTAGATGTCTTAAAGGCTCTCCCGAAAAGAGAGTATTTTGAAATGCTGAAGGAGCTTGCCGTTAAAAATGCGATATCGGGAGACGGCGTTATGCGTTTCTCGAAAGATGACACCGCAAAGCTGCCGCAGAATTTCATAAGCAGCGTAAATTCCGCTCTTTCCGGTAAGGGCAGCGTCTCTCTCGGAGAGCCATGCGACATAGACAGCGGATTTATGCTTGTTTACGGCGACATTGACGTAAACTGCACCTTTTCGTCGCTTGTTTCGGAAAAGCGCGACGAGCTTTTTGACGAGCTTAACAAATTACTTTTTAACTGATATAAAGGAGGGAAGCGTTTAAATGGATAAAAACTATCTTTATGCGGTAGCAAATATAAGAGCTAACGAGCTGTCGCTTCTCTCGCGTGCCGATATTGACGCGCTTATAGACGCTCCCGATTACAAGACGGCGCTCACGCTTTTAGACGGCAAGGGCTACGACACGTCCTTCGGCAGCGATTATTCCGCTATGCTTGACGACGAAACCGAAAAAACGTGGTCGCTGATAAAGTCGGTCGCGCCGAGTGCCGAGGCTCTCGATATATTTATTGTAAAAAACGATTTTCAGAATTTAAAAGCGGTTCTCAAGAGCGAAAAAACGGGAGATGACGCGGAAAAATATCTCGTTTCACCGTCTGTAATACCAAAGGAGCTGCTTTTAAAAGCGGTCAAAGAGCGCGATTTTGACTCACTTCCGGATTTTATTTCCGATGCCGCCGAAAAATGCCTTGAGGTTATAACCAAAACCGAAAACGGTCAGCTCTGCGATATAGCCGCAGACAGAGCCTGCCTTGAGGCTATGTCGGGATTTGCGAAAAGTGCCGATAATGATATTGTTGCCGCATACGGCGACATATTTATAAAATCGGCGGTGTTAAAAACCGCTTATCGCGCTATTCTCACAAATAAAAAACGCGGCTTTCTTGAAGAAGCGCTTCCCGACATACCCGAAATAAAAAAGGCGGATTTGATTGACGCTTCCTTGCAGGGAACGGACGCTCTTTATGACTTCGTTTCGTCGCTCGGACTTGAGTCTTTTGCCGAGGCTCTTAAAAACAGCCCGTCTGCCTTTGAAAAATATTGTGACGATGCTGTTATGGAGAATATGAAAAAAGCAAAATATACAGCCTTCGGGCTCGGCCCGATTGCCGCATACATCTTTGCGCGAATGACCGAAATAGGTTGTGTGCGTATAATTTTGTCGGCGAAATTCAACGGCACGAGTGAAGAAACAGTCCGTGAAAGGATGCGTGAACTGTATGTATAAAATAGCCGCAATGGGCGACCGCGACAGTATTTACGGCTTTGCGTCGCTCGGGCTTTCCGTATTTCCCGAGGACGATCCGCAGAGCGCTTCGCACAAGCTCAAAAAGCTTGCCGAGGAGGGCTACGCCGTTATCTTTATAACCGAGGCTCTCGCAGAACTCATTTCTCCGGAAATCGAGCGCTTCAAAGACAGCCCTCTCCCGGCCATAATCCCCATTCCCGGAGTCGCCGGCAATACGGGACTCGGAATGAGAGAGGTAAGCGGATATGTAGAGCGAGCCGTCGGTTCCGACATCGTTAATTAAGGGTTGCTGCACATTCCCGTAGAATTTTTTTCACCCACTCGCGTACCGCAGTACGCTTCGGGGCAAAAGAAAATCCCACGGCAACGCACATCAAGCCCTTAATTAAAATTGATGTAGAATTTGGTGCAATCCCGAGAAAATTTTTCACCCGCTCGCGTACCTTTGTACGCTTCGGAGCAAAAGAAAATTCCCCATCTACGCACCAAAACGCCTTAATTAAAATTCAATGTTAGGGTTTTAGCACGCATTTGAGAAAATTTTTTATCCGCTCGTGTACCGCAGTACGCTTCGGAGCAAAAGAAAATCCCACGGCAACGCACATCAAGTCCTTAATAAAACGGTATCATAATAATACAAATGGTTTTTGATCTGAATTTAGGTGTGAAATATGCATCGTACAACGCATATCCGCACTTAAAATAAATCC
>ENA-OQDM01000278-OQDM01000278.1-human-gut-metagenome-genome-assembly--contig:-NODE-278-length-34096-cov-2.657570_pt1 | contig 34096 bp, 35 predicted proteins | sample MGYA00242772_ERZ504605 | MGnify/ENA primary metagenome ERZ504605 (study PRJEB26092, sample SAMD00036348) | human gut metagenome | host: Homo sapiens | study: EMG produced TPA metagenomics assembly of... | reverse complement strand
TGGCACGTGCCGTGCCTGAGGTTCGAGGTTTTCGTGCTTGGCGCCCAGCATCTGCGTGAGGAAGTGGCCAAGCAAGGTCTTGAAGTCGTCGATTCCGCAGAAGCGCAGCCGGTCGCCGCCATCCAAGGATGGTATCCCGACATGTCTTGGAACGAAATGGCCCAAATCGCCTATGCCGTTGAGCATGGCGCGACCTATTTCGTGACCAATCGTGATCTGACCATTCCTCGTGAGCTTGGCATCGCGCCGGGATGCGGTTCCATGATCATGGCGGTGATCAATGCCACCGGTGTGGAACCGGTTTCGTCCGCAGGCAAGCCGGAATCCGCCATGTATGACGAGGCGCGCATTCTCGCAGCCCATGATGATGGCGAGCCGGTGGACAAGGAACAGTGCCTCGCCATCGGCGACCGTCTCGACACCGATATCGAGGCGGGCAATCGGGGCGGGTACGATTCCCTTGCGGTGTTGACCGGCGTCACCGATCCGCGCGAACTCATGTTCGCTCCGGCGTATCTTCGCCCGACCTACATCGCCAAAGATCTGCGGGGCTTGAACGAGCCCGCTCCTGAAGTGGTGCATGATGAGGGCGCATGGCTGTGCCGCGATGCGAAGGCCCGCGTTGACGGCGACCGCCTGTATGTCACCGACATCACCAGCGTCGACGGGTTGCGTGCCGCATGCTGCGCCATGTGGGCCGCGGCCGACAGCGGGCGAGATGTGAGTGGCGTGATCGTTCCGGAATTCCGTATTTCCTAACGAACAATTCGTACCGATTATTGGAAAACCATTGCGAAACAGTGATTCCACTCAGGTTGTTCGTCTTGACGTTGCGTTGTTGGAACGTGGTCTGACCGACAGTCGTTCCAAGGCGCAACGTCTGATCGCGGATGGCAAAGTCAGTGTGAACGGTGTCACCGTCACCAAAGCATCGGCGAAAGTCGGTGGTGATGACGTCATCGCCGCCGATAGGGGAGACGGCTACGTTTCCCGTGGCGCATACAAGCTTGTCGGCGCGTTCGAACGGTTCGCCGACGTCGGATTGCGTTCCGCGCAAGGATTACGTTGCTTGGATATCGGCGCGTCCACCGGCGGTTTCTGCGACGTGCTATTGCGCAATGATGCCGCGCAGGTCATCGCTTTGGATGTCGGCCATGGGCAATTGGATCCGAAAATCGCGCATGACGACCGTATTATCGAAATGAGCGGCGTCAATATTCGCGACGTGTATGCGGAGGATTTGCCGTATCGTCCGGAAATGATTGTTTCCGACGTATCGTTTATTTCGCTGACATATGTGATTCCGGTGATCGCAAGAATCGCCGCACCGCAGGCGCAGATCGTGCTGCTGGTCAAACCGCAGTTCGAGGTCGGCAAAGGCAACCTTGGGAAAAACGGGATTGTCGAAAGCCAGGAATTACGCGAACAGGCGCTGTCCTCCGTCGTGGCATGCGCGGAACGCAACGGGCTTGACGTGCGCGCCACAACAGTATCTCCCATTGAAGGCACGCATGGCAATATCGAATATCTGCTGTACGCGGTCATGCAGTGAAACAGCGACCGGTTGAGAGAACCGTGTCTGCAGTGTAATCAAGGCAAATAAGATAAGTAAAAGAAAAACCGGAAATCATGATTATGAAATTCCGGATTTTTCCATATGGAAAGAGCGTGTCAGCTGCGTAGGAACCGGTCGATTTGATTCTGCTTGCCCATGATGATGAGTTCGTCGTTGCGGTGCATGATGAGCTCTTTCGAACCGTATTCGAATTCCTTGCCCGGCGATTTGATGCCGACCACGGTAATGCCGAAGCGTTCATGCACACGAGCGTCTTCGATGGTGTAGCCGACCACATGCGCGGGGGTATGGATTTTGACGACGTTGTATGCGCCTTCAAGCTCGATGTAGTCAAGATAGTTGCCGGACACAAGATGTCCGACGCGTTTGCCGGCGTCGGTTTCCGCGTTGATGATGTGGCGTGCGCCGATACGTTGCAGAATGCGGGCGTGTTCCTTCGACACGGACTTGGCCCAAATGTCGGAGATGCCGGCGTCGAGCAGATTGCCGGCGGTAATGACGGAAGCTTCGACGCTGTCGCCGATAGCCACGACGGCCGTGTCGAAATCGGATGCGTTGATCTGCTCCAACGCCATCACATCGGTCATGTCGGCCTGCACGGTGGGAATCTGCGAAGACCAACGGTTCACCAGTTCGCCGTCTTTGTCGACGGCGAGCACATCCTGGCCCATCATGTCGAGCGTGGTGGCCACAGAGCTGCCAAAACGCCCCAAACCAACTACGAGAACGCTTCTGGTGTTGTTGGCCATGATGTTATGCACCTTTCGAAATTCCATCTTCAAAAATCTATATTCATGTGTGATTGCAGGCAACTGTAAGTATATGAAGCCGTATCGTCAGCCGACCACGATCTGCTCGGTGGGGTAGCGGACGGCCTCGAGATTGTGTGGACGCGAAATCGCGTAGGCGATGGTGAGCGGTCCGAGACGCCCGATGAACATGGTTGCGGCGAGAATGTATAGCACCGTGGGGCTGCTTTCACTGGCTACGCCCACCGAGTAGCCACCCAGTCCGAACGCGGAGCAGGTATCGAACAGTGCGTCGCACAGCGAGCAGCCGGTGATGATCATCAGCGCCATCGACACCACGGTGACCAGCATGAGACATGCCGTGCTTACGGCCACGGCGGTCATAACCGCCTGCGTGTGGATGCGGCGGTGGAATGCGTTGATGTCGTGGCGTCCGGTGAATGCGGCACGACAGGTCAGCAGGGTCACCGCGAACGTGGTGACGCGGATGCCGCCTGCGGTCGAGGTGCTGCCACCGCCGATGAACATGACGATGGACAGGAACACTTTGGTTGCGTCGCTGACGCCTGGCATCCACGACAGGTCAAATCCGGAGCTTCGTGGCATGACGGCCGCGACCATGGCGTGCCAGAGGCGCGGCTCGATGCCGTTTCCGGCGAACAGCAGCTTGTTGTTCCATTCCATCAGCAGGAACCACGTGAACGAGGCGATCACAATGCAGAACGTGGTGGTCAGCGTGAGCTTGGTGTGCAGGCTCCAACGCTTCGGAGGACGACGCATACGCCAGGAACGCATCAGGTTCAGCAATACCGGGAAGCCAAGGGTTCCGCAGAAAGCACTGGCTAGGATCGGCAGGCCGACCGCCCAGTTGTTGACATGCAGACCGGCGCCGTCGGGGGTGAAGCCGGCGTTGTTGTACGCCATGACCGCGAAGAACAACGATTCCCACAATGTGTGGCGCACATTACCGTGGTTGACCTTGTAGAGGCCGGGGAACAATGCGACGAATGTGATGCCTTCGATGACGAATGCGGTGGTGATGACTACGGTGAGCACGCCTTTGATTTCACCGAGCTTGGTAGTGCCGAGTTCGTTGGCGGTCAGCATGCGCTGCGTGGCCTTGAGATGGTGGTTCACGGCCAATGCGATCAAGGAGCGAATGTCATGACGCCAAGGCCACCCATCTGCACGGCGAAGATGAGCACGCCTTGGCCGAAGGTGGTCCAATGCGTGGTGGAGTTGACGATGGAGATTCCGCATGTGGAAATGGCGGATACTGCGGTGAAGAACGCGGTGGTGAACGTAGTGGTTTCGTCTTTCGGCGTGGCAATGGGCGTCATCAGCAACGTAGTGGACAACGCCGCGAGCGTCAGAAAGTAGAAGATGGTCAGACGGCCTGGATGGTTGACGAGTCGGCGCGTGAGGCCGCGCTTGCGTGGCTTGCGGTCTTCCGCCATGGCCTTCTCGAAAGTATCTCCCGAGAACCACCATGCGTAGCCATGTGAGGCCTCACGATTGGAGGAGGACTCGTCAAAGACGAGGTTTGACATGCCGTTCCTCTCTCCTTTTCTTACGATGTTCGGTCTTCGTTCCTGTGAGCTATTGTAAGCATATGTGCGACTAACAGGCTATTTGACGGCTGACATTCCTGATTCGTGGCTTGCATCGGAGACGGATTTGAGGCGTGTTCGCGGGTTTTGGCATGTTTTCGACGCGCATTGCCGGTTTTCGTTCATTTGTTCGATTACACTGGAGGTCGGTGACGTCTTCATGGGCGTTTTCCATAGGGCGTTTCCTTTTGCTGGAAAGGGATTAACGATGTTCGGTACCCGTCATGCGGTGGTGGTGACGCATAGTCGTCTGAGGGAGAGTGGCACGGTGGTTGAGGAGGCTGTCGGGCAGCTGACCCAGGCCGGTTTCGAAGTGTCGATCATTGACAATATCGAGGCGCCGGATTTCGGCAAGCAGCCGCCGGTGGTTTCCGAACGTACTGAGATCGTGGTGGTGCTCGGCGGGGATGGCACCATTCTTCGAGCGGCTGAACTGGTGCACTGCACCAGTGTGCCGATTCTTGGCGTGAACTTGGGACATGTCGGCTTTTTGGCGGAGTTTGAAAGCTTCCAGATGAGTGAGGCGATCCGCAGGGTTGCCGAGCATGATTATTCCATTGACGAACGCATGATTGCGCATGTCGATGTGTGGCTGCCGGGAGCAAGCGAGCCGATTGAGGATTGGGCGTTGAATGACATCACGTTGGAGCGTGCAGACCGTGGCAAAATGGTCGAACTGTCGATTCGTGTGGATGATGTGGAAATGAGCTCCTTCGGCTGCGATGGCGTGATCGTGTCGACTCCGACCGGCTCAACCGCATACGCGTTCTCCGCCGGAGGACCGATCATGTGGCCGAACGTGAAGGCGTTGCAGTTGGTGCCGTTGGCCGCTCATGCCCTGTTCGCTCGCCCATTGATTATTGGCTCCGGTTCCACATTCGCCATTGATATCCTTGAGGATTCCACGTCGGATGGTTGGATCTGCTGCGATGGCCGTCGCCAATGCGCGTTGCCGCGGGGCACTAGGGTTGAGGTGCGCGAATCGAAGAGCACATTGCGCCTGGCCCGTCTTTCCGGCGTGCCGTTCACGAATCGTCTGGTCACGAAATTCGATCTTCCTGTTGTCGGTTGGCGCGAGCAGGCGCGTAAACCGGGGGAGTGCATCATGGGCATGTGTTTCCGGAAGATAAAGAAACGAACGAGTAAAAACACTGATGCTTGAAGAACTTGAGATTCATAATCTTGGGCCGATCCGTTCCGCGCTGATCGCGCCTGCCGGCGGTATGACGGCGATCACCGGTGAGACGGGTGCAGGCAAGTCGATGCTGCTCAGTGCGATTCGGCTGATTTCCGGCGGTCCTTCCGACGGTGGCCGTGTATCGGTCGGAGCGAGCGAGGCGTGGGCGCAGGGCGTGTTCGAGGTCGCCTCGTCACCGGCCGCGGTCGCAGTCGCGCACGAGGCGGGTTTCGAACCTGAAGACGGAGAACTGTTCCTGTCTCGCAAGGTTCCTGCCTCCGGGCGCTCCCGCAGCATGCTGTCTGGTCGTAGTGTGCCTCGTTCCGTACTGGGGTCGATCGCAGCGGAGCTGGTGACGATTCATGGTCAGGCCGACCAGTTGCGTATCGCGTCTTCGGCGCGGCAACGTGAGTTTTTGGACCGCTATGCCGGCGATGATGTGGCGTTGGTCGCATACGGCAAGGCTTGGAATGCGCTTCGTGCCATGGATGAGCGGTTGAAACGATTGTCGAGTCAGGAATCGTCCATGCGCCAGCAGGCGGATTACCTGCGCGAGTCCATCGAACGAATCAACCGCATCGATCCGCAGCCGGGGGAGATGGCCGAGTTGCGTGCCCGGCGTGATCGCATTGAGAACGCGGCCGAGATCGCCGAAGGGGTGAACCGTGCGTTGAGCGCGTTGGATGCTTCGCAGGTTGTTGACGATGTTGAATCATCCAGCGCCACCGATCTGATTGATCGCGCGTCGCAGGCGCTTCGCGCCATTCATGTGGACGGCGTGTTTTCGGAATTGGCCGATCGGCTTGATTCCATCAGCACTGATTTGTCTGATGTGGTGTTCACCTTGTCGGGCGAAGTCGACAATGATCTCGGCATGGAAGACTTGGACGCCATCAACGGGCGGATCCATGAGCTTGACGAATTGGTTCGTCGTTGGGGTCCGGAATTGTCGGACGTGATTGCGTGGCGAGATCAAGCGGTGTTCGATTTGGAGGATCTGGACGCGTCTCCGGAAAAAGTTAGTCAATTGCAGGCGGAACGTGAAAAACTGTTCGGTGAAGCGTTGAAGGCGGCGCGTGCGGTAAGCAAAAGGCGTGTCGCTGCCGCGAAGGAACTCGCCGCCAAAGTCACTGCGGAACTCGAATCTCTTGCCATGAGCGGATCGAAACTAGAGATCCGTGTATCGGAACGTGAACATTTAGACGCTTCCGGCGCTGACGGCATCGATTTTCTGTTCACGCCGTTCCCGGGTTCGCCGCAAATGCCGATGGGCAAAAGCGCGTCCGGCGGCGAGCTGAGCCGGCTCATGCTCGCGCTTGAACTCGTTGCGGCGGAAAAACATGTGGTGGCGGGCGGTTCCGTACCTCCCATGACGTTCATTTTCGACGAGGTCGACGCAGGCGTCGGTGGCAAAACCGCGGTGGAGCTTGGCGCGCGATTGGCGAAACTCGCTCAATCCGCGCAGGTCATTGTCGTCACCCATCTGCCACAGGTCGCATCCTGGGCGGACGAACAGTACGTGGTCGCCAAAGGTGAAATGGATGACGGATCAATCGCCACCACCATCAATCAAGTGCGTGGGGAGGCGCGTGTGCACGAAATCGCCCGTATGCTCTCCGGCAGTGAAAGCGAAGCGTCGCTGGAACATGCCGAAGAACTGCTCAAATCATCGGTTCTCGATTAACGTAAGATGCACAATAATAAAGGAGGATATCGATGGCAGGCAATCAAGGCAAGGGCGCCATTTTCGATCTTGACGGCACGCTGCTTGATTCCATGGGCGTTTGGGATCAGGTTGACATCGATTTTCTTTCAAAACGAGGCATTGACGTGCCGGACGATTACATGACGAAAGTCGCGGCCATGCAATTCCGCCAGATCGCCGAATATACGATTGCGCGTTTCAGCCTTACTGACACTCCCGAAGAGCTGATGGATGAGTGGGATCATATGGCCCGCGTCATGTATGCCACAGTGGTCGAAGCCAAACCGTATGCACGTGAATATCTCGCTCAATTGAAAGAGAGTGGAGCGAAACTTGCCGTTGCCACATCGCTGCCGCCGATGCTGAGAGAGCCGGCGATGAAGCATGTTGGCATTTTCGACTACTTCGATGAAGTGGTCAGTGTCGATGATGCCGGCGGCGTCGGCAAAGACCAGCCGGACGTGTATCTGTTGGCTGCATCTCGCCTCGGAGTCGAGCCGGGGGAGTGCACCGTGTTCGAGGATTTGCTGATCGGCATGCGTTCCGCCAAGTCGGTTGGCATGAAGGTATGGGCCATGCACGACGATTCGTCCGATGCCGATTGGCCGGCTATTTGCGGTCTGGCGGATGGTGTCATGTTCGACTTCCATGACGCGCCTGCCGTATTGTAGGAACCGGCGTCGTGCGGGGATATATGCATTTGGGGCTTTCCGTTGATTCGGAAGACCCCAAATACGTTCCATAAGAGTCTACCGGCTGGCTTGGTTCAGATGTCCTTGCTGCCGTAAATATGCAGCGATATCTTGCTGGAGAACACCAAGGCGAGTACGTCGATGATCAAGAATGCCGCTAATGCAATGGCTTGGTGCCGGTTGATCGCCTCGGCCAGCTGTTCGACGGTCTTTTCGAGTTCCGGCAATGCCTTGCACAGTCCGATGACCGTGCCCACGATCACGCCGATGCTCAGAATAATGGCGGCCATGGCACGATAAGGGGAGAACCGGTACAGGAACGGCTGCACGATGGCGTTGAGCAGCACGAGGGTCAGCACGGTCATCGCGGCGAAGCCGATCGCATCCGTCACTTTAACTGGCTCGTGCATGATGGTGCCGGCGCAGGCGATGCTGACGGCCACTTCCAATCCCGCCACCAGATCGCAGGCGATAAGGAATGCGAATCGTCCGAGGATCTGGTGGTTGCGGTTGATGGGCACGATGCCGTTCATCCAATGATGGTTGTTCATTTGTTCATAGGAGAACAGGGTGATATTAAGCATCAGGAAGCCGGAGGCCGCCCCGCCGATGGCGGCTCCCGCAACGCTGTCGAGAGTGGACCCTGTGGCCGCCATCAGGCATATGAAACCTGGAACGTACGCGAAGAAGATGGCTATGTACGACCGCCCGTAGCTGATGGTACGGTTCCAGTCCAAGGAAATCTGCCTAAGGATGGCGGTCATGGCGTCCGCGTTCGCTGTCGTGTTCATCGTACGTCTCCTTTGTTGGTATTGCCGATTGCCGTATGTGCCGCGGCGTTGGTCAGTCTGATCACATCCTCAATCGAAGCATGCTGTGTCAGGAGACCGTCGGTGCCGCCGATGTGTGGGATGTCCTGCGTGCGGACCAACGCGTCGAAGCCGGTTGCGTATGTGCGGATGCCGACCATTGCCCGCCGCAGACCATCAGTAAGCTCATCCGGACCGCCCTTGACCAGGCGGAACGCGTCTTCGAACTCGTCTTTCGGCCCGCTGTAATACAGCATGCCGTTCGTTATATACGCGAGGAAATCCGCGCAACGCTCCAAATCGGCGGTGATATGCGTGGAGAAGATTACGCTGTGTCCGCCATCCGCAACATAATCGGACAGGATGTCCATGAGCTCGTCGCGGGACAGTACGTCCAGGCCGCTGGTCGGCTCGTCGAGAATCAGCAGTTTCGCATCGTGGCTCAACGCCACGGCGAGCATGAGCTTCATCTGCATGCCGCGCGACAGATCCTTGATCTTCTTGTTCCGTCCGAGTCCGAACCGTCTGAGATATGCGTCGAACAGATTGTGGTCCCACAGCGGGTACATTGGGCTGCTTGTCCGTTCCACCGCGTCGACCGTCATGTATTCGATGAAATAGCTGCTGTCGAGCACTACGCCCAGCTGCTCTTTGGCCCGCTCCTCATCGGCCATCGCGTCAAGGCCGAGCACTTCGATTCGTCCCGCGTCTCGCGCGGTCATATTGAGGATCAGTTTGATCAACGTGGATTTGCCGGCTCCGTTCGGACCGACCAGACCCATGATGTAGCCGGACGGCAGGTCGAAGGTCACGTCATCCAATGTGAAGCCGGAATCATAATGCTTCGTCAATCCGGTTACGCTCAAGGCCAAGGTTGGCCGCGTTCCTTGGGGGAGTGAGGAATCGTTCATGATTGTTCCCTGTACGCTTTCTCGAACATGCCAAGCAGATCAAGTAGGCTGATGTCGGCGGCTTTGGCCTCGATGGAACTTCACGGAGCTTGTCCATGATGCGTTCACGCGCACGTTCCTTCATGAGTTCGTTGCCTCGTTCCATCACGAATGTGCCTTTGCCCTGCACATTCTCCACGAGCCCCTCGTCGGCCAGTTCGTTATACGCTCTGGTCACGGTGAGCACGCTGACGCGCAGTTCCTTGGCGAGCTTGCGCAGTGAGGGAAGCGCCTCGCCTGCTGTAAGCTCACCCGACATGATCGCGGACCTGATCTGGTTCTTGATCTGTTCGTAAATCGGTTCTCCGGACACGGATGAGATGATCAGCTTCAATCTGTGCCTCTTTTTCTGTATGTTTCGTAGGTGATATATCTCCCGGCCGAACAGTTAGATGCAAACTGTTTAGCTGTTATATATAACAGTAACACAGAAAACCCGTACTGTTATTACGTGTCGCATAACAGTACGGGTTTTGTTGGAATATAAGGAAATCCGCCGCTCCATGAACGCCTCTTGCGGTCGACGATTGACGGAAGCGACATTTACTTGCGTTCGAGGATTCCCGTATGGACGGTTATGCGCGAGTCGGATGGATGATACGGCGGAAACACAGGTAGATCAGCTACGCCAACGGCATGGTCATCAACATAGGCAGTGTAGGGAACCGGCGATGAGTCCCACGCCAATCATGATTGCGATTTTCTTCGCGCCGAAGGAGAGAGCGTCCGTTTCGGCGCGATCCGTCGCCTGGGTGGTGTTGCTATCTTGCTGCATGATTGTTTGTTGGGGAAACCATCTGTTATTCCATTCCCTTATAGAGTTCTTTGGCTAGACCAATCAGTGACTTGTCTGAGCCTGCTGGGCCAATAAGGCATGCGCCGCATGGCAGTCCATCTGCTGTTTCCAATATCGCGTATCGTCCGTTCATAGTCGGGTAGTTGTTGAAACATCGACAGATCAATCAGACCGTGAACGCCTTTGGTGTGATATCAACGACTTGCGTCACGTTGAAGTCGATGGCAGCCGACAGCAGCAGGTACACTTGTTGACGTGGCATCTCGAACATGGCGGCAATCATATTGATGGCGTGTTCGACGCTTTGCGATAATGCGTCATCCAGCGTACTGCTGAAACCCATTGGAATCAGCGTGCCATGACTGATCGCAAATGGCAGAGGGGCTGCGGACGTTTTCTTGGAGATGATCACGCAGCCATTCCCTGGCTCTGACGGTATTGTACCGGACTCATCCAACCGAGCGACCGTTTGATGCGCTCGTGGTCGTACCAGCGGATGCAGTCGTCGACCGGGACGAGCACCTCGTCGCGGGTACGTTCCTCCCAATGCCCGGGATGGACGGACTCCATCTTCATGCGTCCGAAGGACCCCTCCGCGCCGTCGTTCCTCGGGACCGAACATACGATAATCCTTTCATTCAGTCTCCAAGAAAACGTCCGCATCCTGTAACGTCCGGATTCTTGCATACTTTGGGTTTTCGGTCCTGACGTGAAAGGCGGGGACGTTTCCACGTGTCAAGTCGACAATCGGCCAGCCATAATGATGTGCGTTGATTGGGGGTGTCCGCAGCGAAATCGGTGGAACTTGTCCAGCAGGTTCTGTGATACGTCGAGCATCGTGAATCCATGGGGTGGGGGAGTTGCGGCTGTGCAACTTACTTGAGTTCTAAGCGACGGTTCGCGGATTATTTGTCGATCGTTCACGTTTAAGGCGTTGCGTGTTCGCCTTCCGAGCCTATTTTGTCGCCCGGGCTGGCTTGTCTGACAGCTTCAATGTGGCAAAGCAGAAGAGGTAGAAGAATGAGGATAATGGCGAAAAACCATACGGCAACAAAGGAACAGCGGCAGGCAGGAGCCTGGCGCAAACGCGGTACCAAATCGGTGGGCGGTGGCATGCTCGCGTTGACAAGCGCTGTAGTGGCAGCGGCCATGCTCGCAACGCCAGCGGCTTTGGCTGGGGAAGGAACCGCCCGGTATTACAGCAGCAAGCAGCCGTATGTTGCACCGGCGAGCACATCATATTCAGCAATTCCGAGCAGATACCATCTTGCATACACCGAGTCTGTGGCAAGGCATGGCTCGCGTGGCCTGTCGAGCTACAAGTATGACGCTTTGCTGGCACTGATGGCTCAGTCTGCTGCGGAAAACAATTATGCTGGATTCGTTAGCCCAGAGGTTGGCAAGGAATTCATCAACAATGTCAATGCCATTACTGCGGCCAACGTGGGCAACGGGTATGGCATGCTCTCTGGTCAGGGCGCCATACAGCATCAGGGCATTGGTGAGAGAATATACCAGCGTGATGCTGATCTGTTCGCCAATGCCGCAAAGCAGGGACTGCGCGTCTCATACCAGAGCTCGGGTGAGCCTCGTGCAACCGAATCCGGAGAGAATTTCAAACTAGGATTCGATCAGGCTTCCAACGGTTTGCTGGCGAATGCGGTTGTAGCACCGAATAATCCTGCGGATAACAATTCCGGCAAGAATTTCGACAAGAACACCACCACGTTGTATTTCCATAAGACTGATAATCCGGATGGTACGCAGAAAACGGGCGAGGCCAAGGAGCGCGCGGAACGTTACCAGCAGTTCGTCGCGAATGATGGGGGCATCGCCGAAGCTGAGGAAAACGTGACGAACGATCCGTCCATGACCACCGCTTCGCATAATCTGCTCTCTCAAATCTTCACTGACGATTTCCTCGCGTCCATCGGCAAGGAGGAAGGCCAGCGCATCTGGTACAACACGGCTGACGGCACGAAAAAGGGTGCGGCCAATTGCGCTGCTGGCGCCGACCCTGCCAAGGATGCGAACGCGTGCGGTGACGCCAAGAAGAAGATCGCGTCGGAACAGGATGCGGCAATGGATTTGTACAATCTGTACATCATCGCGGCCGATATGGAACAGGAGAACACCGGATCCCACACGTTCAATTTCGACCAGTACTTCCAAGGTCAGCACGCCCAGGAGGCGAAGACGTTTGCTTGGTCGCTTGATGCCGAGGACTTCTATGAGAAGGGACCGGGGCGCGCAGGTCAGGATGAGACCTACCGCATTGCCCAGCCGTTGCTCGACGATTTCTTCAATGCGATCGACACGAGGGAGCGGGCCGGCACCGCCGCGACGTTCCGATTCGCACATGCCGAAACCATTATTCCGTTTGCGGCATTGCTGAAGCTGCCTGGATCGCAGCAGCAGGCGAGTGAACTGTACACGTATGAGAATAATCCGTGGCGTGGCGAAAGTGTGACGCCGATGGCTGCGAATGTGCAGTGGGATGTGGTCGTGCGTGATGGTACGGACGTCTCGGGGCAGCCGTATCAGCCGTTGGTCAGAATGCTGTACAACGAGAAGGAAATCGGATTCAACGATTCCTGCACGCCAATTGCGGATGGTTCGACCTGGTATAAGGAAAGCGAGCTGAAAAGCTGCCTGAATGGTAAGGGAACCACGGTTGATGCCCGACTGACGGATGAGGAAGGTCAGCCTGAAACGCCGGGCCATGAATCGACACCAGATGATTCGCAGAAGGCTCCGGGTGCGAATGATGCGAACGGCCAGCGGAAGCATCCGGTGAAATCGTCCGCGAACGGCGGCGATGCGGTCAAGCTCGCCAAAACCGGTTCAAACGTGACGCCCGCCATCGTGGCGACCGTCGTGATGGTGTCCTCCGCGATTTTTGGAGGAAGCTACGCGCGGCGTTCCCGACGGAAGGCTTGATTTGAAACCTTATCTCGACCGGGTTACGGCCTGACTTGCAACTTGGCCGCAGCCGGACTTCGGTCTAGCGTTTTACATCTGATGCGCTGTTCCCAATTCCCATCCTCGGGCTTGGAAGCAGCGCATCATTGCGTCAAGGTGCGGTATGAGGTCAGTGCGTATGCAGCTGGGGCTTTTCGCGCACTTTGGCGGTGAGATAGTCCGCTTCCACCTTCCATACGGTGACGGCGCGTACCTGCTGGTCGGTGAATTCCGCATGTTCCATGCCGGCCTGCTGCTTCATCAGCAGTGCGAGCCCCTGGCGTGCCTCGTCAAGATCGTCGATGATGGATGCGGTGCCATTGCCGACGATCGACTTGAACGCCTCGCCCCAATTGCACAACGTACGTCCTTCGACCACCTCGCAGTCGGTCGCCATCTCGAACGCCACGGGAAGCGCGTTGTTCGCGGCCTTGACCGCGTCCATCTTACGTCCGGTCGCAGAACCATGGAAATACAAGGTGAGATGATTGGATTCCGCATCGAACACGTATCCGAAATTCAACGGCACGATGGTGATGCCTTCCGCATCGGTGTATGCAAGACTCACGATCTTGCACGTTGCGATAATCGCATCGATCTGCTGTGGTTCGGTTACCTCACGGTCGGCACGCCTCATCATGCGATGCCTTCCCGCAACCGTCCGCTCATCATTACGACGCGTCACCATGGCACGTTCCTCTCTGCTGGATTTACACACCCAGCCTACCGGCTCCCTCAGCCGATGCTGTACACGCCGGAACCATCATCCCACCAAGCATGATCCACTGGCTCCGGCTGCACAAGACGTTTCGGCTCCTTCAGCATTTCAATCGCCTTCAACTCCAAACGTTCACGCTCATCAACCAACGCACCGCCAACACGATCAAGCAAACCGCACATGCGAGCCGTGGGCTGACATGTCGGAAGACGATGATTTATTGTCGGAAGTCTGAGTCTCATCGCGCGTTTTCTCTTCTCATACGAGGCCGTGCCCCGTGCCGTTACGAGACCTTCGAAAGGCTCGCCGAAGAGCCATGTTCGAAGACATCGGCACACTGCACGACCGCTATCAGGAATTCGACATCTACCCGCTACTGACGCTGCTTGCGTCATTCGCACGAAAAAGCTGATCTATAAACAAAGCGGCATCGCATTCCAGATTAGAAAACGGAACCATCAAGCTTATCAAGCGCACGCAGCAGAGAATCAACATGACCTTTCGCACGCACGTTGTATCGGGCAACACGAATCACTCCATCACCGTCAATCACAAAAGTCGAACGAATCACACCCTCGTAAACCTTGCCATACAATTTCTTCTCACCGTACGCACCATACAAACGATGCACGGTCAAATCAGCATCCGACAACAGAGGGAACGTCAAATGGTCGCGCTCGCGGAATCGGATAAGCTTGTCCAGCGGATCCTTCGAAACGCCGAGCACTGTGAATCCGCGGGAGCTTAGGCGTGCGAGGTTGTCCCGGAAGTCGCAGGCCTCGGTAGTGCAGCCGGGAGTCATCGCGGCAGGGTAGAAGTACAGGATGATATTCTGGCCGCGCAATGCGGAGAGCGTGACACTACCGCCGTTGTCGCTGGGAAGTGTAAAGTCCGGGGCCGTTAGTCCCGCTTCGAGTCGTGCGGATGTACGGGAGTCCTGCGCTGCTGGGGTTGCTGGCGAATTGATGTCGGACATGATTGCTCCTTATCGTTCTTCGGACTTCGTGCCGATACAAAGCGCGAATAGGTGTCATCATACCCGCCTTTGCGTGTGCACAGTTCGTTGACTCGTTGCGCGCCGCCGCGAACTCCAAACAGTAGGCGTCAGACCTGTCAAGGGAACAAATCGGAAAAAGATCCTGCGCGAAGTATGGTTTGAAACGTGTCATCGTGCGCATTTTCTGGATCTGTCGGCCTTGTGCTGAGCAAAGCAGGCTGTATCCCGCCTATGTATGGCAGATTTCGGGATGTGACATGAGGCATCTCGCTTATATATGGCAGTCGGTTTCGCGAAAATGAGGTTTTTCATGCCCCCTACCTACTGCTTTGACGGACTGACCTGCCATATATAAGCAAGATATCTCCGGACAAGTTCGCAAATCTGCCATACATAAGCAAGATATGAACAAAACGGTGTTCAACAACAAAGGAAACGTCAAATGATCGCGCTCGCAGAATCGGGCATGAGTACTCTTAGCTACTCTTCGGAATTCAGAAGCCAAGTGGAAAACGAACGGTCATACAATTCCGTTTATCTCCTATGACGTTTTCCAGAACGGGGAAATTTCGGGGAAGCATGGCGCGTTGAAGAGAGGGACATCCACGTCGCACCGTACGACAACGGAGAACAAAGACGCGGCAGCGAACGTCACCGCGAAATCCATATGGTTCAAACGACAGCTCAACATGGCGGTTGCGGCGGTAGGCAGCGTCGCATTGTGCGCCACCATGGCCTTCGTCGCGGCACTCACCGGCTACGTTTCCTCAAGCGACCTAGACTCCGCAGCATACAAGATGGCGGCCTCCCAAGCTGAAATCACCGAGAGTCTCATCACCGACAGCGACGGCGTGCGGAAGGTCTACAATTCTGCCGCCATAGCGTTCCCTGACGGGCACACCGACTCCTACCAGAAGATGCATCGCGCCGGATCCGAGGAAACCGCATGGTCGTTGCCTGGCAGCACGCCGGTCATGTTCGAGATGCCCGAGTGGACCGGCTCGGACGGCAAGCCACTCAAGGCCGGTATCGACATTTGTTGAGACGGCCACTTCTATCCGGAACTCGGTCGTTATTATGCCGCGTCCGGAGCCGAACTGTTCCTGCATCCGACGGCCACGACCGGCAACGCATGGCATCGCGAATCCCGCATGGGCAGCTATACCGACCGTGACGGTCTCGCAGTGATCACCGACAACGTATGGGGTCCCGACGGGTATCCGCTCGACGTCGACGGCAACCCGATCTACTTCGTCGATGAGAACGGCGACACCGTTTCCTCCGGCAAGGACATTGCGGTCTACAACTACGCAGGAGTTGGATCTGACCCGTTCCGCACGTCGAGCCTCATCATCAACGCATGGAGCGGCAAGGACGGCACCCCGTTCGACTACTCCACGGGCAGCGCGCTCGACACCAGCGGAACAGGCAAGGGCGCGTCCGACAGCGAATCGGCCGACATGACGTTCGCTGAAGGCGCCTACGATCCAGACAATCTGAAAATCCGACAGATGAACTTGTCCCGCGCAGGGTTCAGTGTCATGAACTTCAACGCTCGCCTCTGCTCCAAGATGTACGATCAGCTCGCCAAACTGACCATCCCAGGATATCAGGCCATGTATGATGATCCGACCGAACTCGACAAGAGCGCGCTCGAAGCTCCGATCGCGGCGGCACAGCCAAGTGCGATGCAAATACACGGACGATACGGTCGCATCTCTCACGGAAGCGTACGAGCAGGCCCTCTCGCTGTGGAACAACACCACGTTCAGCAGCGAACAGAACGGTCTTGTCTCCAATGCCGCCACGCTCCTTAACACGGCATTGGACGGTCTGAAGCTTCGGGAAACGAAGCCTGATGACCAGCCGGGCGGTGGCGAGGCCAAGCCGAATGACAAGCAGCCCTCGAAAGACAAGAATGCCAGCAAGGCCGATGGAAAACCGACTGCGGACTTGCCTCGCACGGGCTCCGACATCGTTCCCATTATCGCGGTCATGCTTCTCCTTGCAGGAGCCGGAACCACTGCCGATACGTTGATACGCCGCAAGCATGTGTAGCGGTATGTTCTAGAAACCATCACCAGATAAATGGCCGGTCGAAGCACATTAGCTGCGACCGGCCATTTATCAGATGGGGTACGGTGATTAGAAGACGCTGTAGCCGCCGTCTACGCGAATGTCAATGCCAGTAACGTACGAGGACGCGTCGCTGGCGAGGAAGAGCACCGTGCTGGCAATCTCGTCATTCGTGCCGAAACGATGCATCGGCACGACCTCGAGCATGGCGTCGTGGCCAGGCATGTCGATACGGCCATTGAAAATTCCAGACCACACGTATCCGGGGGAGATGGTGTTGGAACGGATACCATCCTTGGCGAGCGCGGCAGCAAGGTAACGTGAGTGTTCCATGATGGCCGCTTTGGTGGCGCCATACGCGTTCACCGGCGTCGGACTTCCCATCATGTAGTTCGCGTTGTGTCCGGACAGGGAGGCTGTGAAGATCAGTGAGCCGCCATGACCGTGTTCGCGCATGATTTCATGCGCGATGCGGCCGGTACGGTAGGTGCCGTTGAGGTTGATGTTGATGGTGCGCGTCCATACTTCTTCGGTGGCGTCTTGATCGTCGCCCGGTACGTTGACTCCGGCGTTGAGGAACGCGAAGTCGACGGTGCCCAGCTGTTCCACCAATTGTGTTTTGAGTTCGGCTACTTGTTCGACGTTGGTGACGTCGCAGGTGAGCGCGATGACGTTGGTGCCGAAACGTTCGCTCATGTCTTTCGCCAGTTCGGTGAGCTTGTCTTCTTGGCTGGGCAGGTCGACTAGTGCGACGTCTGCTCCGGCTTGGGCGAGCGCGGCCGCCGCGTTGCGTCCTAGACCGCCTGCGGCTCCGGTGACGAAGCCTTTGCGGCCGCGCATTGAGAATTTGTCGAGTATCGAGTAGTTTGAATCCTCCCATTTGTCGAGGGGATAACGTTCGTCGAAGATTTGTTCGACGGTTTTCTCTGGAATCTTCGATGATTCGTCTGCCATGTTTCGCTCCTTTGCGTGATGGTGACCGCTTTTTTGGATGCGTCCGCGCATCATGTTTTGCGCATCTATGGACCATGTTTGCGGTTGCCTATGCTCGTGCCTGCGGTCGTTCGGCGTCCGTGCCGAACCAATCCGAGTATAGCAAATAAAACGATGGCGGTGCTGTCAGTATTTGTCAGGTAAAACGTAATGAGGAAACCGTAAGGTCAATATAAGAAGATAGTTGATGATTGAAAGGGGAGTGGTGATGACGGATTTGAAAATGTTTTCCAAGCCTGTGGTGTTCACGGATTTCGATGGGGTGCTCAACGCCTTTCCGGATGACAAGCTTTTGCGCAGGGGCGGCGTGAACAAAGTTATGACCTGGGCGAAGCCCGACAGTCCCTACGCGAAAATGTACAATCCTGAAAAAGCGTTCCACCTGGACGGCAACGAAAAAGCCCACACGCCCGTAGGCTCATGGCGCATCCACTGGTCCAGCGAACTATCCGACGCCATGTACGCGTTGGCAGTTGACGGCATTGTGGAATTGTGGTGGCTGTCCACCTGGCAGCCATACTGCAGTCAGATTCTCGACCCGATGCTCGGATGGGATCCCATGCTGGTCGATGTCATCACCTGGTACGATCCTGTCACCAAATGGGGACGTGAGGCAGGCAAATGGCAGACCATCCAACGACGCGTACGCATCGAATGCGAAGAGAATGAACCCGCGCCGATCGTATGGATCGACGATGATGAATGCTTCGAACAGCGCGCGCAGCTCTTGGAGGAACTCCAGCCGAAAGCGCCGGTGCTTATGGTCCGCCCGGACTATCGTATCGGCATCAGCCGTCGCCAATGGAAACTGATCGATACGTTCGTACACCATCCCGAACAGTTCGACACGGTCACGTTCGACATGGAACCAACCTGCAGGATATACGACATCCACCACGGTTTCTAGCCTAAATGAATTACCATGGGAGGATAGTCGAGCGGAATGAAGGAAGGATGGGGTTATGGCGGAACGTATCGTGGAGCGTCTTATCCGAGAGCGTGATACTCGATATGGTGACGGCATTTACACGACCACGCAAATCCAGTTCGCCTGGAATTCCAATCATATGGAAGGTTCCACCCTTACTGCCAAACAGACCGCGCAGCTATTTGCCACCGGTACCTATACCACGGATGGCAGCGAACAGGTCAATCCTGATGATGCGTTGGAAACCCGTAATCATTTTGCTGCGTTCCGTTGGATTCTCGACCATGCTGATGAGCCGGTGGACCGGGATATGGTCTGTCACCTGCATGCCATTCTCAAGCAGGGCACCAGACAGGTCTCCGACTCGCTTTTCAACGTGGGCGGCTACAAGACTCGGCCGAACTTTATCGGCAATCCTGTCACTCCGACAAGGACCGCGCTGCCGCAGGATGTTCCCGAATTTATGGACAGGCTGTTTGATATGTGCACGAAACTTGAGGACGAGCCATATCAGATCGCCCGTGTCCATTGGACGTTTGAGAAGATTCACCCATTTTCGGACGGCAACGGTCGAATCGGACGGCTTATCATGTTCAAGGAGCTTTTGCGTATCGATGCGTTGCCTGTCCTTGTCCATGACGCGTATCGTGCGGAGTACGTCAATGGCATCAGTAAGTTTCCGGACGAGCCAGGATGGCTGGTTGATACGCTTCTATCGAACGGGACCTTTACCGGTCGCATGTTCTGAAAACGGATGCCGAGGCATTGCGTTACACGTACCATGACCAATGGAATATGGCTGAGCATCGGGTGGAACGAGATGAGGATCTGGAATTCGCCAAGCTCATCGACACGAAGGCCCAGCCGTTGTTCAATGAGGAGTATCAGCAGCGCGAACGGCTCCTATGGGGCGAATAGCGGTCCGACTGTGTGTTCCTCCTTCCAAACGTGACATGAACCGAATGTGCATTGAGATGTGCAATTTGTGCACATTGCGGTCGCCGGCCGTTCACCTTGGTGTAAGAAGGAATCAGCCTTCGGACTTTAGCATGAGGTGCAATGGCGCGTATTGAATGCGCGCATACGAGGAAGTGAGAGCTGCATACATGCGTGTATTCGACTTCGATGGAACCATCTATGACGGAGAAAGCCTGTTCGACCTGTACCTGTTTCGGCCAAATACAATCCGAAAGTATTGCGGTACATCGCCCCGGTACTGCGCTATGCCATCAAATACAAGCTCGGACGAGCCACGTTCGATCAAATGGAATACGGTGTGGGCAAGCTATGCCACGGATATATAAGCGAACTTGCCGAATCGTTGGAATTCGAAGAATTGGTCAACGCCTTCTGGGATCAGAACATGAAGCGCATCAAACCCTGGTATAAGCCACGCGAAGACGATGCGATCCTCACCGCCTCGTTCGACATCACCGTGGGCGAGGCCTGCCGCAGGCTTGGCGTGCAACATTTGGTCTCGTCCACCATCGACGACAACACGTTGAACGTAAACTACCTCAACTTCAACACCAACAAGCCCAAACGATTCCGCGAACTCTACGGAGACAACGTTCGAGTGGACGAATTCTACACAGACAGCCGATTCGACCAGCCCATGATCGACATGGCCCGACGTGCCTACATGGTCAAAGGCAACAAAATCCACCAAGTCAAATAGCCGGAAAGGCTGGAACGGAACACGGCGGCAAGGACCGATCCTGACATCTCCCCTTCGGCATGGACGCCTTGCACGAGCCAGGATGGGCGTCGGTCGGTCATATTGCCGTATATGGAAAATACGACCGACCGCAAAAACAGTTAGAAGACACGCGCTTGGACTGGTTTACGGCAGAAACCTCGCACACGATGCCAACAACTACCGCGAAACACGCTTCACACACAACAAATAAATCAACCAAGCAACAGGCATCGCCAACATAAACACCGGATAAAACCACACAGCAGGCAAATGCCCATACACCAAACCACCCACAAACGGACCAACCGACATACCCAAATCAATACCCGCATAATACGTACTATTCGCAATACCACTGCGCTCGCGGCCTGCGATTACCACGGCCTGCGCCTGCGTGACTGAACTCATCAGACCGTAGCCGACAGCGGTGAAAATCGCAGCCAACAACAGCATCCAATCATTGAACAGGAACGTCATGCATGCGAGCATCGCCAGCATGCCCAACGAGCAGACCGTCAGCCAGAAACGGAAGCCCTTGCTGTCGAACAGGTCGCGCAAGCCCAGTCGCAACACCAATAACGCGACCGCGTAAAACATGAAAAACAGGTCGGATGATACCGGCAGATGACGAGACTGAACATAACTCACGATGAAGGACTGATTTGCGAAATACGCTATCGCAAACATCATGAACGTCAGCGACAACGGCACCACACGCGGTTCTAGAATCGAACGGATCGAAAAACGATGCTTTTTGGTTGCGCTAGCAGAACCGTCAATGTCTACGGCAGTGGAGGGATTCTCCGTTATGGAAGTCTGCTTTTTGCGTACCGGCTGTCCGCCATTCTTCACCATCAGTGTGGCGAGCAGCATGATCACCGCCAGCACCAGCGAACTCAAAAACGTCAGACGATAACCGATGTATTTTTGCGCGCGAATACCCAATGCCGGTCCGACCGCCATAGCCAGCGCGTTCATCGTGCCATACAATCCCATGCCGGCACCCATATGCCGGATCGGCAGCAAAAGCGACATCCACGTGGCCAGGCAGACCGAGCAGCATGCGAAACCAACGCCGTTGATCACGCGAGCCATGATGAGCATGATGGGGGAGTTTGCGAAATAGTACAGCAGTCCGGCGGCGAAATAGAGCACCGTGCCAACCGCCACAAGTGTGCGCTTGCTGGTTTTGTCGGAAAGATTGCCTGCGATAGGGCGGCAGAACAGTGAGATGAGACTCATCGACCCGGCCACCGCACCCATCAGCATGCCGTCCGCGCCCAACGATTCCGCATATCCGGCAACGATCGGATTGGCAAGCATATTGCTCGACATGAAACAGAACGTCGCAAGCATGACCAACGCCATATCACGGGTGATGAGACGATCATGCTTACGCCGGGGCTGTTCGGGCTGGTTCGATTGTTGTGCCGGTTGCTTCTGTCGTACCGATTCAGATGCGGGTATCGTTGGTGCTGTCATGCTTGTTCGCCTCCGAGCATGCAACTGTAGCAGCCTTGACGAAAAACGGCCGTCCACATATTGCGGACGGCCGATGGAGATGGCTTTAACGATGTGAAAGTATGCTTCGCTTACAGAGTTTTTACAGAGCTTTGGCGGCCTGCTCGACAAAACCTTCCATACCGTCGATGTCAACGACATGGTCGAAACGCACGTCGGCGGTCTCCAAACCGCGCAACGCGGCCGGAGCGGTAGTGCCGGTCGCCTCGGCAAGCACGTCCATGCATTCGAAATCCGTGCCGGAAGCATCCAAACCCAAGGACTCGTTGACCACGCGCGGGAACTTGTACGGGCTGGCGGTGCTCAGCAGCACGCGCGGCGTCAGCGGATCGCGAGGCATCTGCTGCATCACGTAATAACCGCACGCGGTATGCGGGTCGATCACATAATGGTTCTTGTTCCAGCAATCCGCGATCATCTCACGCACCTGATCCTCATCGGCCCAGCCGGTGCCGAACAGGGAACGAATCTTGGCCAGCATCGGTTCGGGAACCTCATAGGCGCCCCACTGGTTCAAATCGTTCATCAGCATGGCGATCAGACGAGTGTCCTTGTCGGACATGTAATACAGCATGCGTTCCAGATTCGAGGAGATAAGAATGTCCATCGACGGGGAAATCGTCTGATAGAACGGACGCTGACGGTTATACGTGCCGGAAGTCAGGAAATCGAACAGCACATTGTTCTTATCGGACGCAACAACCAGATGCTTGACCGGCAAGCCTAACAGCTTCGCATAATATCCGGCGAGAATATCGCCGAAATTACCGGTCGGCACCACAAACTCGACCTCATCACCGACATTGATGACCTGCTGTTCGAGCAGCTGCGCGTAAGCGGAGAAATAATAGACGACCTGCGGCACCAAACGTCCCACATTGATCGAATTTGCGGAAGACAGTACCACATGCGAATCGGAAGCCAAACGATTGGCAAGCTCACGATCACCGAAAATGCGTTTGACAGCGGACTGAGCGTCATCGAAATTGCCCTTCACCGCGCAGACATTCACATTCGAACCAGCCTGCGTGCTCATCTGCAGTTCCTGTACCTGGCTAACCTTGCCTTCCGGATAGAACACGGTGATGCCTGTGCCCTCGGCATCCGCGAAACCAGCGAGCGCCGCCTTGCCGGTGTCTCCGGAGGTGGCTGTCACGATCATGATTTTCTCGTTGCCGTCGCCGCCGGCCGGGGTGGTGCGTGCCATGAAACGCGGCAGGATCTGCAATGCGACATCTTTGAATGCGGAGGTCGGGCCGTTAAACAGTTCCATCACGTAGTCATCGCCGAGCGGCTTGACCGGGGTGATCTTTTCGTCGGACCATTGCGCGCCGTACGCTTCATCGATGCATGCCTTGAGTTCGGTTTCGGAGAAGTCGGGCAGCAGCACGCTCAGCACGTCGAATGCGATCTGCTGGTAGGGCTTGCCTGCGAGAGATGCGACGTCTACGTGGGTTTCGCCCAGTGAGTCGGTTACGAACAGGCCGCCGTCGTCGGCGATGCCTTTGCGTATGGCTTGCTTGGAGGTGAGTGAATCGGTGGTGCTGCGAGTGCTGTGGAACGTGGTCACTGGATTTCCTTAGCAATAGAACGGACAATGAACGTCAAACAATATTGAGTGTAGCGTTATGGGCGGGAAGAAGCGTGTTTGGCGTCCGTGGAATGGGACGATGCGTGTTTATGGGTGGTGATTGTTTCCTGCTTGTTTCGTGATTGCTTCCATGTTTCGAAACGCCCTATTCCCTCATGCGATTTGTGCACGTACACTTCATCGTTAAGCCTGCACGTTCGTACGGGCAACGTATTTATCCTCCAAGCCAAGGAGAGCTCAATGACCGCATCGCCTCTCGCGCAAACTCCGAACGACATGTTCAACGCGCCTATCGCCGAAGCAGACCCCGAAATCGCCGAGGTACTCAACGCTGAGTTGTCTCGACAGCAGAACGGCTTGGAGATGATCGCCTCCGAAAACTTCGTGCCGCGTGCCGTGCTTCAGGCTCAGGGTTCCGTGCTGACCAACAAGTATGCCGAGCTATCCGGGACGCCGCTACTATGGTGGCTGCGAGCAGGTTGACAAGATCGAAACCATTGCCCGTGAGCGTGCCAAGAGCCTGTTTGGCGCCGAATACGTCAACGTGCAGCCTCACTCCGGCGCACAGGCCAATGCAGCCGTCTACCAGGCGCTCGTCAAGCCGGGCGACACCGTGCTCGGTCTTGCCCTCGATCATGGCGGACATCTCACCCACGGCATGAAAATCAACTTCTCCGGACGTTTCTACCATGCCGAAGCCTACGGAGTCAATCCTGAAACCTTCCGCATCGATCCTGAAATCATCCGCCAGCGCGCGCTTGAAACCCACCCGGCCATGATCATCGGCGGCTGGAGCGCCTACCCGCGTATCGAAGACTTCAAGGCCATGAAGGAAATCGCCGACGAAGTCGGAGCCAAGTTCTGGGTTGATATGGCACACTTCGCGGGCCTTGTCGCGGCCGGACTGCACCCGAGCCCGGTCCCGTACGCCGATGTCGTATCCTCCACGGCTCACAAGACTCTTGGCGGTCCGCGTTCCGGTTTCATTCTCGCCAAGCAGGACTATGCCAAGAAGCTCAACTCCGCGGTCTTCCCGGGTCAGCAGGGCGGTCCGCTCATGCACGTCATCGCAGGCAAGGCCGTCGCGTTCAAGGTCGCAGCCTCTCCGGAGTTCAAGGACCGCATGCAGCGCACCCTCGACGGTGCCAAGATCCTCGCCGAACGCCTCATGTCCGACGATGTCAAGAACAACGGCATCAGCGTCCTCACCGGCGGCACCGACGTCCACCTCGTCATGGTTGATCTGCGCAACAGCGAAATGGACGGCCAGCAGGGCGAAGACCTCCTCGCCCAGTGCGGCATCACCATCAACCGCAACACCGTTCCGTTCGATCCGCGTCCGGCAAGCGTGGCTTCCGGTCTGCGCATCGGCACCAGCGCCCTCGCCACCCGCGGCTTCGGCAACAAGGAATACGAAGAGGTCGCCGACATCATCGGAACCGCACTCGCAGCAGGCAAGGATGCCGACGTGGAAGCCCTCAGGGCTCGCGTCGACAAGCTCGCCGAAGACTTCCCGCTGTATCCGGGTCTCGATCAGATCCACTGATTCCATGTCGAATAACGGTTGATCGAGAACGGTTTCGGATATAAATCTCTGAGGACACGTGACGTGCGAAATCGCGCCCTGTTTCCGATGCTACGACGAAATAATGGTCGAAGCTACGGAACAAGGCGCGATTTCGCGCTAATCTAGGAAATTATGACGAACCCACAGACCCAATCCAACGCCATGGAGCCCGATGTGCTCAACGAGGTGTGCGCCAAAGCCGACGCCGCCCGAATCGCGCAAGCGCAACTTGCCCAAACCAACACGCAGCGTAAAAACGAACTTCTCAACGCCATCGCTGACGCACTCGACGCGCGCGCCAATGAAATCGCGGAAGCCAACGCCATCGACATGCAGAAATCCGCCGAACATGGCATGGACGCAGGCAAACTCGACCGGCTCAAATTTGACGTACCCCGCGTCAACGCAGCCGCACAAGGTGTGCGCCACGTAGCCACCCTACAGGATCCGATCGGTGAAATCGTGCGCGGATACCACCTCGACAACGGTCTGCGACTCGAACAAACCCGCGTGCCCATCGGCGTGCTCGGCATGATCTACGAAGCACGACCCAACGTCACCGTCGACGTCGCGTCACTCTGCATCAAATCAGGCAACGCGGCACTCCTCAGAGGAGGACACGCGGCCGAACGCACCAACGCAGCCACCCTCAACATCATCGCCGACGTATTGCACGAACACGGATATGATGCCGCACTCATCGCTTCCGTCGACGAATACGGGCGTCAAGGCGCCAACGCCATGATGCAGGCCCAAGGCCACATCGACCTGCTTATTCCACGAGGGGGAGCGGGCCTCATCCAAGCCGTCGTGCAAAACTCCAAAGTACCCGTCATCGAAACCGGAGCGGGCAACGTACACATCTACGTCGACCGAACCGGCGACCAAAACAAAGCCATCCCCATCATTCTCAACGCCAAAACGCAACGCGTCGGCGTCTGCAACGCCACTGAAAAACTCCTCGTGCACAGTGACATCGCCGAAGCGTTCCTTCCGCAAATCGCCACAGCGCTTGCCGCAGCCGACGTCGAAGTGCATGCCGACGAACAGGCCTACGAGATCATCGACAAAACCGGTATTGACGGGGTGAAACTGATACATGCCACTGAGGAAGACTGGGATACCGAGTATCTCGCGTTGAAGATCGGCGTCAAAGTGGTCGACTCACTCGACGAGGCCATCAGCCACATTAACCGCCACTCCACAGGGCATACCGAATCCATTATCGCCGAAGACTATTCGGCCATTGAGGAATTCACCTCACGCATCGACTCGGCGGTGGTGATGGTCAACGCGTCCACGCGTTTCACAGATGGGGGAGTGTTCGGCTTCGGCGCGGAACTTGGTATCTCCACGCAAAAAATGCATGCACGCGGGCCCATGGGACTACGCGAAATGACCACGACCAAGTGGATCGGCTACGGAACAGGCCAGGTACGGGCATGAACGAACACAACAATAATGACGGCCAGATGGAGGAAACAATGACTGACGCTAAGAACCCATGGAATGCGGATCTCAATGACCCCTATCTGGGATTGAAGCTCGCATCCGAACGATTAAGCATCGTACGATACGTGTTTCTCGTGCAGATCGAGGACGGCATCGCATCGGCGGCACAGCGTGCTTCACTCGAATACGCCGACGCGGTGCTGATCGGTTGGCCGGAAGTCGATGCCGAAGACGTGGTGGAACTCGACGAAGAGAAGCTTAAAAGCGTCGATGAGCAGATGCGGCTCATGGAACAGTACATCGCCAAATTCAGCGCCATGGAGCGCGAACAGGATATTGACGGCATGACCGATACGCTGATTCGCGTCACCGAACGTGTGGCGGAAGTGCGTCGCGCCTATCAGCCGGACTTCCCTCTGCCGACTTTCGCGGAGATCAGGCGCGTCGTGCAGGACGAGTGGGATGAGGATATGGGCAAAATCGACCCGGACAACGCATCGCCAACGGCAGACAGCATCGGCCGTGAGACCGCGGACGCCGATCAGGAACAAAAAAACGAGGATGCCTCATGACCGGCCCGAAACGCATGCGGCCCGAATCCGCCGAAGCCGATTCCGAACTTGCCATCAGCTATGTGGTGGAACCGGAACGGCGCATGTCCGACCTTTCCGTGGAATCAGCAGGTTCCGCGGTGGCCACAGGCCGACGTTCAGCACGCGGCAACTGGCATAGCAGGCCTCGCATCGGCATCATGGGCGGCACGTTCGACCCCATCCACAACGGCCACTTGGTGGCGGCCTCAGAAGTGTCGTGGGTGTACGACCTCGACGAAGTGATCTTCGTGCCGACGGGACGCCCCGTATTCAAACTCGACAAGAACGTCACCAACGCGGAAGACCGGTATCTCATGACGGTCATCGCCACCGCGTCCAATCCGAAATTCACCGTATCACGCGTGGACATCGACCGTCCGGGAGTCACCTATACCATCGACACGTTGCGAGACATCCGTGCGCAACATCCCGACGCGGAACTCTTCTTCATCACCGGAGCTGACGCGGTCGCGGAAATCATGCAATGGAAAGACGCCGACAAAATGTGGGATCTGGCCCACTTCGTGGCCGTGACCCGCCCCGGGTACTCATCGCCGGAAGGGGTGAAACTGCCGGAAGGCAAGGTCGATACGTTGGAAATACCGGCACTGGCGATTTCCTCGACCGATGTGCGGCGACGTGCGGAGCATGGGGAGCCTGTTTGGTACCTCGTACCGGACGGCGTGGTGCAATATATTGGCAAGCACGGACTGTACCGGTAAATTTCAGGTGAACACGCGCGGGTGAGACGGTCTGCGCAGATGGTTAATATGGGTCACGTCCACTTGACGCGAAAACAGACGTTTGGAGACATGGTGAGCGCAATCCTTGAAGGAAAGCCGGATAAAAACCTTATCCTTGTCACAGGCAGAACACATCCGAAACTGGCGGCGGAAGTCGCCGAACAACTTGGCATTGATGTTCTGGAAACCACAGCATACGACTTCGCCAACGGCGAAATGTACGTGCGCTACACCGAATCCGTGCGTGGCGCGGACGTGTTCGTACTGCAAAGCCACGCAGCCCCGATCAACCAATCGATTATGGAACAGCTCATCATGATTGATGCGCTCAAGCGTGCATCCGCGCGTTCCATCACCGCGGTCTGCCCACTGCTTGGCTACTCGCGCCAAGACAAGAAGCATCGCGGCCGCGAGCCCATTTCCTGCCGTCTCATGTTCGACCTGCTGAAGACCGCAGGTGCCGACCGCATCATGAGTGTCGACCTGCATGCGGCGCAGTCCCAAGGCTTCTTCGACGGTCCTGTCGACCACCTTATCGCTATGCCGGTGCTGGTCGACTACATCGCGACCGTTTCTCCAACCAGCTTGACAATGTTGCCGTCGTCTCTCCGGATGCGGGCCGCATTCGTGTTGCGGAGCAGTGGGCGCAGCGTCTTGGCGGTGGTCCGCTCGCATTCGTCCACAAGACGCGTGACATCACCCGTCCGAACCAAGCGGTCGCCAACCGAGTCGTGGGCGATGTCGAAGGTAAGGACTGCGTGCTCGTCGACGATCTCATCGATACCGCCGGAACCATTGCCGGTGCATGCAGCGTGCTTAAGGATGCCGGTGCCAAGTCGGTGACTGTCGTCGCCACACATGGCGTGCTGTCTGGTCCCGCCGTCGAACGTTTGAAGAACAGCGGAGCCCGCGAAGTCGTGCTTACCGACACCGTGCCGATTCCTGAAGAGAAGCGTTGGGACGGTTTGACCGTGCTGTCGATCGCGCCGCTGCTGGCCAGCGCCATCCGTGCTGTGTTCGAAGACGGCTCTGTGGCTGAGTTGTTCGACACATATCCGGAGCATCACGGACAGGGCTTCTTGTTCGCCTGATGACGCGTTGTGCGGGCATGCTTAGCGTACGTTCCGCATGTTTGTGGGGTAACTCCCATATCAGTGAAGCGAGTACCGTTGTAAGGTGCGCATAACACTTTTTGTGCACCTTAAACAACGTTTTTATTAGTGCGACACGTCGAGACACGCGGTGTTGGCGACATGTGGCATAATAGACACTTGGCGGTAACCGCAAGGTTTTCCGCCATTCCCCCATGGTGTAATGGCAGCACACGGGTCTTTGGAACCCTTTGTCTTGGTTCGAGTCCAGGTGGGGGAGCCCATTCTCAGACGGCTCTGCGGCGAATGCCGCAGAGCCAATTTTTTTATTTTTCTTGAGCGCACTTAGAGGAGTGTATGCCCGGTAACATAACTTTATGTGAGCATATACGAACAAACATGATCATTATCTTTCAGTGAAGGCTAATGCCGTTCATTTTTACTAAGCGTTTTTGAGACGAACTTAGGGTTTTTCGTCAAAGAAGGATTCTCTTTGCTTTTTCAACGATATGCCACCTTTTTTGTAATGTTTTAGGGGTATAAAATTTATCTTTAGGGTGTTCTAAAGTGTTTGAAATATCTGAAGTTATCCACTTATCCACAAGAATCAAATGTCAACTTGACGGGGGGATGGCTTTTGTGCCTTAATGGTTCTTACACCCCCTCTCAACGATGAGTCGGGCGAATAAGAAAGGGATTCATCATGGATGATTCATGTGAAAATGATGTTCCGCCGCCGGAGGCTAACGAGCCCTTCTCGGAGGTTCCACCTTCTGACCAGGGATCAGCGGCCAATGCGAAGCGCGCTGATAAAAGTGGGAAGAAACGCGAGGGAGAAAACCTGACAGAGTGGGAAAGGATATCTCTTGAGCTTGGCAGAAAGCCGGTTTTCGATTACGATAAAACGCTTCCCTCGTATGATGGGTTTCTTAATTCAGATCTTTTCGGCAGGAAAATACCATTCCATTACATCCAGATAATGCCTGGGCCGTGCGATGCTGAATTTGCCTACTCCATGAACATGTTCGCGGCGCAGTTGATCTGCAATGTTGTCGATATCTTCCGTGGCAGGCAGAAAGAAGCACGCGTGGAAAGGGTATTGAGCGAGGCCTGCATGAGAAAGCTGAGAAATGCCTCCGCTCAGATCGCAGCACAGATGAAGAAGGATGTGAGGATATACGCGCAGTTGGGTCTGCTTCCGATCACCGTATATTACGTTGACAGCTGGTTGGTCTCTCCGACATGCTTCGAAAGCACCGTGCTGATGGGCATTGGAGGACGAAGGCTGTGCAGCAATTTGAAGTGCGTCCTCAAGGGATCTGCTTGGAAGTGCGAAGTCGCTGATTTCGGCGTGTGACGTATAACAAGTAACCATTCAAAACCCTTGGAATTGGCTGAATTCAGCCGTTTTCAAGGGTTTTCAGCGTGCCTTGAGCATACTGCAACTACTATAGGGACTCATGTTGAGAGAATTTGTACCGGAACCTGCGTATAGCACTACGGATGAGGATACCGTTTTCGCACTGCTCTCCAGACGCGCTAAACGTGATCCTGATGATCTCATCGCCCAATGGCAGGACGACGAGACTCGTCGATGGCATGACGTTACGGCGGGGGAGATGCTTGAGCGTGTGCGCGCGGTTGCGAAAGGTCTTCTTGGCCTAGGGGTCAAGGCCGGAAGCATGGTAGTCATCTATTCGCCTACCTGCTACGAATGGGGAGTCATCGATTTTGCCTGCGCCGCAATCGGCGCGGTAAGCGTGCCCGTGTATGAAACCGATTCCGCCAGGCAGGCCGCGTCCATCATCGAAGAGGTGGATCCGATCATCGCCTTTGCCGGTGATTTCGCGCATACACAAACGCTTGAACAGATTCGCGATGAGCACAGCAGCCTGCGCTACGTCTTCAACTTCAAGGCGGATGGTCTTGATGCCGTTGCTGATTTTGGAGAAGGTGTCGGCGAGGACACGCTCGATCAGGTGATTTCCAGGGTCAAGGCCGATGACATGCTCACCATTGTGTACACGTCTGGTTCCACTGGCAAGCCCAAGGGAGCGATGCTGTCTCACCGGAATTTCACGCATATCGTGCTGAACGGCTACATCATTCTCGATGAAATGCTATATCAGCCGAATCGTCTGATGTTGTTCCTGCCGTTGGCGCACTGCTTCGCTCGCTATATTCAGTATGTTGCGATTGGCGGGCAGGGGGTGGTCGGCTATCTGCCCGGAGCCAAGCATCTGCTTGCCGATCTGCGTAGCTCAAGCCGACCTATCTGCTGGGAGTTCCCCGTGTGTTCGAGAAAGTGTATAACGCGGCTTCGCAAAAGGCCGGAGCGGGTATTCGTGGAAGAGTGTTCGCCAAGGCTTTCGATCATTTTGTGCAATGGTCGAAGGACGAGCAGGAAACCGGACGCCATTCCATTGTGGCTCGTGCCGAACATTCGTTCTTTATGTCTGTCGTAGGCAAATCCATTCGTTCTGCTTTGGGTCCGAACATGAGATATCTGGCTTGTGGCGGCGCTCCTTTGAACGTCGATCTCGCCCATTTCTTCAACGGTATGGATGGCATTACCTTCATTCAGGGCTATGGCATGACGGAAACCGCCGCTCCCATGATTGTCAACTGGCAGGACGCCAACCGCGTCGGTTCCGTAGGCAAGCCCGGGCCGGGCATGGGCGTGCGCACCGATGACGACGGCGAACTGCAGGTGATGGGCCCCAACGTGTTCCTTGGCTACTACAAGAAGCCGGAGCTGACAGCCGATGTCAAGATGGCTGATGGCTGGCTGAAGACCGGCGATTTGGGAACCATCGACGACGACGGATTCGTGTACATTACGGGTCGCAAGAAGGATATCATCATTACGGCCGGCGGTAAGAACGTCAGTCCGGCACCTATGGAAGATGTCATCAACACTTGCCCGATCGTGTCGCATGGTGTGGTGGTCGGTGATGGCAAGCCGTTCATCGGAGCTTTGATTGAGCTTGATCAGGAGATGGTTCGTTCCTGGCTTGCACAGCAGGGACTTGATAGCAACATGCCCATGGAGCAGATCGCGAAGAACGATGCCGTGCGCGCATTCATTCAGCAGTATGTCGAAAAGGCGAATGCGAATGTCTCTCGTGCTGAATCCGTTCGCAAGTTCGAAATCCTCGACGAGGAGTTCAGCCAGGAGAAGGGCACTCTGACGGCGAGCCTGAAAGTTGTCAGGCCGAAGGTGCTTAAGCGGTACGAAAATGTCATCGACAATGTGCTGTATGCGCCGAAGCCATCCAACAAACCGCTGCCAAAGACGGTGCAGATTCTTGACCGAACCACCGAAACGGTCAAGCAGGCTTCCGAATCCATGCGTCAGGCTTCCGAATCCGTAAGTCCGAAGGTTCGGCAGGCATTTGATACCATGCAGGAGAAAATTAAGAAGCAGACCGAAGACGCCGGCGAGTTCCAAACGCCGGAAGACTCATCGGAAACTGAGGAAACAACCATGAACGAGGAGCGATAATCTTGGCAATTCGTGAGATTCGAGTCGTACCTGATCCGGTGCTACGTACCCCCTGTGATCCTATCAAGGAAATTACGCCGGCCGTGCGTCATCTGGTACAGGATCTGCTTGATACCGTTGACGATCCAGGAAGGGCTGGCTTGTCAGCTAATCAGATTGGCGTGAATCTGAGGGCATTTTCCTATAACATCAACGGCAAGATCGGGTATGTGCTCAACCCTGTCCTCGAAGAGACCAGCGGTGAACAATACGGAGATGAGGGATGCCTGTCTGTGCCGGGATTGTGGTACAAGACCCGTCGCGCTGATTACGCTCGTGTGCGTGGCATCGATTTGGAAGGCAAGACGGTCGTGCTGGAAGGTCATGGCATTATGGGCCGCATGTTGCAGCATGAAACCGATCACTTGAACGGTCATGTCTATCTTGATCGTTTGGAGAAAGAGGAACGCCGAGAGGCGATGCGCTACATGCGCAATCACCACAAGTGATTGTTCGCATCTCACCGATATGACGACTTGGGGTCACGTCTTTGCGAAAAGACGTGACCCCATGGTATTTTATGCCTTGTGTGCCATCCGGCGAAGGGCTTTGTCGTGAAAGTCCTGAGCCACCCAATATTGTCAACCGGCATACAACCAATTCGCGTCATGTTCGCGACGACCTGTGTCGGTCGGCCGACGCCGCAAGGCTTTGGCTGCACGCAGGAACGCATGACCAGGCAAGAACCGACAGAAAGAGGTAGTAATACCATGGCTCAGATCAATATGAGCGACATGCTGAAGGCAGGCCTGCACTTCGGCCACCAGACCCGTCGTTGGAATCCGAAGATGAAGCAGTTCATCCTCACCCAGCGCAACGGCATCCACATCATCAACCTGTTCAAGTCGCTCGACATGATCGACAAGGCCTACGACTTCATCAAGGCTACCGTCGCTCACAACGGCACCGTGCTGTTCGTCGGCACCAAGAAGCAGGCTCAGGAAGCCGTTTCCAATCAGGCTGTCCGCGTGAACATGCCGTACGTTTCCGAGCGTTGGCTCGGCGGTATGCTGACCAACTTCCAGACCGTGTCCAAGCGCGTCTCCCGTCTCAAGGAACTCGAAGAGATGGACTTCACCGACGTACGTGGTTCCGGTCTGACCAAGAAGGAACTGCTGCTTCTCGAGCGCGAGAAGGACAAGCTGGCTAAGCAGCTGGGCGGTATCCGCAACATGAACCGTACTCCGTCCGCCATGTTCGTGGTTGACGTTAACAAGGAAGCTTTGGCCGTTGAGGAAGCTCACAAGCTGGGCATTCCGGTCGTTGCCATCGTCGACACCAACGCTGATCCGGAGTCCGTCGAGTACCCGATCGCAGCCAACGATGACGCCATCCGCGGCATCGAACTGCTGACCAGCCTCATGGCTGACGCAGTGGCCGAAGGCCTGCTGGAGCGTTCCGGCAAGGCCGCTAAGGCTGAGGGCGAGACCGAGCAGCCGATGGCCGCTTGGGAGAAGGAGCTCCTCACTGAGGGCGCTCCGGCCGCCGATGCACCGGCTGAAGCCGAAGCTGAAGGCGAAGCCAAGGCTGAAGTGAAAATAATCCACTATGATGGGAG
>ENA-OQDM01000277-OQDM01000277.1-human-gut-metagenome-genome-assembly--contig:-NODE-277-length-34130-cov-2.894450_pt1 | contig 34130 bp, 29 predicted proteins | sample MGYA00242772_ERZ504605 | MGnify/ENA primary metagenome ERZ504605 (study PRJEB26092, sample SAMD00036348) | human gut metagenome | host: Homo sapiens | study: EMG produced TPA metagenomics assembly of... | reverse complement strand
AGCGTACATGGCGAGTTATGGGGCGCCCTGCACGGCAGAAGACTCAGACGCTTAGTATGACCCGGCGAAACGACCGCACCAGGCACGACCATGCAGCCGTCCCTCCGGCAGTCCGTCCGTCCCCCCACAAAAAAAAGAGCCCCAAAAAGGCCCAAAAACGAGGAGTGCCCCGGTAGTGGCTTACCGGGGCGATTATTATGAAAAAAATTGTATGTGTAATGATACAGATACACACCATTACAGCGTCTTTCGTAACGTTCTTTCGAACTATCCCTATACTACCAGACAAATATGAACAAACAATGAACATCCCGTAAACAATTAGCGCATTTGCACAATTTTTTTCAAAACACCCTCTCCCAATTTATAAAAACACCACATTCACAAACAAAACCAAACCCCTAAACATTGTACATATTGTACATCTCAACCAAACAAACCAACAACAACCCCAACAAAAGAGCCACAACCCTCACCCTCTAACAAAAACTCCATCTAAAACATCATCAAAAACACCAGCCATCACAAACCATCACCGCCGTGAAAGCATCCCCTTAATAAACTCAACCGCCTTCTCAAAAATATTCTTCACATCAGACTTCGTAACACCCATATCCTTCAAAGTACTATAAGCATCACTCACATACCCCTTGATCTGATCATCACTCATCTCGATCCCACGGAATTTACTGATAATATTAACCAGCGAACTCTTATCATCCTCATTAAGACTCACCCCAAAATGATCCGCAGCCTCATCGATCCCCTGAGAAATCTCATCATCCGTGATCTGGTTAGAATCAAAAAGCCCCTTCACATAAACAATGATATCCCCAACCTTATCCGGATCAGAAGCAAGAGACCCAACCTCATTATCCTTCAGGATCTCCTCCGCCTGACTCATAACAGAACCGGAATCAGACGCCATAACCATCATCGGAGATGTACATGAAATAACACCCGCAATAACCAAAGCTGTAACCTTGTTCAATCTTCTCATAATATTCAACCTCCATACGGGCACCAGCCCTTATTAAAAATTGCCTTTTACTATTTTTAACTATCTTTTACTGCCTTTTTATTACCTCATCATTACCTTTTCGACGCCCCTCAGTATACCACACACCCCCACCCCTCTGTAAACCGTAATTTTTCCCCCAATCCCATCCACACCATTCAGACTATATACATATCGTACAAATATATTCACAATATTTTCATATTTTAAACAAACTTTCCTAACATCTCATCAGTAAAATAGAAAATGTAAATTTTTCATTACTTACTTATGTCTGACACCTCAGACATAACCTCCTTTCTATGACGATATATAGATCCGGACAGGAAACCTCTCCAACATTCCCGTCCGGAAACGCAAAAAGAACCCGGAACAGCTGCCCGGGCTCTTTTTGCGTTTATCATATATTAATTTTTCTCATCATAAATACAGTTGGCAAGCATCGCAAACTGCTCCAGTGTCAGCGCCTCACCCCTGATATTCAGCGGAAGCTCACACCTGTTGAACACATCTTCGATCTCATCCTTACTCAGGGAAAAATCTCCGGAATTTCTGATACCGTTCACAAGCGTCTTTCTCCTCTGGTTAAAAGATGCACGGATCAGACGGAACATAAGCCCCTCATCCTTCACATCCACCGGAGGCTTCTCATAACGCGTCAGCTTGATCACCGCACTTCCAACCTTCGGCCGCGGCATAAAACAGTTCGGCGGTACATTCGCAACGATCTCCGGCTTCGCATAATACTGCACAGCCAGGGAAAGCGCACCGTAATCCTTGGTACCGGGACCAACCTGCATACGGTCTGCAACCTCCTTCTGCACCATGACAGTGATCGAATCCACAGGAACATTCTTCTCAAAAAGCCCCATGATGATCGGAGTCGTAATGTAATACGGCAGATTCGCAACCACCTTCACAGGCTTACCGCCGTTTTTCTCATCTGCGATCTTTTTGATATCCGTTTTCAGGATGTCGTTATTGATCACGGAAACATTATCCCAGTCCTTCAACGTATCCTTAAGGATCGGGATCAGCGAACTGTCGATCTCCACAGCAGCCACCTCTCTGGCAGCCTCCGCAAGATACTGGGTCATAGTTCCGATACCCGGACCGATCTCCAGTATAAAATCATCCTTCGTGATACCCGAAGACTCAATGATCTTTTCCAGAACATGCTCATCGATCAGAAAATTCTGACCAAACCTTTTCTGGAAAACAAAATGATACTTTTGAAGGACTTCAATGGTATATTTCGGGTTACCAAGATAAGGTCTGGCCATATTTTTTACCTCTGCTTTTTCTTATTTTCAGCTGAAATCCTTTTCAAAAAGTACCGTGTAGCCATCACGGTCCACACGCTTCTTGGAACGCTTGAACAATCCGCTCTGAGCTCTCTCCATAGCCTTATCCAGCATGGTCTTCACAGTACCGATGCACATCGGCTGATCCTCCTTCTGGTTGATCCCGATCAGATTATACAGAGCAAGCATGCCCATCTGGTCAATACGGAATCCATTCTCCATGGTATAGACCTTGGCGAAATTAACAAGTTCATCGTTTGTAAATACAGGAATGTTGATCATGGATGTAAACTTCTTCGCAAGCTTCGGATATCTTGCGATCAGCTTACGCATACCAATCTTTTCATCCTCCAGGATCACGATCATTCCCTTTGTGTTTCCGGTCATAGCTTCCTCAAGCTCATCTGCTGTTTCCTGGGAAAGCTGGTTTGCATCCTCGATAACAAGGAAACCGCCGGCAAGCTTGGATACGATCTCCGGAATATCCTTTCCGTTGAGATCATCCGCAAATATATAGGCAACCTTGGAAGCCTCGATATTCAGCTCTTTACAGATTGCCGGGATCAGACTTGAGATCAGTCTCGTCTTACCTGTTTCTCTGCCACCCATAACGATCACATTTCCGGTCTGGGAGGTCTTATCTGCTGCGCCCATCTGCACATCACAGAGTACATCAAGCAGCTGTTCCTTCATTCCGGGAACTGTAACAAAATAGGTGAAAAGCTTCTTCTCTTCCTCTGTGAGCTCTTTCTTTCTGGAAACGATCTTTGTAGGATCCTTCTCCGGATGGATCGTAGCGATAAATTTCTCAAGCTGCTCTTCCTCGCTGAGCTCCTCTTCCTCATCGTCCTCTTCCATGGCTTCATCAGAATCATCACCGATGGGACTGCTGATAAAGTCATCCTCGTCATCCTCATCCTGGAAGTTAAAGGCGTCATCACTGTATTCTTCTTCCTCATCAAGAAGATTTTCCTCTTCCGCTGCAGCCACCGGTTCCTCATGATGAAGCTTCGCAGAAGGCTCTGCTGCCGACTTCTGCACCTGCGCCTCAGATTCCAGTGAAGGAATCTCCGGAAGCACATCATCTTCTTCCACCGGCTTCTGTACTCCTGACGGACCATTCAGGAACTCTGCTTCTGCAGCCTGAAGATCCTCCTCAGTAACCGGCTCCTCATCTTCATCAAATACGATATCCGGAATTCTGGTATCGGAAGTCTCCGTTACCTCTTCCTCCTGCTGAGCGGAGATCTGCGCCATGATATCCTCGATATCTGCCGCATCCGGCTCCTCCGGAACAAATTCATCAGCCGCAATATCCAGATCCTCAATACCTGCCGGCTCTTCCGTTACGTCGGACTGCTGGACATCCGGAGATTTCTCTTCCTCCGGGATATCGATTCCCTGCTGTGTAGCTGCTGCCAGAATGGTATCCTCCAGGTTGAAGTCTTTATCCTTATCCTTCTCGGACCTGTCACCTACAGATGCCGCAATATCCTCGATACTTCCGAAAATTCCGGACGCATACGGCATCTCCGCAGAACTGCTTGCATTCTCCGGGTCCACATTGATCATGGACTTCGGGATCTTCAGCTCCGGCATACGGATCGTTGCGGAAAAATCAGGCTTGCCTTCCTCATTGAGCGGAACCCCTGCAGGCTTCTCCTCATTTTCCTCATTTCCGGCAGCCTTTTCCTTCATGATCTCTGCAACACTCTGGGACAAAGACATCTCTGTAGCTTTCTCAGCCTCAGCTTCTTCCGCTTCCTGATAAGCCTCTTCTTCCTCTTTATCCTGCTGTTCCTGAGCCTGCAGCTTCATACTTCCGGATGACAGGTTCTCAATACCTGATGCCAGTGGGATCTCATCCACTTCCTGTCCGGAAAACTCTTCCTGCTCTTCAGAAGGCTCATCAGAAGCTTCCTCACTTCCTTCTGCTGCTTCGATCTCCTCAGAATCTGTAAACTCCTCTGACAGTTCTGCTGCCGCAGCAGTCTCAGCCTCCGGCGCTTCAGCCTGTTCCGTCACATCCTCAGAGCCTGTGGAAACCGCTTCCTGCTCTTCATCCTGCGCAGCTCTTTTTCCTCCATATCCTCTTCCGCGGATTTCTTATGTCCGCCAAAGATATCACGGAATCCCTTGGAAAGCTTCTCCTGGAATGTCTCCGCACTGTTCAGATCCCGCTCATCATCTACCTGGATGGTATCTGTGACCGGTTTTGCCTCCTCATACTCGCCGGATGCTTCCTTGCTCTCCCTGATCTCCTGCGCCTTTTCCGGCGGGATCAGCTTCGGGATAAAACGCTGCTCGTATTTCTCTTTCTCTTCGCCAGTGAGAACACCCATCCGCTGTTTCAGGTCAAGGGCTTTTATCACATAAGTTCCGTCATTGAACCAAAGGATCATCTCATTGCAGAGATCCAGGCACTTCTGCTTGTCTCCTGCCTTGTAATAGAGCTTGGCCAGCTCATAGGACCAGCGCTCCGTAAATTCCTTCTCCTTATATTCCTCAAGAATACGGATCTGTTCATTCAGAGATGCATTCTTCGCTCTGGCGATCTTATATTTCAGTATATACTGGCTGTTATCATTACCTGCCACTTCTCTGTATTCATCAAAGAATTCTGTAGCTTCACTGATCTGTCCCATTTTCAGGGAAACCTCGATCAGACGGTAAAGTATGTTCTTGCCGATCGGCGCTCTGTGGTAGGCAAGAAGAAAAATTTCCTTGCTCTCTTCATAACGCTTGTTGGCCGCGTAGATCTCGCCCACTACACAAAGGGTACGGACGTTTTTCACACGACGCCAGTCAATACTGTCAACAATCTGCATGGCGCCTTTGTAATCCTGGGTCTCGACCAGCTTATTGATCTGTCCCAGCTTAACGCGAAACTCCTCTTTATCCAAAATATTCACCAACTTTCCATAATCAGAATCAGTTTACCATATGCATACGGGCTTGTCAAAACCCTTTAGGCATATAAACATGCCCCTTTACCACCTGAAAAACCCTGTTGATCTTGAACTGATGGCTGACAAAATCATCCAGTCCTGTACAGGTGATCAGAGTCTGTATATCGTGGATGCTTTCCAGCAGATATGTCTGCCTGCTGCTATCCAGCTCCGAAAGAACATCATCCAGCAGAAGCACCGGTGTATCCCGGATCTTTTTCTTCACCAGATAGATCTCCGAAAGCTTCAGAGAAAGAGCTGCAGTCCTCTGCTGCCCCTGGGAACCATACCTCCGGATGTCGATCCCGTTGACTTTTACGCAGAAATCATCTCTGTGCGGTCCCACAGAGGTCAGCTTCATCCGAAGATCCCGCTCCCGGTTCCTGGAAAGCTTATCCTCAAACTCCGCCGCCGTAACACTTGGCTCGTACAGGATCTCCAGCTCCTCGATCCCGCCGGTAAGGCCTTTATGGAGCCCCCTTGCGATCTCGTTAAGCTCCTCCACAAAGGCTTCCCGCTTCCCGATGATCTTCTTTCCGTAATCGACCATCTGCATATCCCAGACATCCAGGGTACTTTTCAGCCCGGGGTTCATATAACAGTCTTTGAGAAGACGGTTTCTCTGGTTCACGATATGATTGTAGCCGGCCAGCTCCGTGATATAAACACCATCCAGCTGACAAAGCTCCGAATCCAGAAAACGTCTTCTCTCTCCCGGTCCATCCTTGATAATATTAAGATCCTCCGGAGAAAAAAACACCAGATTCACCACCCCCAGCAGCTCCCTTGCCTTGCGGATCGGCAGCCCGTTGATGGCAACTCCCTTTGCTTTGTTTTTCCGGAGGTGCATGTCTATTTTGTATGAAAGCTCGCCCTTCTTCACCATCATTCGGATATGGGATTCCTCATTCTCAAAGCGGATCATCTCCCGGTCCTTGCTTCCCTTGTGAGATTTGCTGGTACCTGCCAGATAAACCGCCTCCAGGATATTGGTCTTTCCCTGGGCATTGTCGCCGTAGAGAATATTGGTGCCCTGATCAAAATTCATCTCCAGCGACTCATAATTCCTGAAATTATTCAGTCTGATGGATTCAATGTACATTCCTTCACCCGATCACATAAATATCTTTTCCATCGTAGGAAATGGTATCTCCAGGATGGATCTTGCGGCCACGGCGGTTCTCCACCTCACCGTTCACCAGTACCAGACCATCATTGATGGCATATTTCGCCTCAACGCCGTCCTCCACAACACCGGCCAGCTTCAGCGCCTGGCCAAGCTTGATAAATTCGTCTTTAATTCTGATCTCCAATTTTTTCTCCTCTTATCTCCGGGGGTATTTTCTCCGTCAGATCAATCTTTTCTGATCTCCTGGCGGTATTTAACCGCATCAGGTAAGTCCTCTGCTTCAATTATGGATATCCGTTTGAAAATCCCCCAAAATACAAATTTCACCGGAAGGTGGTAATTTAAATACCCCCTTCCAGTAGTTTACACACGAAACACTTCTCAGAACACGATCGCATTCCCATATAAAATCGGTCAAAAACGGTCACTCATTTTAGGTATACCTGTTTCTGTCGATCCTGATACCGGCTGTCAGGCTGTACGTACCATACGGACACTTACATATTCTGGCCACCGATATCGATTCTGTTCACAGCTTCAAGTATGTGCGTCTCACACGTACACCCGCGCTCCCGAAGCTGCCGCGCCACCTCTTGTCCCTTATTTCTTATATACCCAGGTTTTATCTGGCCTGATTCTGGTTGATATTTACAGGAAGGATCAGGTAAGTATAGTTCTCCTCATCGTCACGGATAAAGCACGGGGCCTCGGATTTACAAGATAGATCGTCACGGTTTCATCATCAATAACACGAAGAGCATCGATCAGGAATTTCGGGTTGAAGCCGATCATGATATCCTTACCCTCTTTTTCAATATCGATCTCCTCATTCATGGAACCCATTGCAGAATCAATGCGCAGCTCCATATCATCATCTGTGATGTTGATGATGATCGGTTTTTTGTCAACCTCACGTACCAGAAGTGTGGCACGGTCGATACAATCCAGAAACTCTTTTTTGTTGATCTTCAGTTTTGTCTCATAATCACTGGAAAGCATCTGGTCAATTCTGAAATATTCTCCCTCGATCAGTCTGGAAACTACCATAGTCTGATCAAATTCAAATAAAATATGGTTTTTTGTGAAGTAAATGCTGACCTGATCATCCACTTCTCCGGAAAGGATCTTGCTGACCTCGCTTAAAGTTTTGCCCGGAACTACCACCTTACGGTCAGAATAATCTTTCTTAAGGGGCATTTTTCGGATAGCGATACGGTGTCCATCCAGAGAAACTACCTTCAGACAGTTATTTTTGATCTCAAAAAGTTCACCGGTCATAAGCTTATTGTTCTCATTTACAGCAATAGAAAAAATAGTCTGGCGGATCATTTCTTTCAGTGTGTACTGAGAGATCGTCAGTGGTTCATCTTTTTCGATCATCGGTAAATAAGCAAAATCTTCTCCTGATTTTCCGGGGATATTGAATTTTGCTTTTTCACAGGTGATGGTTGCTGCATATTTATCATCAGTTTTGATGGTAATATCATTATCCGGAAGTCGTCTGATGATTTCATAGAAGATTTTTGCATCAAGAGCAACTTTACCTTTTTCTTCAATAGTACCCTCAACGATAGTTTCAATTCCCAGCTCCATATCGTTGGTGGTAAATTTGATTTGGTTTGTGGTTGCATCCATGAGAATACATTCAAGGATTGGCATTGTGGTTTTTGAAGGAACTGCTTTGAGTGCGATACTTACACTTTTTAACAGACTTGATTTGGAGCAGATGATTTTCATAGTGTGTATAACTCCCTTTCTGAACAAATTGTGGTTTTTATAAATATATTTATAGAAAAAATCCGCAGTAACCGCCGTAGGGGGCCAGATTTTGTGAAAAACTCCCGCAGGCCTGATGTTTTCAGGGGTTTTCCGTTGGGATAACTTTGTGTAAAAGTGGTATTTTCGCATGTGAATAATCCGGGGATAAAATTACCGCCGCGTTTTGGCAAAAAAGTTGTACACATCTCTCCACATACAATCAACACGTTATACACCAGTAATGTGGAAAACTTCCCTAACCTTGTGGATTAATCTTCTTTTTCAATATATCAATGGTATTTTTTAAGTTATCGTCGTTCTGCAATTCGTTTTCGATCTTTTCGATACCGTGCATAACGGTGGTATGGTCACGGTTTCCGAGCGCTTTTCCGATATTTTTCAAAGGTGTGGATATGATCTCACGGCAGAGATACATGGAAACCTGGCGGGGCATGACGATCTTGGAGTTTCGTTTGTTTCCGCTTAAGTCCGCAGGTGTGACTCCGTAATGCTCTGCAACAACGGAGATGATGTATTCCGGTGTGATCACTTTTTTCTCATCCGGAGAAATAATATCCTTCAGTGCCTGCTCTGCCAGCTCCAGAGTTACTTCCTTTTTTTCAAGTTTGGCTCCGGCCATGACCTTGTTGAAGGCACCTTCCAGCTCACGGATATTGGATTTGATATTGGTAGCGATATATTTGATAACATCTTCACTGATGTTGTAGCCGTTCATTTCTTCATTTTTATGAAGGATCGCCATTCGGGTTTCGTAGTCAGGCAGCGTGATATCTGCGATCAGACCCCACTCGAACCGGGAACGGAAGCGCTCTTCCAGGATTTCCATATCCTTTGGTGGTTTATCAGAGGATATGATGATCTGCTTTTTGGCACTGTGAAGACTGTTAAATGTATGGAAAAATTCCTCCTGTGTGGATTCTTTTCCTATAATAAACTGATATCATCGACGAGAAGAACGTCGATATTTCTGTATTTTTCACGGAATTTACTCATTGCCGTGTTATTTCCGTTTCGGATGGTTTCGATCAGCTCGTTGGTAAATTCCTCACTGGTTACATACAAAACACGGCTGTTTTCGTCGTGTTCCAGAATGAAATGAGCGATGGAATGCATAAGATGCGTCTTACCAAGACCGGCTCCGCCATAGATAAACAGTGGATTGTAGGTATCTCCCGGTGATTCGGCAACTGCAAGAGCTGCGGCCTGGGCGAATTTGTTATTACTTCCTACAACGAAAGTGTCGAAGGTGTATTTTGGATTTAAATGCGCCTCTTCGTAACGTGTATCCTGAACCTGTTTATCATAAGAAGTGTTTTTTTCTGTTTTTTTGGGGAGATCTTTTTCCAGAACGAAGCGAACCTCGCATTCTTCCATGCCTGTCAGTACACAGATAGTAACCTGGAGAGGTATTTTGTAGCGTTTACTGATGTAATTGACTCCGATCGCTGCCTGCTCAGAGGGAACAACCACTGTTATCAGCTTTCCGTCAACCTCATAAACTTTCAGCGGCTTGAGCCAGGTATTAAAAGGGACATCAGTCACCTCATATTCAGATTTGACAGTTTGCAGGATCTCCTCCCATTTTTCAATAACAGCGTCCATTTTTTCCTCCCATGAGTATTATAATAACCCCAGTCTGCGACTGGAGATAGATATCCTTTTATATATTACAATGAAAATGGGGTTTTCGCAATGGAAAATCCTTGAGATTTTGGGGAAAAGAATGTGGATAATGTGGGGAAATTACTGTGGATTAGGGTGGATTATTGTGGATAAGAGTCCTGTAGGTTTCCATAAGTCGAGAATTGGTGGAAAATGTGGAAGAATTATGTGTATAAAAAAATCCACCTTAAAAATACCGCAAATAAAGGTTTTTTTTGAAAACGATGTGAACAAACCCTCCGAAAAAGTGGATAGATTTCCGGTCAATCCACAAGTTATCCACAAGTTATCCACAAAATGTGGATAATGTTACGTAAACCATAAGCGCTTTCCACATAAGAGAAAAAAATAAATACCGTAAGGTGGGGGTATTTTACAGAACCCTTGATTTTATCGGGTTTTTTGCAATTTTTACTTGACGAAAAGGCGGTTTATTTATATAATTGAAACGATGTTCTGAATGATAAGTTATTTCATAACAATTAAAAATAGATAAAGGAGGTGCTTTACCTATGAAGATGACATTTCAGCCAAAAAAGAGATCCAGAGCTAAGGTTCACGGCTTCAGAGCTCGCATGAGCACAAAGGGCGGACGTAAAGTATTAGCTGCAAGAAGATTAAAAGGAAGAAAACAGTTATCAGCATAAGCTGCAAGACCGCATTTATGTGGTCTTTTCTTCTATCCGGAGAAATATCCGCGCAGGCGGAATCTAATTAAGGAGGATTCGTTTGATCAGATCAGAGTCCTTAAAGAAAAATCAAGATTTTAAAGTTGTATATCAGAACGGAACATCGTACGCAAATCGGCTTCTGGTGATGTACGTGCTGAAGAATCAGCACATGAAGAATCGTCTGGGAATATCAGTAAGCAAAAAAGTAGGGAACAGTGTGGTTCGCCACAGACTCACCAGATTGATCAGAGAAAGCTATCGTCTCAACGAAACAGATTTTGACAGTAACCTTGATATTGTAGTAGTAGTGAGAGCCGCAGCCAAGGGCAAGAGCTTTCACGAGATCGAGAGTGCTTTTCTGCATCTTGCAAGAAAGCATCATATAACAGGGAATGAACATGATAAAGAAATTTCTGATTAAGATGATAAGCTCTATCAAAAATATATATCGCCGATGAAGAGAACGAAATGTCCTTATATTCCCACATGTTCTCAATATGGTTTGGAAGCAATCGAAAAATATGGCGCATTTAAGGGCAGTCTTCTTGCGGCATGGAGGATTCTGCGATGCAATCCTTTTTCCCACGGAGGCTATGACCCTGTGCCATGAATTATTTTGTGACTGTTCAGCCTTTTCCCGGGCAGAGCAGTTACCGGACTTTTACAATTGAATAAGAAGTCTAGGAGGAAATGAATTTGGAACTGTTTTTAGCAACAAAAACCGGAACTCCTATTATCGGACAGATCGCGTCTGTGATGGGATGGATCATGGATGGCATATATAAGATGCTTGACGGCCTGTTCGGAATCCAGAACATTGGTCTTTGTATCATTATCTTCAGTATTCTTATCTTTGCCTTTATGACACCGCTGCAGATCAAGCAGCAGAAATTCTCCAAGTTAAGTGCGATCATGCAGCCCGAGATCCAGAAGATCCAGAAGAAATATCAGGGTAAAAAGGATCAGGACTCCATGATGAAAATGAACGAAGAAACCCAGGCTGTTTATCAGAAATATGGTGTTTCTCCAACCGGTAGCTGTGTACAGTTAGCCATTCAGATGCCTATTCTGTTTGCTCTGTATCAGGTTATCTACCGGATTCCTGCTTACGTTGGAAGTGTAAAGAACATTTTTACTGGTGTAGTTGACAACCTGGTAGCTGTAAACGGATACACAGATATCCTGCAGCAGTTTATCACAGACCATTCCATGACACGAGTACGTCTCGTTATGGACAGTGCCGGAAATGCTACAAGTAACTCGATTGTTGATTTTCTGTATGCACTTTCTCCTTCCCAGTGGAAAGAGCTGGCACAGATGGATCAGTTTTCAGGATTTTCTGATGCGATCGCAAAAGCATCCGGCAATATTTCCAAGATGCAGGGCTTCTGTGGCCTGAATATCGCAGACCAGCCGCTGTATTATATCATGGAATTCTTCAAAAATCATGGTTCTCTGTTACTTGCGATCGTAGCACTTCTGATCCCGGTTCTTGCATGGGCAACTCAGATGCTGAACCTGAAGCTTATGCCACAGGCTGCAACACAGCCGGCAGACGGAAATGATCAAGCCAGCGCAATGGCAAACTCCATGAAAACCATGAACATGGTCATGCCTCTGATGTCTGCATTCTTCTGTTTCACATTCCCGGTTGGTCTTGGTATCTACTGGATCGCCAGTGCTGTCGTTCGAAGTGCCCAGCAGTTTGCAATCAATCGTCATCTTGATAAGATGAACATTGATGATCTGGTTAATGAGAATATGAAGAAGATCGAAGCGAAGCGTGCGAAGGAAGGACTTCCGCCGCAGAAGATCACCAATCAGGCTCATCAGTCCGCCAAGAATATCAATAAACCTGTGATCAATAAGGGTAACAGCGGAAACAACGGTGCTTCAGACAGAGCACAGAAGGTTGATACTGCTTATGAGAAGGCAAGAAGTGCAAAACCGGGCAGCATCACAGCCAAAGCAAATCTCGTAAGAGACTTTGATGAGAGAAATAAGAAGAAATAATCAGGAACGGAGGGGTTCGTAATGGAGGATTACATTCAGTTTTCAGCAAAAACAAAGAATGAAGCTATCACAAAAGCGTGTCTTGAGCTTGGAACTTCCAGTGACCAGCTTGATATTCAGGTTATCAGTGAAGGCAGCTCCGGATTCTTCGGAATCGGCAGCAAACCTGCCGTGATCAAAGTTCGCAGAATCGAGCCAGTTTCTGATATGCAGGAGATCGATGAACTGGTAGAGTCCGTGAAACTGGACGCTATCAAAGAAGAGAAGAAATTAGAAAAGCCTTTTACTCCGGATGTAAAGAAAGAATCTGCACCGAAAGCAGCTCCTGCAGAGGAGAAGAAACCGGTGAAGAAAGAAGCTACACAGGTGGAGAAGGCATCCGAAGAAGCACCTGCAAAGGCAGCACCAAAGGAAAGACCTGCAAGGGATTTCCAGGGCAAAGCAAAGCCTGCACGTGAAAAACAGCCAAGAGCTCCAAAGGAGCGTCAGCCGAAGGAAACACGTGAGAGAGCACCGAAGCAGGGCAGACCGGTAGAGATCCTCAGCGATCCGGAGAAGATCAGAGAGGTTGAGGAGAGAGCAGTCGTATTTCTTCGTGACGTATTCGGCTCCATGGATCTTGGAGAAGTGGAGATCACATCGAAATATAACACTGCAGACGGTTCTCTGGATGTGGATTTTGAAGGTGAGGATATGGGTATCCTCATCGGAAAAAGAGGCCAGACACTGGATTCTCTTCAGTATCTGACAAGCCTTGTGGTAAACAAAGGCGAGTCTACCTACATTCGTGTAAAACTCGATACCGAGGACTACAGACGCCGTCGTAAGGAAACTCTGGAGAACCTTGCAAGAGGAATCGCCTTCAAGGTAAAGAAAACCAGAAAACCGGTAGTTCTGGAACCGATGAATCCGTACGAAAGAAGGATCATCCATGCATCTCTGCAGGGCAACCGCTATGTAGAGACAGTCAGTGAGGGAGAAGAACCTTACAGACATGTAGTAGTAAAACTGAAACGCAATAATTGATGATCCACCGGTAAAGCTATAAGCGTATCCCGGAGCGTAAGCTCCGAGGGTACGGCTTTTTTGTATGGAACTGAAAATTAAAAATTACCATTGCAATCTCCGCAACAATTCTTTATAATCATTGAAGAGCAAATAATAAAAGATATTTCTGCAGCGGAAATCCGGAATGCAGAGATTAGAGCGTATTTGAAAAATCATTCCCGCAATCTGCACGCCCCACTTTGCGGTATATTTTGCCCGAATTCAGTTGCCGTAGCCCGCTACGGCGCCTTCATCCGGACAAAATCTCCCACAAATTGTGACGCACATCTTGCAGAAAGCCTTTTTCAAACACGCTCTAGCATTATAAATATGGAAACTGACAGAAGATGTTATTCTAGGTGAAAGCGTGAATAACACGTGTTTTTTGCGTGTAAAAAGCTTTTCCGGAGTAACATTTTTGCGTTTAACCGTTTAACCGGATGCTTTTATCTGCTGGACCAGGATAAACGGTATGGCAGCTATCAGCTGCAGTGTTATATAGCGGATGCTTTTATCCGTTTGATAAAGGAGAATGAAAAATGGAAGAGACAACGATTGCTGCGATTTCCACAGCCATGAGCGCATCGGGAATCGGGATCGTCAGGATCAGTGGCCCGGAGGCTTTTGAGATCGCATCCGGAGTATACCGTTCCAAGGGTGGAAAAAAATCTCTGAAAAACGTCCCAAGCCACACCATTCATTATGGATATATTTATGATAACGAAGAAATGGTAGACGAAGTGCTGGTCATGGCCATGCGCGGACCACGGACATACACAGGAGAAGATACCATAGAAATCGACTGCCACGGCGGCGTTTTAGCCATGAAAAAGGTACTTGAAACTGTGCTGAAAAACGGAGCCATTATTGCCGAGCCGGGAGAATTTACCAAGCGTGCATTTCTCAATGGAAGGATCGATCTTTCCCAGGCGGAGGCCGTTATGGATGTGATACAGTCCAAAAACGAGTACTCATTAAAGAATTCTGTAGGACAATTAAAAGGTTCAGTCCGAAAAACAGTACAGAATATCAGGGAAAAACTACTGTACCATATAGCGTACATCGAATCGGCATTAGACGATCCGGAGCACTATGATCTGACAGGATATTCGGAAGAATTAGAACAGATCGTGGCAGAAGAAAAAGAAAAAATACAGAACCTGTTAAAAACAGCCGGAGACGGAAAGATCATACAGGAAGGTATCCGGACCGTGATCCTGGGAAAGCCGAACGCAGGGAAATCTTCTCTGCTGAACCTGCTTCTGGGAGAAGACAGAGCCATCGTGACCGATATCGCAGGAACCACCAGAGACGTACTGGAAGAGTATATCAACCTGCATGGGATCACATTAAAGATCGCTGACACAGCCGGAATCCGCCAGACGGAAGACATCGTAGAGAAAATCGGCGTATCCAAAGCCAAGGAAATGGCAGCAGACGCAGACCTGATCCTCTATGTTGTAGATTCCTCCGTACCGTTAGATGAAAACGACGAAGAAATCATAAAAATTTTGCAAGAGAAAAAGACAATTGTCCTCTACAGCAAGACAGACCTTGAATCTGCTATAGATATAGAGGATTTAAAGAGCAGAATAAACCAGCCGGTGATCCCAATCTCCGCAAAAGAAGAAACCGGGATCACAGACCTGGAAGAAAAAATCCGGGAAATGTTCTTCAGTGGGGAGATTGACTTCAATGATGAAGTCTACATCACTAATGAACGCCACAGACAGGAGCTTTAAAGCTAGCAGGAAAGTCTTTCTCTGGTAGAAAATAGCATAGAAAGCGGAATGCCGGAGGATTTTTATTCCATAGACCTGACAGATGCATACGAAAGTCTGGGACGGATTTTGGGAGAATCACTTGGGGAAGACCTTGTTAATGAGATATTTTCTAAATTTTGTATGGGGAAATAATAACCGCATGGGCTGCGGAGGCCCCGGCCGAATGGCCGCATAGATTGCGGCTCCCTGCTGTATGCCACATGGACTGCGGAAGCCCGCAGAGGGTAGATCACATTGGAATGTGAGAAAACCGCAAAGGGGCACAAGGCCGCGCCCCTCTGCACACCCCTGGGCCTTTTTTATATAGTGCAGCGACTGTGGAAAGCTGAAAGAAACTAACTTGTGTCTGTATGCTTCTGTATCGGCAATTCGACACTGAGCCGAAATGTATCAAACGGAACTTTGTATATTTCTATAGGATATATATTGTTGCATAATATAGATTGCGGAGATCTGGCCGCATATGCCGCATAGGCTGCGGCCCCCTGCTGTACGCCACATGGACTGCAGAATTCCGCAGACGTGCATCGCACGTCGAGAACCTCATTACAGTTCCACTGCAACCCCCTCGGCACAACGTTCCGCATCCAATACCGAAGCATACAGACAAAAGTCAACACCGTACCCCACACCACAACCCAAGAACTCAAAACAACCTCGGCACAACGTTTCACATCCAACACCGAAGCATACAGACAAAAGTCAGCACCGTATCACACACCACAACCCAAGAACTCCTAAAAAAAGCCCGAGGGGTGTGCAGAGGGGCCGTGGCTTTACGGCCCCTTTGCGGTTTTCCACAGCTTCTCAAAGCAAAAAAACAGGCCTTCTGCCAAGAAATCAAAACTAAAACCAAAAACCAACCACACAATAAACAAAGAAAAAGAAAATCACAAAGAAAAATAAAGAAAAAGAATAAGAGAAAAAATAAAGGAGAAAAAGCATGAAAAATCTGGAACAGTTTTTCGACATCATAGTAGTAGGCGCCGGCCACGCAGGCTGCGAAGCATCACTGGCATGCGCCCGCTTAGGGCTCAACACAGTCATGTTCACAGTCAGCGTAGACAGCATCGCCCTTATGCCCTGCAACCCCAACGTAGGCGGCAGCTCCAAAGGGCATCTCGTCCGCGAGCTGGATGCTCTCGGTGGAGAAATGGGTAAAAATATAGACAAAACCTTCATCCAGTCCAAAATGCTCAACCAGTCCAAAGGCCCTGCAGTCCATTCCCTTCGTGCACAGGCCGATAAACAGGCCTACAGCACAGAAATGAGAAAGACATTGGAAAATACAGAGAACTTAACCATCCGCCAGGGCGAAGTGACCGAGCTTCTGGTAGAAGACGGGCACATCACCGGTGTAAAAACCTTCTCAGGAGCCACCTACCACGCAAAAGCTGTAGTCCTCTGTACAGGAACCTACCTCAAGGCCCGCTGCATTTACGGCGACGTCAGCAACTATACAGGACCGAACGGCCTTCAGGCAGCCAATTACCTTACGGATTCCCTGAAAAAACTGGGGATCGAAATGTTCCGCTTCAAAACAGGAACTCCGGCCAGAATCGCCGGAAACACCATTGATTATTCTAAGATGGAAGAGCAGTTCGGAGATGAAAGAGTCGTACCGTTCTCTTTTTCCACAGACCCGGAATCGGTACAGATCGAGCAGAAATCCTGCTGGCTGACCTATACAAACGAAAAAACACACGAGATCATCCGTGCAAATCTGGACAGATCCCCCCTTTATTCCGGAATGATCGAAGGAACCGGACCACGTTACTGTCCGTCCATTGAGGATAAAGTAGTCCGTTTTGCAGACAAAAAACGCCATCAGGTATTTATTGAACCGGAAGGTCTTTACACAAATGAAATGTACATCGGCGGAATGTCCAGCTCCCTGCCGGAGGATGTTCAGTACGAGATGTACCATTCCGTACCGGGTCTGGAGAACGCCAGGATTGTAAAAAATGCTTACGCTATTGAGTATGACTGCATCAATCCGCGCCAGCTCTATCCCACACTGGAATTCAAAAAGATCAAGGGCCTTTTCAGCGGCGGACAGTTTAACGGGAGCTCCGGATATGAGGAAGCAGCCGCTCAGGGCCTCATAGCGGGAATTAATGCGGCTATGGAGGTAAAAGGCCGGGAACAGCTGATTTTGGACCGCTCAGAGGCATATATCGGCGTTCTCATCGATGATCTGGTAACAAAGGAGAACCATGAGCCATACCGAATGATGACAAGCCGTGCTGAGTACCGTCTGCTTCTCCGACAGGACAACGCAGATCTCCGCCTTCGCAAAAAAGGCTGGGAGGTCGGCCTGATCGATGATGAGACATACCATAAATTACAGGAAAAAGAGCGCCGGATCCAGGAAGAGATCGAGAGAGTGGAACATGCAACCGTAGGTGGTTCTGCAGAGGTACAGAGCCTTCTGGAATCTCTGAACAGTACCCTTCTGAAATCCGGAACCACCATTGCAGAGCTGATCCGTCGGCCGGAGCTTAACTATAAGGTGCTTGCACCCATCGATAAAGAAAGAACGGAGCTTCCGGAAGATGTATGTGAGCAGGTAGAGATCAATATCAAATATGATGGCTACATCCGCCGCCAGATGAAGCAGGTAGAGCAGTTTAAGAAACTGGAGCAGAAAAAGCTTCCGGAAGACATTGATTACGAAGATGTAGGAAGCCTCCGCATTGAGGCACGCCAGAAGCTAGAAGCCTACAGACCGGTGTCCATCGGCCAGGCGTCCCGTATCTCCGGTGTATCCCCGGCTGACATTTCCGTGCTTCTTGTATATCTGGAAAGCAGATCCGGACATAAACACGGATAATACAACGAATAACAATAAAACACAGAAAATAAGAGAGGAAGCTGCATGTACAATTTAGAAATCCTGGAAAAAGGCTGCGAGGAGCTTGGGATCACACTCAGTGACACGCAGAAAAACCAGTTTATCCGATTCTACGAATATCTTGTAGAAAAAAACAAAGTCATGAACCTCACCGGTATCACAGAATTTGACGAGGTTCTCGTGAAACATTTCCTGGACAGCCTTTGCTGCGTCAAGGCTGTAGATATGGGTAAGATAAAAACCGTTATGGACATCGGAACCGGCGCCGGATTCCCGGGTGTTCCTCTGAAGATTGCCTTCCCGGAGGTGGAAGCCTGCCTTCTGGACTCCCTCAATAAAAGAGTAAAATTCCTGGAAGAAACCTTTGCGCTCCTGGGCCTGGAGGGGATTTCCGCCATTCACGGAAGAGCCGAAGAATATGCAAAAAACAAAGCCTACAGAGAAAAATATGATCTCTGCGTATCCAGAGCAGTATCCGGACTTGCAACCCTGTCTGAATACTGTCTCCCGTATGTAAAAGTCGGAGGGCTTTTTGTCTCCTATAAATCCGGTTCTGTAAAGGAAGAAGCAGAAGCAGCAGAGAAAGCAGTAAAGATCCTTGGTGGAAAGATCAGGGATATTCAGTACTTTGACCTTCCGGGCTCCGAGATCGGCCGCTCCCTGGTCATTATCGAGAAGGTAAAGAACACCCCAGGCAAATATCCGAGAAAAGCCGGAACACCGCTCAGAGAGCCACTGGCATAAGATACCTCCTGTCGAACAAAGGCAAAATCTGTCCGACAGGAGATTTTTTTGTCCGGGAGTTTCACAAAATTATCACAAATTTATCCTACTTTTATCACAAATTACTTTTACACTATAATCCGATAGAGATGCCCCTGGATTTCCCCCATTCTCTGTTTCATCCAGGGGCATTTTCTATTGGTATTGAAAAGACGCCAGAGTCAAGGGCTTCAGTTTCAGGACCTTTTGCCTCTGGCATCTTATAAAATGGGAAATCGATAATAAAAAAAAGTATTTCCCTGAGAATAAAAGGAGGAGAGTAAAGTGATCGAAGTAAGTAATCTGGTCAAAAAGTATGGCGATCATACTGCAGTTGACCATCTTTCCTTTCAGATCGAAAAGGGGAAAATTTACGGATTCCTGGGCCCCAACGGTGCAGGAAAATCAACAACTATGAACATGATCACAGGATACATTGCTTCCACAGAAGGAAAAGTGATGATCGATGGTCATGATATTCTGGAGGAACCGGAGGCAGCCAAGAAATGTATCGGCTATCTGCCGGAAATGCCGCCGCTCTATTTTGATATGACTGTTCTTGAGTACATGAAATTTGCGGCTGATCTGAAAAAAATCCCAAGAAACCAAAAAGACAAGCAGATAAAAGAAGTCATGGATATGGTAAAGATCACAGACATGAAAGACCGTCTGATCAAAAACCTTTCCAAAGGTTATCGCCAGAGAGTGGGTCTTGCACAGGCAATCCTGGGATATCCTGAAGTGATCATCCTGGATGAGCCGACAGTAGGACTTGATCCGAAGCAGATCATCGAGATCCGTGACCTGATCAAAGGCCTGAAGCAGAAGCACACGGTTATCCTAAGCTCCCATATCCTTTCCGAGGTAAGAGCAGTGTGTGATTATGTTCTGATCATTTCCCATGGAAAGCTGGTAGCCAGCGATACACCGGATAATCTGGAACGTCTGGCAGCAGGCTCCAACAGCCTACTTATGAAGGTAAAAGGCGAGAAAGACACGATTCGAAAAGCTCTGGAAACGATCGAAGGCGTAACCGGGGTGGAAATGTCCTATGACAGCGATGAAAAAATTGTGGAAAACAAAACTTTCCATTCAGGAAAATGTGGATATCCGTGAAAAAGTCTTCTACGCTATGGCAAAAGCGAACTGTCCGATCTACGAGATGCAGGTTAAGAGGGTTTCCCTTGAGGATGTATTCCTTGAACTTACCGAAGGAGAGAAAAAATCCGCCGGAAAACCGGAAAGCTCACAGTGGAAACCGGTAGAAGACAGATCATCGGAAGAAGAAAAAACTCAGGAAGAAAAAAACGGGGAACCAGAGAAGGCTTCTGATGAGAAAGAGGGGGATCAGTCATGACAGCGATTTTTAAAAGAGAACTGAAAAGCTATCTGACCTCCATGGTTGGATATCTCTTCATATTTTTTGTCCTGGTGCTGACCGGAATTTATTTTTCCGCATATCAGCTTTCAGGCGGCTATTCAAAATTTGAAACTACCTTAAGCGCACTGACCTTTGTGTTCCTGATCGGTGTGCCGATCCTTTCCATGCGTGTACTTGCAGAAGAGCGCAAGCAGAAAACGGATCAGCTTCTTCTGACCGCACCGGTATCTGTATGGGATATCGTATTTGGAAAATATCTTGCACTGGTAGCTGTGTTTGCCATTCCGGTCGTGATCATGTGCGTTTATCCTCTGATCATGAGTAAGTTCGGAACGATTTCCTATGCTTCCGCATACACCGGGATCCTGGGATTTTTCCTTCTGGGATGCGCAAATCTGGCAATCGGTGTATTTATGTCAGCACTTACAGAAAGCCAGGTAATTGCAGCAGTACTTACTTTTGTATTCCTGTTCGCCTTCTATATGATGAACGGAATTTCTTCATTCTTTTCACAGACCTCCATGTCAACCGCAGTGGCATTTGGACTTCTGATCGTGGCAATCGCTATCATCATTTATACCATGATCAAAAATGTCCTGATCTCTGTAGTGATCGGAGCTGTGGGAGAGATTGCCCTTGTGATCGTATACGTTGTAAAATCCAGTATTTTCCAGGGTGGTATCCAGAAGGTACTGAACGTATTTAACCTGAGCGGACATTATGATAATTTTACAAAAGGCGTGTTTGACGTGACAGGAATCGTTTATTTTATTTCTGTTATTGCGATCTGCCTGTTCCTTACCATGCAGTCCATTCAGAAGAGACGCTGGAACTAGGGGGTGAATGGAAATGAAATTCAGTGAGAAATTTAAGAAAAATAAAGGCGAGGCAGCCGTACCGGAGACCGCACAGGACTCCGGCAAAAAGAAACATAAACCGGATCCGAAAAAACTGGTAGGCACCATCAGCAAAAAACATATCAAAAACGGTTCCTACAGCATGGCTATGGCAGCTGTCTTTATCGTGATCGTGGTTGTGATCAATATGATCGTCGGTGCGATTCCATCCAAATATTCACAGCTGGATGTAAGCTCATCCAAGCTTTACACCATCGGTGATGAAACAAAGAAGGTACTGAAGGCACTGGATAAGGATGTTACCATTTATCAGATCGCGGCAAGCGGTTCTGAGGACGACACGATCTCCAATCTGCTTTCACGTTATAAAGATGAGTCCAAGCATATTAAAGTTGAGGTGAAAGACCCTGTTGTAAATCCGAAATTTGCATCGGAATATACAACCGATGATCTTGCGTCAAACAGCCTGATCGTAGTCTGCGGCGACAGAAACAAGGTTATCAATTACAACGATATGTATTCCTCTTCAGTAGACTATAATACCTGGCAGCAGACTACTACCGGATTTGATGGAGAAGGACAGATCACAAGTGCGATCGGTTATGTAACATCCGAGGATCTTCCAATCATGTATACCTTATCCGGACACGGAGAAAAAGATCTGGATTCCAGCTTTAAAGAAGATATCCAGAAAGCAAACATTGATATTAAGGAGCTGAACCTTCTCACAGAGGGAAAGGTTCCGGATGATGCAGACTGCCTGATGATCGTATCTCCGACCAGCGATATTTCCGAGGAAGAAAAAACAGAGCTCCTGGATTATCTGGAGGCAGGCGGAAAAGCTATGATCTTCTCGGATTATACACAGGATGATCTGCCGAACTTTGATGCGGTTCTTGAAAATTATGGTGTAAAGTGTGCAGAGGGAATCGTATTTGAGGGTGATAATCAGCATTATGGAATGCAAATGCCATATTATCTTGTACCAACAGTCAACAGCACAGATGCAAGCTCTGAGACAGCTTCTGCAGGCTCCTATGTACTGGCACCGTATGCACAGGGCATTCAGAAAACAGATGATGTAAGAGATACTGTAACCATCGACAGTATCCTGACAACCTCTGACAAGGCTTACTCCAAAACAAATATGCAGAGCAGCAATATCGAAAAGGAAGACGGAGATGCAGACGGACCGTTTGATCTTGGTGTTGCCATCACTGAGAAACTGGATGATGATAAGGAAACACGGATTGTTTACTACTCCACAGCAAATCTGATGGAGAGCCAGGTGAACCAGATGGTATCCGGCGGAAATGAAAAGCTCCTTCTGGAGTCCTTGAATTGGATGACCAGCACGGACGACAGTAATTCCGTTTCTATTCCATCCAAGAGCCTTGAGTCCACAAGTCTGACAGTAACCGATTATGATGCAGCCTTCTGGAAGATCTGTACCATTGGTCTGATCCCGGGAGTGTTCCTTGTTGCAGGATTCCTGATCTGGCTTAAGAGGAGAAAAGCATAATGAAAAAATCGACCAAACTTGTTTCAGCAGTTGTTGTTCTGGCAGTTCTCGGCGGCGTTTATGTGGGACTGAGCACCTATGTATCCAAAGAAGAAAAGTCAGAGAGCAGCAGCGAAGAGGAAAGCAAAACAGAAGTGTTTTCCGTGAAAACGGATGACATTAAATCTCTGGAATTTATCGTAGACAAGAAGGAAGTGACCTTTGAGAAAAAAGATGATTCCTGGGTGAAAAAGGATGAGACTGCTTTTCCTGTAAATCAGACAACTCTGGATTCCGCAGCTTCCGCCATCGAAAAGGTGGAAGCGGACAGAGTCCTGGAGGATGTGGAGGATCTTACGGAATACGGACTGGATTCTCCATCTAACACAGTAACCGTTGATACCGCTGATGGGACAACGAAGCTCAACATCGGAGATGAGAATACGTCTACGAATCAGTATTACATTTCCAAGGATGATGATGACAGCACGGTATATGTAGTGGCAGCGGACACAGTGTCTCCGTTTATGAATTCCCTTTACGATTATGCACAGGGAGAAGATTTCCCAACAATTGATTCTTCCACAGTGAAAAAGGTCCAGGTCAGCGAGGATAAAGATTCCTATGTCCTGGAAGAAAATTCCGACGGAGCTACCTGGGCTGTTTCCGGTGACGGAAGCAGCGATAAAGAGTCTGCCGATACAACGGCAGCAGGAAACATAACCTCCGGACTTGGAAGCTTTGCATTTGACCAGTTTGTAAACTACAATGCAGAGGATCTTTCCAAGTATGGCCTTGATAAGCCCTATGCGACGATTACAGTGGATTATCAGGAAGAGGTGAAGGATGACAGCACAGACAGTACAGAATCCGGAGAAAACGATTCTACGGCCTCTGAGAGCGATTCTGAGAGCAGCGACACTACTGACACGGACAGCAGCTCAGAAGATGCAGACAGCAAGACAACCACAGTGGATAAACAGCTTGTCATTTACGTTGGTGATGAGGCAGGAGATGGCAGCAGATATGTAACGGTAGATAACAAACAGATCTATACAATGTCAACAGATACATTGAGTGCAGTTATTGACAAGACGCCGTCAGATCTCTGGTCACTGATCGTCAATTATCTGTCTGTAAAAAATCTGGATCAGCTCCAGGTTACTTACGGTGAAACAACAAGTACTGTAAATGTTTCACGTGAAACATCCACAGATGATGACGGAAACGAGAAAGAAACAACAACCTATCAGCTGGATGGTAAGGAAATAGAAAGTACAACCTTTACCACCTTCTACAACAAGCTGATAAACATGGCAGGACAGAAGAGACTGACAGACGCTTATACACCGGCTGCAGATCCGGAGATGACCGCTGTATTCACAGACTCTGACAAGAACCAGACAACCGTTACCTTCTACACATATGACACAAACTATTATGCAGCTGTCGTTGGAGACAAGGTATTTCTTGTAAACAAAATGACAGTAAAAGAAATGTTCAATGCATATGAAACCATGGTAAACGGTGAAACAGAGACAGAAGCCACAGCAACACCAACAGCTGAGGCGGAAAAATAAAATATTAAGAAAATAAATAAAAACACCTCGGAGATCCGCAAACAATAAGGTGATCTCCGAATATCCGTTTGATGATCAGATATTCGGAGACACCACACAGATCAGGATTTCCGGGGTGTTTTTATGTTGCTATTATTTTACGGTCCTTACAGAAGAATAAGGTCCGTATATTTTTTACCGTTTGTGATGTGGTATGCACGAATACGGTATTTGGTTGCGGTGCCTGGCTTTTAATCGGTGCAGGTTGTATTTTTTGTATTGCTGTTTCCGTCCAGAAAAACATAGGGGATAGCAGATGAAGATATAAAAAAACTGTACAGAAGCTCATCTGAGCAACTGTACAGTTTCAATTTTTCTATATCTAACAGAAGGTTCGGGGGAGCTTCTGTCAGTAACTAAGTATTATGCAAGACCTCTTTCTTCCAGCCAGTCGAAGAGAACAACTTTTTCTGCTTTCTTTCTCTTGGTCATGTGATTGAACTGAAGGATCGTCAGGATCGTGAAGATCACTAACAGTGCAACCATTACAATAATGGAAGTGGTAATGCTCCGGCCACCGCTGATCGTTGCACGGAATGCGTTGACCGTATAAGTAAACGGAACGTATGCATGGATCTTTGCAACGAATGAAGGTGAAACCTCAACCGGATAAGTTCCGGCAGATCCTGCAAGCTGAACGACCATGAATACCAGCATCAGGAAGCTTCCTACTTTACCAAGAGTAATGTTGAAGAAGTACATGATAGAGGTAAAGGTCATTGATGTCAGGCAGGCGAAGAGTACGGTTTTGCCCATCTCTGCAGGTGTGAATCCGTTAAATGCACGTAACAACAGGATCAGGCAGATTCCCTGAAGGATTGCTACCGGATAAAGGACGGAAGCCTTGCTTGCCCACCATGCGAAACCGGATTTCAGTTTGCCCTTATACTGAGCCAGAGGATACATCAGGCAGAATGCCAGTGCGCCGACCCAGAGGCCTACAGACATCATGTAAGGTGCCATTGCGTGTCCGTTATTCGGGACATCGGTAAGTTTTGTTTCATCGTTCACAACAGGAGTTGCGAACATTTTGATCGTTTCATTACTTGCTGAATTGTCTTTTACAGTGGTAGCTCCATCGCTGAGGCTTGTGGTCAGTGTCTTGGAACCGTCTTTCAGTTCTTTCATACCGCTTCCAAGCTTCTTGGATCCATCATACAACTGAGAGGAACCGCTCTGGATCTGGGCAGCGCCATCTGCAAGCTGTTTTGCACCATTGTTAAGTGTGCTGTTGTTGCTTACAAGCTTCTCGGTACCGCTGAGAAGCGTTGAGGTACCGTTTGCTAATGTCTTAGTTCCGTTTGCAAGAGTAGTAGCACCGCTGGAAAGGGTTTTGGCTCCTGTTGAGAGCTTTTTGGTACCGTCTGTAAGAGCGGAGCTGTTTTCGGAAAGCTTAGCAACACCATCGGTGTAGGTTGTGATTCCATCTGTCAGTGTTCCGGAACCATCGGCTAATGCTTTTGTTCCATCTGCAAGAGTAGCAGCACCGCTGGAAAGAGCATTGGCTCCTGTTGCCAGTTTCTTGGTGCCGTCTGTAAGAGCAGCACTGTTTTCGGAAAGCTTAGCAATACCATCGGTGTAAGTTGTGATTCCATCTGTCAGTGCCTTAGAACCATCTGCCAGCTGACCTGCACCGGATTTGATATCCGGAAGTGCGTCAGTGATCTGTTTGCCGGCTGTTTTCAGATTCTTTGCACCGTCGTTGAGCTGCTTATCATAAGATGTCAGTTGGTCAAATCCATCGTTCAGAGCTTTGATTCCTGCTGCTGCAGCCGGGAAGGCTTCGACTGTGCCGTATTCCAGAGACTGAAGTCCTGCGGAAACGTTCTTGGTTCCTGTGTTTACAGCCTGTGCACCCTGATACAGCTGGGTAACACCTGCAGAAAGCTGAGCGATCAGATTTGTAGGAAGCTGACTTGTAGCTGCAGATAACTGCTCTGCACCTGCGCTCATGGTTGTTGCACCTGCACTCATCTGGTTTGCACCATCTGTCATGGTTGTTGCACCCTCAGAAAGTGTGCCGGCACCCTGAGTCAGTCCTCCGGAGATCTGAGTCAGTCCGGAAGCTGCTTCGTTAAGCTTGGAAGCAACAGTATTCAGGTTTTCCTGAGTAGAAGAGAGCTGACCGGATACACCAGCTGCAAGCTGTGAAACCTGATCAGAATAGCTGCTCATGTAAGAACCGTCCACGCCAGTCATTCCACCGGCTACGCTGTTTAAAGCGTTGATCACATCATTCAGAGCTGCTGCGGAAATGGTTCCGTCCTCAGAAGCGGTTGCTTGAATCGCCTGAAGCTGTGCTGCTAAATCGGTCATTGTCTGTCCGGCAGTACCGATCTTGGTATTTGCATCAGTAAGTGCTTCCGTTGTCTGCTGTCCGTATCCTGTAAGGATGCTGCTGACCTGATCACCTACCTGTGAGAACTGTGTGCCTGCATTCTGGAGAGCAGGGATTAGACTGTCTGTGATACTGCTGCTGGTCTGACTTGTGATGCCTGCGGCCTGAGTGATATATCCGGCTGCGTTGTTGATTCCGTCTGCGGCATTGTTCATACCAGCTGCAGCACTGTTCATACCAGCTGCGGCTGTGTCCATACCATTCTTTGCGGACGTAAGGCCGGCTGCAAGCTTGTTGATGGATTCCTGTGTTGTTCCCTCTTTCAGAGCAGAAACCTTATCGTTCAGGGATTTCAGTCCGTTTTCCAGCTGCTGTGTTCCGGATATCAGTGACTGTGAGTCATCGGTTCCTTTGGTAACACCGGTATTCAGCTGAGAGATACCATTGGAAACTGTTGTGAGTCCGTCTTCAAGTTTTGCAAGCTCTTTGGCACCGGCTGCGAGTTTGCCAGCACCAGCCACATAGGTGGTAGTTCCATCTGCAAGAGTGTCAGCACCAGCTACATACTGTGTTGCTCCGTCGGAAAGAGTATCAATACCTGCACTTAATGCATTTGCACCGGATTCCAGGCTGCTTGCGCCGGATTTCAGTGTATCAGAATTTTTATTAAGCTCATCCACACCAGCGGTGTACTGCTGAACACCTTCATCCAGAGTATCTACACCGGTTGTCAGCTCCGGAACCTTTTCTGTCAGAGCCGCAACGCCGCTGTTCAGCTGGTTTGCACCGGATTCCAGGCTGCTTGCACCGGATTTCAGTGCATCAGAATTTTTATTAAGCTCATCCACACCAGCGGTGTACTGCTGAACACCTTTATCCAGAGTATCCACACCGGTTGTCAGCTCAGGAACCTTTTCTGTGAGAGTTGCAACGCCGCTGTTCAGCTGATCTGCACCATCGTCCAGGCTCTTTGCACCATCGTTAACCTTTGCAACACATCGGTGTAGGTCTTAGACGTCTCGGTGAGACTGTCAGCACCGCTTACGAAAGTAAGAGTACTGGTGGAAAGCTTCTTAAGGTTTTTGGTAATTGTTTTGTTACCATCAGCTGCTGTATTCAGTCCGTCTTCGATCTTTCCGGATCCGTCTGCAGCTTCCTGCATTCCGTCACCTGCTTCTGAGATAGAATCAAAAACGGTTTCTGTATAGGTTTCCGTAACCTTGGAAGCAATGTTATCACGAAGCTTCAGCATTGCTGTTTCACTGAGCTTGGAGGCGATATAGTTGGTTCCAGGGTTTGTCTCATAGGATAGCTCCATTTGCTTTGGATCGTTGTCCATTACAGTGGCTGCGTTTGCGGAGAAATTTTCCGGGATTTTGATAACCATGTAATAGGTTCCATTGGCCAGACCGTCCTCTGCTGTCTTGCTGTCTACAATGTTAAATGCCATTGAGTCGTTGTCTTTCAGCTCATCCGTCATGTCCTTACCTATGCTTAAGGTCTTGCCATTATACTCGACAGGTTTGTCTTCGTTTACCACGGCCACTGGCAGGCTGTCTACGTTTCCGTAAGGATCCCACATGGATTTCAGAAACAGACCTGCATAGATGATCGGGATTACGATAATGGCGATTACGACGATAAGCATGAGCTTGTTACGAAGTAAGCTTTTCCATTCGTTTTTGATCATATTACCTATCCCTTTCTTATTAAATTGTATTATCAAACATAGTTGATTAATCAAACTTTATTCCAGTAATGGTGACGAGATCTATTAATCATATTAAAATCTATTAATAGCTTAATGCTCCATTATCAAACAAAGTGTTGATTTTCTTTACGTGATGTATTATACTAAACACATACCACAGATACAACCATTAAATATTTACTGAATGTATATTAATAGACGGAAATAATGGAAGTGTCTATTACAAATAAAAAACTGCATAATAGACAAAAAGTACGTTATTTCCTTTGAATTTATGTGCAGTTGGTAATATTAAATGCAGACAGGATTCCTATGTTTCAACACAAATATGCAGCAGATATCTGGTATCGTGTAGGTCGGCGTCGTTAACAATTTTGATCTTGTCAATTCTTAACAACAGCAGATATCTGGTATCATGCAGATCGGCGTAGAGAAAGCGAATGCTTTTATTCGTTTGAAGGATGCATTATGCATTGTATGACAGTTGCAGAGTATCGTAAGTAACAGGTGATTGAGGCGGAGGAAACGTGCTTGCTTTTTTGAATTGCAGGGGGAATTAAGATGGCGGAAAAAGTTGACAGAAGAGTACGTAAGACCAAGGCACAGTTGCGAGCGGGGCTTGCCCGTCTTATGCAGAAGAAGAGTATTAAGGAAATTACGGTAAAGGAACTGGTGGAAGAAGTTGATATCAACCGCTCCACATTTTATCTTCACTATACAGATATCTATCAGATGCTGGAATCCATAGAGGCTGAATTGATGGAGGAAATCACGCATCTGGTGGCAGACTATCCTCTGGATCCTCTTAATAATAAGGAGAGCTCGTATCCTTTTATTGAGCAGATATTTACGATCCTGGATCATAATAAGGATATTTGTATCGCACTTCTTGGAAAGAATGGAGATATGGCTTTTGTGAATCGTATAGAAAAACTGATCGCAGATACAGTGCTGCATCGCTTGTCAATTCGTCTGCCGAAAGACAACCGTGATATTGAGTATGCGTATGCGTTTTGTCTGAATGGATGCGTAGGAATGATCAAGACATGGCTGTCTTCTGAGAATCAGGAGAGTACACAGCATATGGCAGAGTTGACACATAAGCTGATCGATAATACAACACACATGTATCTGGAGCAGGCACTTAGATAAGAGAAATGTCCGGATGCATGCTGTGAGTCTGGTAAAAAATAAAGAGTATTGTTTCACGTTTGTTTGAGGGAAAACTCATGTTTCACGTGAAACAGTACTCTTTTTTTATTGGCTTTTTGTTGGTTTATAGCATTTCCACAAATTACTGTATGGAGCTCAATGGCTCCGAATATGAACAATGTACTTTTGATGCGTTGATTTCCAAAATTACTATAGATAAATTTTGATGCCGGATCATAAGTTGTTTTTACAGGAAAATAGCTACCTGTTCCAGGAAATGTTCCGGATCTTCCAGATGAGGAAGATGTCTGGTTTCCGGGATCACAGCGGTTTCAATGGAAGAATTCAGCTTCTGATATTCCTCTGCGATAAGAGAAGCGGAAGCTTCTTTTTCTCCGGAAATAATATAGATGCATGCATCGGAAGATTCTACGGCATTATTAATGCTGATATTCAGGTATTTGCCAATGTAGCTGGAATACAGATATTTAGCGTTGGAACCGCCCTTGTGAGCGGATTCATAATAGGTGTCTACCAGCGTATCTGTTACATGGAAGGGATTGTAGAACAGCTTTTCCATAAACAGACTGCTGATGGATTCGCGGGAAGCTACCATATGATAGATCAGAGTTCCGAAAATCGGAAGCTCGATAAAATACTTAAAGAGCTTGTTGTCTTTACAAGGTGCCTGCTTCAGGGAACTGAAGCTTGGTGGATTGACCAGCATGATCTTGCGGAAATGGTCGGAATTGTTACGGTAAGCCATGATCGCAAAAGAACCTGAGAAACCACTGGCAATAACATCGGTTTCCTCACGAATCACATTCTTGGCAAAATCACAAAGTAACTGAGCAAATACAAAATTGGTATAAGTAATATCCGGTTTTTCGGAACGTCCACATCCAAGAAGATCAATGGTGTAAACTGTATGTTCGGTTGCGAGCTGCTTCTCTATGGCATTCCATTCATAACCGGAAGCGCCTGGCATGATATCATGAATAAGAAGAATAGGGGTGCCATGTCCCTGTTTTGTATAAAAAATCTTTCCAAAACGCCAGTCATAGGTTTTACTGTGTGGCTGTTCCAGCATATCTTTAAGCTGAGATGTGGCATCTATGAAACGGTTAGCAATATGAATAACACCTGCGGCAGTTCCGACTAAAGCTGCAAGAGTAAGTAGTCTGTGTCCATTTTTCTTCATTAAAAAGCCTCCTGGAATTCGTAAAAATAATCAGGACAGATGTAACGTAATTCAGGTATCTGATCTGATTTTTCTGAATATTTCTTTGCTTTATTATACGACAGGAATGAAAAATTTACAATGCTTTTGTGGGAACCCTAACCTTGTTATTGTATGCTGACGCTACTGTCCATTCTGTTCTTGGCGATGATCGCTAAGTTGCTGTTCGTTCTGCTTTCAGTAACGCGCTTCGCAATGCAAAGAATTTATGTTGATCGCATAAATTGGTGCGGTATGGCTTCGGGCTTTCTGCGACCTTCGTTTATAAAAAAAACTTACGGAATATTATCAGTGAACAGTAGCATAGCCAATATGCTTCATGATACATAGAAATCAGATTTGGAACCGAATCAAGTAAGTCCCCTGCTTTAATTGCGAAGAGCAATAAGCAGAGGGTGGGGACTTACTTGTATCAGGAGAAGGAAAAACTCCTTCTGATAAACTGCGAAGCAGTTATTTGGTTATGAGCAAGTAGCGAAGCGGATGCTGTTATTCGCTGGAATGCTTTTATACTTCAGTAAAATACCAAGTGTTTCACGTGAAACATTGGACTGGACTTGTTATCCGACGGAGCTGATGCTATACAGGATTGCCGAGGATGATGTTGATAAGGGTTTTGTTCAGCATCAGTGTGCGATTCCATGGATTGAGAATTACTCCCTCAACAGACGGCTCTTGCAATGCAGAAGCAAAAATCTTATCAATATCTGCGGTAAATGTGGACATGATCTTATCACTGCCTTTTAACTCTTCGTCAAAGCTGGTAAATGCAGCCCACCATTGCTTTCCATCGTTGGTTTTGATCGCATGAAGAGAAATTTTTCCATCACCTTTTGGAGGTTCTACAGCAATGATCAGCTGTGCCTGCTCCTGCATTCTGTGACGGATCACGGTGAGAGTATGAGCAAGCATTTCTTCGGTTGCTTCTTTTTGGAGTGCTGCAATGGCAGTTTCGATCTTTTCATTGCCATTTAAAGTCTTGTCTAATTGTTTTTTATAGAAATCGTTGCGATTATTTGTGGTGTTCATGTATAAAATATTCCTTTCAATCAGATGATAAATGACTAGTACAGCGAATATTAAGTAACCGCCATATTGACTTGCCTGATTTTTCATATGCTGCGTTGTCGTCAATCGCCGTAGCCACCGCTACGCCTCATTCCTTCGCCTTGCATATGAGAAAATCATCCTACGTCAATATAGCAGAAACTTAATTTTCGCTGTACTAGTACATTGTTTTCGAAATAACTATACCAATTACTTGTTGGTGAATCCGACTGCACAGATCTAAAAGCCTCAGCATAGCCAGCTACGCTTGCATTTTTATACCTGCACACTCGAATCAACATCCCACGCGATTGGTATAGTTATTTACGAAATAATGTATTAGCCGCAAACTGCAAGGAGTTTGCGAATGCTTTCTTTATGGATTATAGCATTTCAGGGGAAAATGAGGCAAGAGAAGAAGCGTTTTTAACTGAATCAAATAAGTCCCCTGGTTCGATTTCGAAAAGCAATAATCAGGGGAACTTGCTTGCATCAGGAGAAGTGCAGGCTCCTTCTGATAAACTGCGAAGCACTTATTCGGTTATGAGCAAGTAGTGAAGCGGATGCTTTTATCTGCTTGAATTAAATCAAAAAGTTTCCTGATTACTGATCACTTCGTTCTTGGTAATACACTTCGCGATGCACAGAAATTATGCTAATCACATAAATTTGCATGGTATGTCCAGGGCTTTCAGTGGTCTTTGCTCACAAAAAAACTCGGAGAATAATATTACCAGTTAACAGTAAGTCTCATGCTTCAATTACGGAAAAGTAAAAAGTAATAAGCAGTGGATGGCGTGTATTAGGAAGAATGCAACGGCGTTTAACAGGGAAAGGAATAGTGGGCATGTCTGAAAACAAGGTACTGCACTAATTCATGTGGCCACTGTTATGGATACATTGTAAGCAGGTCCTGATAAATTGTAAAGTAGCTATTGGGCGTAGAACTGCGTAGCGAATACGGGTATTTTTATTCGTTTGATCCCAAATTGGATAGATATGTTTGCGCACTTGAAGGTGAGTTGCCAGATACTGTCATCAGTATTCCCCATGATTTCGGTCAGATGCTTTTGTGAACTGGATGGGGAATTAACAAGTTAAGTGAATGTAGTAAAAATGTGTATTTATATGAAAAAATGGAGGGGAAGGCGGAAAATATGGGGGATTTATAGAAGAACGATATAAGAGTAAGGATGAAATAAAGAGAAATAAGAGATTATTTCTGCGAAGAGAACACTATGATAATGACAATAACACAAAAAAATAAGTACGATAAAAAGGACTTTATAAAAGAAAATACTGGCAAATAAAGAGAAATAATAGGATATTTACGAATGAAAAAGCATTAAAGTACAAATTATAGTACTTTAAATAAAAAGTACGATAAAACGTACTTTACACGTATACACATATAAAAAAGCCTAAAAATGTAAAATGTGCACCTGCACACATACGGCAAAAAGATAAAATATAGATCCGTTCCTACTTTAAACATGTAAAATTTTGATTGATCGAATAAAAGAAAGCAGCTGCTTCGATTATAAAAAAAATAATAAGCTGTGGGTGGGAAAATACTTGTGCTCTTTCTGATAAACTGTAAAATAGCTATTTTGTGTAAAACTATGATTGAATGCAAAAATTTTTGTCCGCATGACTGGGATAAAGAGAAGACAGGGAAGTGTTTTACGGCTTGATTTAGAAGAAAAAGCCTATTAAGTGAAATTTATTTTATGCCAGTTCTATGCCGGAACCTTATTCAGATACATTTTATATTGGATATTACAAAATGAAACTATGCTTGAAAAAGCCTTTAGTTAACATGTACATAACGAATATATAACAGGATTGGAAGAAAAATGAAATAAATACGCAAATCTTTCGTAAACATAATAAAATAAACAAAAATCGAAAATTTCAGTTTCATAATATTACATTTTTTTCACGAGAGATACATGCATTTCACGCTATAAAAACACTCCGGGAAAAGAAGTTTCCATTTACTATATATAGATGCTTTTGGGGAATATAAAGATAACAGCCACATTATTTTGTGGATGGAGTTTCTTGTATTTTTTACATGCTTTCGTGATACAGATAATGCCAGAGAGAATATATCGGAGTATTTTTTTGATATTTCTCATTGATTTTATAATGTGTTCGTAACTGTTCAGTACCCTTGCAGTTACAAGTCAAACCGTGTCCTGGATCGATTTCGTTGATGGCATTTTTAACCGGATCGAGGAAGTCACTTGCTTCAATTATGAATATTTGGTTTGATAATCTGTCTTCGGATGTTTCACGTGAACATCCGAA
>ENA-OQDM01000269-OQDM01000269.1-human-gut-metagenome-genome-assembly--contig:-NODE-269-length-34485-cov-2.914198_pt1 | contig 34485 bp, 37 predicted proteins | sample MGYA00242772_ERZ504605 | MGnify/ENA primary metagenome ERZ504605 (study PRJEB26092, sample SAMD00036348) | human gut metagenome | host: Homo sapiens | study: EMG produced TPA metagenomics assembly of... | reverse complement strand
CGCATAGTATAATTACCATTGGTATTGTTATTTAGTAGCATAATTAATTATACCAAAAAATCGCTCAGACCTCACGGTCTGGGCGATTTTTCTGTCAGGGGAGTTTTTTTACAGCCCCTTTTGTTGTCTTTGCGGTTCTTTTTCCGGTTAGACGGAAACGTCAATGTTACTTCCTAAATTAGGATAAACAGAGTTCTCCATCATTTTTGCCAGCCCGACACCAAGTGATTCATTCGATGAGATGGCATTGTCAAGCATTTTAATGCTGACGGCATTTGCCAGGGAGCCGGGATCGGAACTGTTTACGGAAAGAAGCGCAGAACTGATACTTGAAATATCCATATGACAGATCTCCTTTTAAAATACTCGGTATACGTGTTTTTCTTTATTACATCTTTATTATGGCATAAATATACGAAAAATTCAATTGAATTCTGTGGATGGAAAAGGGGTTGACACATATCCGTGCCTTTGCTATAATGACAATGTAATAATTGTAACAAATTCGTAATAAAGAAGTACAAAAGTCATTGGAGGCGAAAATGAAACGTAAAACATTATTAAAATTGACCGCATGTGGGTTAGTTGGGGCACTGACCATTGGCAATTTTACTGTAGCAGCTTACGCAGCACCAACTGCTGGAGTCGCAAGCCTTGCTTCCGATATTGCAACAACATCATCTGCACCGACTGCAGGATTTTCACTGGCACTCAGTGAAGTCGCAGAAAAAGTGGAAGATGAGGCAACCGTTGCAAGTGCACAGCCGGAAGTAAAAGAAGTTGAAGCACCAGTTGTAAAGTCTGAGTATGAAGACAAAGCGGTAGCTGTTGTGGATGATTACGTGAACGTTCGTAAGAAACCAACTACAGACAGCAAGGCTGTAGGAAAATTATATAAGAATAACGTAGGAACCGTCATCGGGGAGAAGGATGGCTGGTACAAAATCAAATCTGGATCGGTAACAGGTTATGTAAAATCTGAATTCGTATCCATTGGTGATGAGAAAAAATTAAAGAAAGCAGGAAGAAGAGTTGCTCTTGTAGAGACAGAGACATTAAAAGTCCGCAAGGGAGCTTCCCAGAAGGCAGAAGTAATTACTCTGGTGCCGGAAGGAGACGATCTGACGGTACTGGATGAGTCAAAGGATGGATGGGCAAAGGTTTCTGTAGATGAAGGCAAAGGCTATGTATCTACAGATTATGTCACATTATCTACAGAATACACATATGCAGAGTCTGCTGCAGAAGAAAAGGCAAGATTACAGAAGGAAAAAGAGGAGCGTGAGGCTGCGGACAGAGCAGCACAGAAAGCAGAGAGTGCATCTCAGACAACCTCTTCAGGTTCTTCACAGTCACAAAGCTCAGATTCTTCCGTACAGGATTCATCAAGCGCATCTTCAACAGGATCAGCGGTTGCAAGTTATGCAGGACAGTTTGTAGGAAATCCATATGTATATGGTGGGACAAGCCTTACAAACGGAACGGATTGTTCCGGATTTGTAATGTCTGTATACGCACATTTCGGTGTCAGCCTTCCACACAGCTCAAGTGCTTTAAGAAGTGTAGGATATGGCGTCAGCACATCAAACATGCAGCCGGGTGATATCGTATGTTACAGCGGACATGTTGCAATCTATGTTGGAAACAATACGATTGTACATGCAAGCAATGCAAGAGACGGTATTAAATATACTTCTCCTGCAAATTACAGAACCATTCTTGCAGTTCGAAGAATTTTCTAACAATTAAGATAACATAAGTATAACAGGAGCACTTGCGAAAGCAAGTGCTCTTTTTCTTAATATTATTTAAGGATTTCTTAAATTTGCAAAAAACAGATTTTGCAAGGGAAATAACATTGACAAGCACAATCATATAAAGTTACTATGTAAAATGAGTAGTTTATTGAACGGTAACAGAGGGAGGAACAGAAATTGGCATTTACCAAGGCGAAGATAGTTATGGCAGGACTGGCGGTGACGGCGGTTTGTATTGTGGCGCCACAGCAGTTAAAGGCTCAGGTGCCCGAAGCGCAGATGGATGGCGTCATGGGACAGAGCATAGAGGATGAGACCGTGTATGAGTCAAAGCCGGATCTGGATACACTGATAGAAAAGAATGCACCTGTTTTCGGGAATCGGACATCCTTGAAAAAAGCATCGTCGTATTCGAGTGCTTTTTTGAATGCGTCTTTTACGACGGCCGGTGATTATACCAGCGCAACCTATTATCACAAAGCGGACTATGCGGATGATGAACTGGTCAACGGAATTGATGTATCATACTGGCAGGCGGATGCAGCACTGAAGAAAAAGTATTCCAAAGACAAAACAAAGTGGACACAGACCGGATTGGACTGGGAAAGTATTCACGGAGCCGGAATTGATTTTGCTTTCGTGCGTGTGGCATCCAGAGATACGAAAGATGGAAGTATTTACAGAGATAATTGTGCAGACAGTCATATTCAGGGAGCCGTTTCCAATGATATCAATGTCGGACTGTATTTCTTTTCCCAGGCTCTGAATGAGACAGAGGCACGGGAGGAAGCACAGTATGTGCTCGATATGATTGACCAGTACGGCTGGAATGTGTCGATGCCGATCATCATGGACCGGGAGGCAGGGGCAAACAAGCGTCTGACTGCGGGAAAACTTTCCAAAACAAAAGAGACAGCGGTATGTCAGGCATTTGCGGATACCATTACGGCAGCCGGATACCGCGCAGGTGTATATGCATCCTATGCATGGATTAAAAACTACATCAATACGGACACCCTGTATGACTGCTCCCTGTGGATGGCCCGGTACAACAATACCACAACAAGCAATGCAAAGTCAGGGACACCATATGCGGATGCCGCATACGATTATGAATTCTGGCAGTATTCATCTGCTGCAAAAATAGATGGCTATGCGGGAAGCCTGGATGCAAATTTCTGGTATAAGGATACCAGTGAACAGATAACCGGACTGAAAGCATCGGATGGGACTTCGGGAATTGTGAATCTCAGCTGGGACAGTGTTTCGGCAGAAGATGTGGACGGTTATCAGGTATGGCGCAGCGACTCGGATCAGGGAAAATATACGCTTCTAAAGTCGACAACCGACTGTAGTTATACGGACACAACGGCAGAAGGAGGGAAAGTCTATCAGTATAAAGTGAGATGTTACTGGACGATAGGGGGGAATGCTTATTACGGAACATTTTCCTCTCCGGTTTCAGTGATTACCTCGCTGGAAAAGGTTGCTGGAATCGCAACACAGACGCGGACAGAGACTTCGCTTGGGTTGTCCTGGGAAGAAACACAGGGGGCTGTGGGGTATCAGATTTATCAGTACAGTGCAGCAAGTAGTCAGTATGAAATGGCAGCTGACGTGGGAGATGGAAGCACTTCTTATACGATAAGCGGCCTGACGGGGGCGAACGAATATAAGTTTAAAATCCGTGCTTATGAAAAAATAATGATCATGTACTTCCGGGCCGGTTTTCGGATGTTTACAGTGATGTGACACTTCCGGGTCAGGTGGATCTGACGAATGTTTCCGCAACCGGGACTTCTTCCGTGAAACTGACATGGCAGACTGTGGATGGGATCACCGGATATATGATTTACCGGCTGGATACAGCAGACGGTAAATACAAACAGGTTGCGACAGTAAAAAGTGCCCAGACGCTTTTCTACACCGATCAGAAGCTTGCAGCAGGAAAGACTTATAAATATAAAGTATGTGCATACAAAACGTATAAGGATAAAAATTATAAAGGTGCGTATTCCACAGAAAAGCAGGTGAAAATCAAAAAAACAGAAAAGCCTGCAAAAGTAAAAACGATAAAGCTCAGTACAAAAGATGCAGCAGTTACCGTGCAGTGGAGTAAGGTTTCCGGGGCAACCGGCTATCAGGTATACCGGCTGAACACAAAGACCGGAAAATATACAAAGATTGCAGCGGTCAAAGGAACTTCGTATCGGAATACAAAACTGAAAAAAGGGGCAACCTATCGCTATAAGGTCCGCGCATACAAAACGGTAAACAAAAAGAACTATTACGGAGCATTTTCAAACACCACAGCAATTAAAGTAAAGTAGGAAACAAATGAAAAAGAAAGTACAAATGAAAAAAATGGCAGGCGTGTTTTTGGCATTGGCAATACTGGGAATTGGTCTTTTCCCGCCGGGAAACGTGTATGCGGCTGCAAATCAGGCGCCGGACGCAGATTCGGTGGTTGTAGTTCTTGATCCGGGACATGGAGGGCATGATCAGGGTGCCAGATATAAGTGGGGCGGAAAAACATACAAGGAGAAACAGTTAAATCTTGCCATTGCAAAGGCCTGTAAAACCGAACTGGAAAAGTATGCAGGAGTGAAGGTATATATGACGCGTTCTTCCGACCGTTTTGTGACACTTGGAAACCGTGTGAATTTTGCAAAAAGCAGGAAAGCAGATCTGTTTGTTGCGATACACAACAATGCTTCCCTGAAAAAAACCGACCATGGAGCCTGTGTTTATTATCCGAACAGCGGGTATAAAGAAGAGGTGGGAAGTGAAGGAAAAATGGCGGCAGCAAGTATTCAGAAACAGCTGGTGGCACTTGGACTGAAAAATAATGGAATTCTTTACCGGAATTCGGCTGTGGGGTCCCGCTATCCGGATAAATCAAAGGCAGATTACTACGCCGTGATCAAGCGGAGCAAGTATGCCGGTTTTCCGGGACTGATTGTGGAGCATGCTTATGTCAGCAACCACGATGACAGTACAACATTTCTAAATGGTAACGACCGGCTGAAACGTCTTGGCGTGGCGGATGCCACGGGCATTGCAGAATATTTTGACCTGATTTTAGATCAGGTACCGGTTCTGCAGACACCGGTTGTAAATGCGGATGAGTCGGTGACACTGGCATGGAATACGGTGCAGGGGGCTGATTATTATCGTATTTACCGCAGAATCGCGGGGACGAAAACATATGTCTGTCTCGCAGAAACAGAGGAAACCGGATACACGGATACCGGGGGAATGCCGGGAACTTCTTATGAGTATACGGTATGCGGATGCCATGTGGGGTATCAGAAAGATTCCTACACAAAAATTGCGCAGGCAGTGCAGATAACCGTTACAGGGGAAAACGCGAATATACAAAGTGCACAAAAAAATCAAAACTAAGATGGGGGATGGAAACCACAGATGTGGATAAAATGAAAAAATTATCCACTGTCCGGAATCAAAAAATGCCGAAAAATTGAGTTATACACGAAGTTATGCACATTATCCACATAATTTGGGATAAGTTGTTTGTGGATGACAGGGATAAAAACAAACGATTGTTTTGTTAACAACGCATAAAAAGCATGTATTTGAATGATTGCAAACGGGAGGTATTTTTGATATACTAGGGAAGTTATGATTAAAACGATTGATTTTGCTGGAATTGAATTGGACAATTATACCGTTCGGGAAATGATCATGAATGTAGAAAAGGATATGTCTGATCATGGATTCCATACAATAGAAGAAGTAAACATGGATACGCTTATGCTGGCAGAAACGGATGAACTTGTCCGCAAAGCCATAGGGTTTGCGGAACATACCGTGATTGCGGAAAACGGAATTTTAGAAGCTGTTGGTGCAGGATCTTACCAGCACCGTCATGAGATCGAACATCATGATTTCTTTTTTGAACTGATGAAGCGGGTGGAACGCAATCATCAGACGGTGTTTGTGATCGGAGATACCACGGAACATGTGGAAAAGACCTGTGCTTTTTTATCAGAGCATTTTGGAAAATGCGAGATCCTGGGAGCAGAAGCGTTTGAAAACTGTCAGGGGGGGGACGGATGCCATGGTCAATGAGATCAATGCACTGACTCCTGATATGATCTTAAGTGTTCTGCCAAGTCCGGATCAGGAACATTTCCTGATGGAGAATTGTGAGAAACTGTCTGCCGGACTGTGGTATGGAATCGGTTCCTGGGATTTTACAAAGCGCAGACAGGGACTGCTCGGAAATATACGGAATCTGATCCGCACGCATAAACTGGAGCGGCAGCTGATTCATTATCATGGAAAGCAGGAAAGCATATCATGAGGGCAAATGTCTGGAAAGAATTGGAAAATTATTTCCTGATTTTGCTGGGCACTGCACTTATGGCCATTGCCATTCAGTGGATTTTTGACAGGGTGGGGCTGATCACCGGAGGGTTTACTGGTCTTACCATTATCATACGAAATCTTACGGAAGCGCTTCTGCCGGGAGGAATTCCTCTGTGGCTGACGAATATTGTGCTGAATATTCCGATATTTCTGTATTCCTATATCCGGTTTGGAAAAAATTATATCGGGAAAACGGGCTTTGCAACCATTTTGCTTTCGGTGTGGCTTTATCTGATACCGGTGATAGATATGTCAGGGGATGATTATATGCTTGCAGCCCTGTTTGGCGGGGCATTTACCGGCATTGGCATGGCACTGGTTCTTAAGGCGGGAGCAACGACCGGCGGAACCGATATGGTTGCGGCGATCATCCAGTCACACATGCGGCACTATACGGTGGTTCAGGTGATGCAGGTACTGGATGCAGCCATTGTGATTCTCGGATTATATGTATTTGGTTTAAGACCTACACTTTATGCAGTTGTTTCTATTTTTGTGTCGACAAAAATATCCGATGCCTTTCTGGAGGGCTTTAAGACTTCCAAAGCAGCTTTTATTATCACAAACCGGTATGAGGAAGTGGCAGAACGGCTGATGGATGAGCTTGACCGCGGGGTTACGGGACTGCACGCACAGGGGATGTACACAGAGGAGAAAAAGTGCGTTCTGTATTGCGTTGTATCAAGGAAAGAGATCGTGCGTGTGAAAGAGATTGTAAATGATGTGGATTCCTCTGCGTTTGTAATCGTATCGGATGTCCGGGAGGTTTTGGGCGAGGGATTTCTGGAATATTCGGATGATTTTTAGAACGATATTGTTAAAATTTTATAGTGAAATATTACTAACCGGAAAAAGTAGTAAGAGAGGAAATGCATAAAAAATATACATTTCCTCTTTCTTTTTTGGAAGAATGTATTAAAATAAAAGTAATTGTTCAGAAAACAGGTGGGGGAACGATAGATTTCTGGATGAAATATGGGGATAAGGAGAGCTGACTATGATATCCAATCAAATACTTCAAAATACAATTGACGGACTGAAAGCAATTACACGTACAGATTTATGTGTGATTGATGTAGAGGGAAAAATTCTGGTCGCGACATTTCCGGATGCAGAACAGTTTGTAGCTCCGGCACAGACCTCGTGGAATCGCCGGCGGACAGTCAGGTGGTAAATGGCTGCCAGTTCTTTAAAGTGTTCGATGATCATCAACTGGAGTATATTCTGCTGGCATATGGAGACAGCGAGGATGTGTATATGATTGGAAAGATTGCTGCTTTCCAGATTCAGAATCTTTTGGTTGCCTATAAGGAACGTTTTGATAAAGATAATTTTATCAAGAACCTGATTTTGGACAATCTGCTTTTGGTAGATATATACAATCGTGCCAAGAAACTTCATATTGAAACAGAAGTACGCCGTGTGGTATTCTTGGTGGAGACAAACCGTGAGAAAGATGGAAATGAGCTGGAGAAGATCCGGGGACTTTTTGGTGGAAAATCAAAGGATTTCGTCACAGCGGTAGATGAAAAAAACATTATTGTAGTCAAAGAACTTGCAGAAAATGAAACCTATGAGGATTTGAATAAGACAGCAGATGTAATCATCAGGCTGTTTAAATCTGATACCAATTGCAATATTCATATCGCATATGGTACCATTGTGAACGAATTGAAAGAGGTTTCGAGATCTTATAAAGAGGCGCGCATGGCACTGGATGTCGGAAAGATCTTCTTTGAGGGACAGGATGTGATTGCGTATTCCCAGCTGGGAATTGGCCGACTGATTTATCAGCTTCCAATTCCATTGTGCAAAATGTTTATCAAGGAAATCTTTGGTGGAAAATCACCAGATGATTTTGATGAGGAAATTCTGACGACGATCAACAAATTCTTTGAAAACAGTCTGAATGTGTCAGAGACGTCAAGACAACTGTACATTCATCGAAATACGCTGGTATATCGTCTGGACAAGCTGCAAAAAAGCACAGGTCTGGATCTGCGGGTTTTTGAAGATGCAATCACGTTTAAGATCGCACTCATGGTAGTCAAGTATATGAAGTATATGGAAACACTGGACTATTAGAAATTGAAGGAGAGATTATGATTACACTGGAACATGTCAGCAAGACATATGCGGCAGGAGTTCCTGCCTTAAATGACGTGAGTCTGGAAATAGAAGATGGTGAATTTGTATTTGTTGTAGGAGACAGCGGTTCGGGAAAGTCAACCCTGATTAAACTGTTGTTAAAAGAACTCGAACCAACGGAAGGAAGTATTACCATTGCAGGGAAAAAGCTTGGGAAGATCCGCAGAAAGCAGATCCCGAAATTCAGGAGAAACATCGGAGTGGTATTTCAGGATTTCCGTCTGTTGAAAGACCGCAATGTCTATGACAATGTAGCGTTTGCACAGAAGGTGGTTGGTGAGCCGAACAGCCATATTAAGAAAAAAGTACCGCTTATGCTTTCTATGGTGGGACTTGCCGCAAAATACCGTTCTTTTCCGAAACAACTATCCGGAGGTGAGCAGCAGAGAGTGGCGATTGCCCGTGCTCTGATCAATGAGCCGAGCATTTTGCTTGCAGATGAGCCGACCGGAAATCTGGATAACAATAATGCGTGGGAGATTATGAAACTGCTAGAGGAAATCAACAGTAAAGGAACTACAGTGATTGTTGTAACCCATAATCTGGAAATTGTGAAAGTTATGAAAAAAACGTGTGATCACAGTGAAAAAGGGTACGATTGTCAGTGACAGTAAGGAAGGTGGCTACGACGATGAGAATTAATACCTTTTTTTATTCGATCAGACAGGGCTTAAAAAATATATTTCGAAATAAAATGTTTTCGCTTGCTTCCGTGGCAACCATGGCGGCCTGCATTTTTATGTTCGGTCTGTTTTATATTATTGTAACGAATTTCAGTGCGACGGTACATTCTATTGAAGAGGGTGTGTCAGTTACCGTATTTTTTGAACATGATGCGACAGATGCACAGATCCGTGACATCGGAGAAAAGATTAATAAGCGTGCCGAGGTCAGCAAAAACGAGTATGTGTCTGCCGACGAGGCGTGGAAAGAATATAAAAAAGTATATTTTCAGGGAAAAGAAGAACTTGCGGATGGATTTACAGATAATCCGCTTGCGAATTCTGCACATTATCAGGTGTATCTGAACGATGTTTCGATGCAGGATTCCCTTGTAACCTATATCAAGGGACTTACCGGGGTGCGCGAGGTAAAAGAGTCTGCCCAGGTGGCAAATACACTGACGGATTTTAATAAACTGCTGGGATATGTTTCCGGAGGAATTATTCTGATTCTGCTGTGTGTGGCTGTCTTTTTGATCAGCAATACCGTAATGGTCGGTATCTCGGTCCGTAAGGAAGAAATTGCCATTATGAAGCTGATCGGAGCAACGGATTTTCTTGTGCGTGCGCCGTTTATTGTGGAAGGAATTGTGATCGGACTGATCGGAGCAGCGATTCCGCTTGGTGTGCTGTATTTTATGTATCAGAAGATCATTGTCTATATTGCAGCGAAATTCAATTTTATCGGTTCGATGATCGTGTTTGAACCGGTGAAGGTTGTTTTCCGGACACTGATTCCGGTGGGAGTTATCCTTGGAGCCGGTATCGGATTTATCGGCAGTCAGATGACGATCCGCAAACATTTGAAAGTATAATATTGTTATTGTTGTCATAAAATGACAAGAAGCCATGCTGCAAGGTGTGGCTTCTTGATTTATAGGGAAAATTATGGAGGCAGGAATGCAGGAAGAACAGGAAGAAATGATCAAAACCGGGAAAACGGAAAAAAGAAGACCATCGGGCTTTAAAAACGGAGTGATTATCGGGCTGGTGCTGGGACTGCTGATTACGGGAATCGGTGCCGGAGTCGGAATCCGTGCGTATGCGAATCTTACAAACAATTATGTTATATTTGGACCACAGGGAGTAAAACAGACAGCCAAAGACAATGTTCTCGACCAGGCGGCAATAAAGAAAGTGGATGAGCTGTTGTCATATATCGATTTGTATTACAACGATTCTTACAAAGAAAAAGATATCCGCAATGCCATTTATAAAGGAACGCTGAGCGGGCTTGGAGATCCTTATTCCGTATACTACACGGTAGATGAATATAAAGATCTGCAGACATCAACCAATGGAAATTATTATGGAATCGGTGCGGCGCTTTCACAGAATGCAAAGACCATGGAAGTGACAGTGGTTAAAGTGTACGAGGGAACACCGGCAGAGGAAGCGGGGCTGAAAAACGGAGATGAAATTCTATCCGTGGATAAGTATGAAGCGACCAGTATGGAACTTTCCAACCTTGTAAAAAAGATACGGGGAAAAGAGGGGACAAAAGTCCATTTGAAAGTTTATCGTTCGCAGACCGGGGAAAATCTTGAATTTGATGTGGAACGTAAAAACGTGGATATTCCGAGTGTGGATTCCAAAATGCTTTCCGATGGGATCGGCTACATACAGATCAGCGAATTCCAGAGTAATACCGCAAAACAGTTTAAAAAGGCACTTGTAGCACTTGAAAAGGAAGATATGAAAGGGCTGATTGTCGATGTGCGGAGCAATCCGGGCGGACTGGTGACTTCTGTCGTGGATATTCTGGATCAGATTCTTCCGGAGGGAACGGTTGTTTACACGGAGGATAAATATGGGAAAAAAGAGACATATACATCCGATGCGTCCTGCATTCATTATCCGATGGCAGTGTTAGTTAATGGAGACAGTGCCAGTGCATCAGAAATCTTTGCCGGAGCAATCAAGGATTATGATTATGGAACATTGATTGGAACAAAAACGTTTGGCAAGGGAATTGTCCAGACGGTATTTCCTCTGGAAAACGGGGATGCCATTAAAATTACAACCGCGAAATATTATACGCCAAAGGGACATTACATTCACGGGAAAGGCATTCAGCCGGATATCAAACTGGAATACAAATACAGCGGTCCGGAAGATGAAAGTTATGACATGAAGTACGATAATCAGTTACAGAAAGCAATTTCTGTTGTGAAAGAAAAAATAAATTAAAGGGTAACAATGAAAAGAAAACGTGTATGGAGAATTGTCAGTGTTGCGTTGATTGTTGTATGGGCTGTGGTTATTTTTTCGTTTTCCGCACAGCCGGATACGGAGTCTTCGGAAATCAGCGGGCATGTGAGTTACCGGATTGTTAAGATGTGGAATCAGGTGTTTGGATGGAAACATTCCGGGCCGGAACTGGAACAGATGGCACAGAAAATTGAATATCCTGTGCGCAAAGCTGCACATATGAGCGAATATGCAGTTCTTGTACTTCTGATATTTCAGGCATTGACGGCATTTGACCGGAAAAAGAACCGTGGATGTATGGCACTTGGCATAACGGCAGCCTATGCAGTAACCGATGAATTTCATCAGCTGTTTGTGCCGGGAAGAGCCGGAAGAGTGACGGATGTGCTGATTGATTCGGCAGGAGCATTTCTTGCATTGCTTGCTATTCATATTATTTTATATTATCATAAGTCTGAAATAAGAAATAGAAAGAGGTGATTCTGTGGTAGAATTGGATAATTTTAAGAGCCAGCTGCAAAGCTACAAGGCTCCACTGCAGGAAGTGAGGGATTCACTTTGACTTAGCTGGCAAAGAACAGCGGATTCAGGAATTGGAACGGGAGATGGAGGCACCGGATTTCTGGAACGATCCGGAAGTTTCCCAGAACAAGATGAAGGAAGTCAAAAGTTTAAAGGACGATGTGGCAACTTATGCGGCATTGTCGGCGCAATATGATGATATTGAAACCATGATCGAGATGGGATATGAGGAAAATGATCCGGAACTGATCCCGGAGATCGATCAGATGATGAAAGAATTTGTTCAGACCTATGAGGATATCCGTATGAAAACGCTTCTGTCGGGAGAATATGACAGGAACAACGCCATTGTTTCCCTGCATGCGGGAGCGGGTGGCACGGAATCCTGTGACTGGGCAGCCATGCTCTATCGTATGTATACCCGATGGGCAGATAAAAAGGGATTTTCCGTGGAAGTGCTGGATTCTCTGGATGGAGAAGAGGCCGGAATCAAATCCATTACATTTCAGGTGAATGGGGAGAATGCGTATGGATATCTGAAATCGGAAAAAGGTGTGCACCGGCTGGTTCGTATTTCTCCGTTTAACGCGGCAGGAAAAAGACAGACTTCTTTTGTATCCTGCGATGTGATGCCGGATATAGAAGAAGATGTCGATGTGGAGATCCGGGAGGAAGATATCCGTATTGATACGTTCCGCTCCAGTGGTGCCGGAGGACAGCATATCAACAAGACGTCTTCTGCTATCCGTATCACGCATTTTCCGACCGGAATTGTGGTGCAGTGCCAGAATGAGCGTTCGCAGCATATGAACAAGGATAAAGCGATGCAGATGCTCAAAGCGAAACTGTATCTTCTCAAACAGGAAGAAAATGCAGCCAAAGCAGCTGGAATCCGGGGCGAAGTGACAGATATCGGCTGGGGAAACCAGATCCGTTCTTATGTTATGCAGCCGTATACCATGGTTAAAGATCACAGAACCGGTGTGGAAAGCGGAAATGTGGACGCAGTGATGGACGGAAACATTGATCCGTTTATCAATGGATATCTGAAATGGCAGAGCTGGGATGTCCGAAAAATATGGACAGTGATGACGTGTAAATAAAAACAGGAATAAGGAGGAGCGTAATGGGAATTATTAAGGCAGTAACGCAGGCAGTTGGAGGTGCATTTGCAGATCAGTGGCTGGAAGTCATTGAAGCAGATAATATGGGGGATCAGACCGTTTTTACCAAAGGAACACTGATCCGCCGTGGGGAAAATAAAAAGGGAACGGACAATGTCGTGTCGAATGGTTCCATGATTCATGTATATGACAATCAGTTTATGATGCTGGTGGACGGAGGCAAGATTGTAGATTACACAGCAGAGCCGGGATATTACAAAGTGGATCATTCTTCCATGCCGTCACTGCTCAACGGACAACTGGGAGACTCCATTAAGGAATCGTTTGACCGTTTCCGTTTCGGCGGACAGACGCCGCAGAAACAGCAGGTATTTTTTGTCAATCTGCAGGAAATCAAAGGCATTAAGTTCGGAACAAGACAGCCAATCAATTATTTTGATTCGTTCTATAATGCCGAACTGTTTTTGCGTGCACATGGCACATATTCGATTAAAATTGTAGATCCGCTCAAATTTTATGCGGAAGCGGTTCCGAAAAATAAGGATCATGTAGAGATTGACGAAATCAATGAGCAGTATCTGTCTGAGTTTTTAGAGGCTTTGCAGTCATCCGTAAATCAGATGTCGGCAGATGGTTTCCGTATTTCTTTTGTTTCGAGCAAGGCAAGAGAACTTGGAAAGTATATGTCATCGGTTTTGGATGAGGAATGGAATCAGACCCGTGGTATGGAAATCCAGGCGGTAGGTATGACGGTTTCTTACAGCGAGGAATCGCAGAAACTGCTGAATATGAGAAATGAAGGAGCCATGCTTTCCGATCCGACGGTCCGGGAAGGATACGTGCAGGGAGCGGTAGCCAGAGGGCTTGAGGCAGCGGGAAGTAATTCCAATGGTTCCATGGCCGGTTTTATGGGAATGGGAATGGCTTCCAATATATCCGGTGGTATGATGGGAGCGGCATCAAATGTGAATCTGCAGCAGATGCAGATGATGAATGGAGGTGCACCAGCTGGAATGACACAGGGGGCGGTGCCTGCGATATCTCCTGCTGGGCAGGAGGCACCGCAGGCACCGGCAGGCTGGACCTGTGCATGTGGACAGCAGAATCAGGGAAAATTCTGTTCCAATTGTGGAAAACCGGCACCGAAAACCGAGTGGACCTGTAGCTGTGGACAGGTTAACAGTGGAAATTTCTGCTCCAACTGCGGAAAGCCGAGAGCGTAAAAATCGGGGACAGATCCCCGATACCTCTTGCAAGATTGATGTTCTTATGGTAGAATCTTTCAAGTGAGCACAAGTGTCGGTCGTAGACAGACAATACATAAGGGAGGAAATCAGGATGGGCGAGAAGGCATCTTTCTTCGTATTGCGGGCAAAAGCCGTGCCTGAGGTATTGCTCAGAGTTGTGGAAGCGAAGCGGCTGCTGGATTCCGGTAAAGTGGAGTCTGTGCAGGAAGCCACAGAGATGGTACAGATCAGCAGAAGCTCTTTCTACAAATATAAGGACGATATATTTCCATATCATGAAAATGCAAAAGGAAAAACGGTCAATATGGTGATCCAGCTGGATGATGAACCGGGGCTGTTATCCATGGTATTAAAAACAATTGCGGAATTTCATGCAAACATTCTGACGATTCATCAAAGCGTTCCGGTTAATGGAATTGCTTCATTGTCGCTCAGTATTGATGTGTTCCCTGCGACGGGCAATGTGGAGGATATGAGAAACAGTATTGAATCTGTGCAGGGGATTCATTATGCAAAAATATTAGCCAGGGAGTAAGAAAAATGAAGATTGCAGTTATGGGCTACGGCACCATTGGTTCCGGTGTTGTAGATGTATTAAGAATTAACAAGGAAAAGATCACAAAGCGTGCGGGAGAACCGGTTGATGTCAAATATATTCTTGATCTGCGGGAATTTCCGGGAGACCCTATGGAAGATGCCATTGTACATGATTATCAGACGATCGTAAACGATCCTGAGATCGGCATTGTGGTAGAGACCATGGGAGGCGTGGAGCCGGCATATACGTTTGTAAAGGCAATGCTTGAGGCTGGAAAGCAGGTTGCCACTTCCAATAAAAACCTGGTTGCAGCCAAGGGAGCGGAACTGATTAAAATTGCACGGGATCACAACGTGAACTTTCAGTTTGAGGCAAGTGTAGGCGGCGGAATTCCGATTATCCGTCCATTGAATAAATGTCTGACTGCCGATGAGATCGAAGAGATTACAGGTATCTTAAACGGAACCACAAACTACATGCTGACAAAAATGGCAGAGGAAGGTGCAGATTTCGATGAGGTACTGAAAGACGCACAGGAAAAGGGATATGCAGAGAAAGATCCTACTGCGGATATCGAAGGACATGATCCGTGCCGCAAGATTGCCATTTTAACTTCTCTGGTGTGTGGCCGGCAGGTAGATTTTGAGGATATTCACTGTGAGGGAATCACAAAGATCACAGCAGATGATTTTAAGTATGCAAAGGTTTTGAACCGTTCCATTAAGCTTCTTGCATCCAGCCGTAAAGTCGGAAACAGTTACAGTTGTATGGTTGCTCCTTTCATGCTCAGCGCAGAGCATCCTCTTTGCGGAGTAAACGGTGTGTTCAATGGAATCTTCGTACATGGAAATGTACTGGGCGATGCAATGTTCTACGGCAGCGGAGCAGGTAAGCTTCCGACAGCAAGTGCAGTAGTAGCAGATATCGTGGATATGACAAAGCACAAAAATACCAATATTTACATTGACTGGTCACCGGAAAAACTGACACTGGTAGATTACAAAGACAGTGTAAACAGTTTCTTTGTACGCACTTCTTCCGGTAAGGAAACAATCGAAAATGCATTTGGCAGTGTAGAATATGCAGATGCCGGAATTGCAGGAGAGATTGGATTTACTACAAAAGATATGACAGAGGCTGAATTTGAAAAAGCGGCAGCACAGATTGAAGTTCGAAACCGTATCCGTCTTGGATAATTTTCTGGAATGTATATTTCCGCCACGCTGTTTTGTATGCGACCGTCTGCTGGAAACGGCAGATATCCGCAGACAGCGAAATGTTCACGCAGCGTGCCGGAAAAAATTGTATCCCGTTGTGCAGCCGTACTGTTATCATTGCGGAAGCCCGCTTGCGGATACCGAAACAGAATATTGTCAGAATTGCAGAAAGCATCGTTCTTTTGTGGCAGAAGGACGATCGCTTTTTGTATATCGTGGGGCTGTGCAGAAATCCATGTACCGGTTTAAGTATGCAAACCGGAGGAGATATGCCCGTTTTCTGGCGGAGGAAGCCATGCAGCGCTGGGAAACTGGATGCGGGAAAAAGGGTCGAAGCAATCGTTCCGGTACCGATGTATTCGAAAAAAGAACGGTATCGCGGATATAATCAGGCTGCGCTTTTTGGCAGGGCACTGTCAGAAAAAATGGATATTCCGTGTATTCCGCGTCTGATGATCCGGATGAAAGATACACGGCCACAGAAAGAACTGAATGGCAGAGAAAGAGAAAATAATGTCAAAAATGCTTTTCAGAGTTCGGATAATGTAGTAAAATATAAGAGAATTCTGATTGTGGATGATATTTATACAACCGGATCTACAGTAGAAGCTGTAGCGGAGAGATTAAAAGAAGCGGGTGCGGAACAGGTTTATGTGCTGACTGCCTGCATTGGCAGAGGCTTTTAGGAGGGATACTATGGAAGTAAGAAATTGTAAAATGTGTGGCAGATTGTTTAATGTTTTGAACAATGAGCGTATCTGTCCGGCATGTCAGAAGAAATTGGAAGATAAATTTCATGAAGTCAAACAGTATCTCGAGGATCATCCGGGTGCTTCGGTAGAACAGACAGCAACGGATAATGATATATCAACCAAACAGATCCGGCAGTGGGTAAAGGAAGAAAGATTGATTCTTTCCTCGGCTACGGAAGCAGGGATTGTATGTGAAAAATGTGGCAAACCGATCCGCACGGGACGCTTTTGTGATAAATGCAAGGAAAGAATGGCAAACGAATTTCAGAATGCCTATCAGAAACCGGAACCTAAGATGGAAGACTTACGCTCTACCAGAGACAGGGACCGTATGAGATATTTAAAAAATGAATAGTGGACAAATAACCAGACCCCGGATATTTCCGGGGCTTTTTTCATGGAAACGGGCGATTGGAAAACAGACTTTGAAAAAAGAACTATCTATGGTATAATAGCAAATAATGCATCATTGTGTCCAAATTCCGGGATGCGTTCGAGACAGGAGTTATCTATGATCAGTGAAGAACGGGTAAAAGAATTATATCATCTTGCAGCATTTGATGAATATGAAAATAAAAAATATCATCAGGCGGGAGAATATACGATGTGGGACTATGTAGGAAAAGAAATTGTAAAAAGTTTCTTTTCGGGAACCATCGCATTTATTCTTCTGATTGTGTTCTGGGGACTCGGGGATATTGATACAATTACGAAATGGATCAATCGCGTGGATCTTACGACGTTCGTCCCGAAACTTATTGTTGCATATGCCGGATTTATGATCGTGTATCTTCTGATTACCGCACTGATCTATTGTGCCCGGTATGCAAAAGGCTATCGCAAGATGAAAGCATATGGAAATCATCTGAAGAGAGCGCGCAGATTACTGCGGGAAGAAAAATAAAGGATGGGGCATAACAGGGAGGATTTATGACGAAGTTGTTGGAAATAAAGGATCAGCTGATCCGGTTTTACAGTAAATATGAAACATATCTGTATCCGATCGTAAAATTTGCCGTTGCACTGGCTCTTTTTACCGTGATCAATACCAATATCGGATTCATGGAGAAAATCAGCCGGTTTCCGGTGGCGTTACTGCTGGCGCTTGTCTGTGCCATTCTGCCGACTGGTGCCATATTATGGATTGGCGCAATTGTGGTGCTTGCGGATATGTATGCGCTTTCCATGGAAGTAGCACTTACCGCACTGATTTTGTTTGCGATTCTGTTCTTTGTATATTTTCGTTTCGCACCGAAAGACGGACTGACGGTTGTGCTTACACCGCTGTGCTTTAAACTGCATATTCCGTATGTGATGCCGGTTGGCAGCAGCCTGCTGCGCAGTGCGTATTCCGTGATCGGAGTGGTATGCGGTACGGTTGTCTATTATTTCCTGGACGGAATTCACCGGAATGCAGGAGCACTGATGAGTGCGGCAAATGCAGATGAGGAACAGTCTTCTTCCAAATTTGATATTTCGGTGGGGCAGTTTCTGGGAAATAAAGAAATGTATCTGGTAATCGTTATCTTTGTAATTACTGCCATTGTAGTTTATCTGGTACGCCGGATGGAAGTGGATAATGCCTGGACACTGGCAATTATTTCCGGTGCGCTTATTCAGATTGCCGGATTATTTGTAGGTTATATTGTTCTTGGAGTTACAGGAAAGACATTATGGCTGATAGCCGGCAATATTATTTCCCTGCTTATTGCATTTATCCTTCAGTTTCTGTTTATGAATCTGGATTATGCGCGGACCGAACGGGTGCAGTTTGAGGATGATGATTACTATTATTATGTCAAGGCTGTGCCGAAGAAAACGGTCGCTGTCCGTGAGGTTACGGTAAAACATTTCGGAAATACCGCAAGCATGGGAAAGCGGATTGACCATAGCAGATCCGTGCTGTCTCCGGAAGAGGAAGAGAACAGCCGGAAGGTTATTGCGAAAGAACTGGACATTGATGAGGATTTACTCAAATAAGGGGAACGAAGCATCAAAATAATGAAATGAAGAAAAGAGGAGCCAGATGCAAAATTTTCTGGGAACATTAAGCCAATTTTATGACAATGCAACAGGATTGTTCGGTATGCCGGATATCTCTTTTTCCTTTGTGGATATCGTGGAAATACTGATCATTTCCTTCCTGTTTTATCATATTCTGCTTTGGATTAAAAATACGCGTGCGTGGAATCTGTTCAAAGGAATCATCGTGATTCTGCTGTTTGTACTCGTTGCAGCAATCTTTCAGATGAATACCATCCTCTGGCTGGCAGAAAATACGTTGAGTGTCGGACTGACGGCCTGGTGATTATTTTCCAGCCGGAACTTCGGAAGGCACTTGAGAATCTTGGCGGAAAAAATGTTTTGGGAAAGTTATTTGACTTTGGAAAAGTAGAGGAAAATAAATTTTCCGACCACACAATTGACGAACTGATCAAGGCTTGTTATGCCATGGGGAAAGTAAAAACCGGTGCCCTGATCGTAATAGAAGATGAAATCCTGTTAAATGAATATGTGAGAACAGGAATTGATATTGATGCAATTATCAGTAGCCAGCTGTTAATTAATATATTTGAAAAAAATACTCCACTTCATGACGGAGCTGTTATTGTACGTGGAGACCGTGTGGTTTCCGCGACCTGTTATCTGCCATTGTCGGACAGTATGACACTGAGCAAAGATCTGGGAACCAGACACCGTGCAGCTGTAGGAATCAGTGAAGTGAGCGATTCACTGACGATCGTAGTTTCGGAGGAAACCGGTAAGGTATCAATCGCTATGCGGGGACAGATTTACCGGAATGTCAATGCGGATTTTCTGAGAGGCAAATTAAAGTATCTGCAGAACAGAAATCAACAGGTGACCAAACTGAGACTGCTGAAAAGGAGGTTTATGAATGGCAAAAAAGATTCTAAAAACCTTGGTGAATAATCTGGGCTTTAAAATTCTGGCTGTAGTTCTTGCATTTATCTTATGGCTGGTTGTATATAATATTGATGATCCGAAAAAATCAAAAACATTTACAACAAATGTAACGGTAGAAAATGCGTCCGCAGTTACAGATATGAACAAGTGCTATGAAGTGCTGGACGGAACCAACACGGTTACCTTTACTGTGACCGGAAAACGCAGTGAACTTGAAAAACTTGATGACACCGATTTCTCTGCGGTGGCAGATATGAACCGTCTGATCATAAATGACAAGGGGAATAAGGCAAGTGTTCCGATCGAGATCAGTGCCAAGCGGACGTATACATCCGTGAGCATTAACAATAAAAACAAATATATGGAACTTTCTCTGGAAGATCTCATGAGCAGAAGATTTATGATTTCTGCGGACACCAGCGGAAAAGTGGCAGCGGGATATGCCCTCGGAGAAGTTTCCGTGACAAACCCGAATGTTTTGAACGTGTCGGGACCGGCATCTATTGTGAAAAAGTAGATAAGGTTGTGGCTACGATTGATGTGGATGGAATGTCATCGAATCTGACGGATAATGTGATTCCGGTTCTCTATGATTCGGATGGAAATGAAGTGGATACCACCCAGCTGAAGCTGAGCAATACGACGGTGACGATTTCGGCAAAAATCCTGAGTGTAAAGGAAGTACCGCTTGTATTTTCGACAACAGGAACCCCATACGGGGAATACCGGGTAGTGGAGATCAGCAGCACACCGGATACTGTGAAACTGAAAGGGGCATCCAATGTACTCAATCCGCTTGTTTCACTTGAAATTCCGGCAAACGTAATCAATGTGAGCGGGGCAAGGGAAGATGTAAAGACAACGATTGATATTTCCGAATATCTGCCGGACGGCGTGGAACTGGTAGATTCTTCTGCGGCATCCGTTACGGTAACCGTCAGAATTGAAGCGTATGCGTCCAGAACCTATCATCTGCCGACATCTGATATCAAGGTTAACAGTCTGCCGGACGGCTGAACTTATCTTTTGATAAGGCACAGGTTTCTGTGACGATCAGTGGGCTGCAGGATGATCTGAATAAGCTGAATGCATCGGAGCTGGCAGCATCCATTGATGCCTCCCGGCTGAGCGAGGGAACGCATCAGGTGGAACTTTCACTGAAACTGGATGAAGATCATTATGCATATCAGCCGATTACTGTCAGCGTTACCGTGAAAGCGAAGAATACACAGGACGGAGATACTTCGACAGACAGCGGTGAGGATACCGGCGAATAGTAAAGTATATAAAGGAGTTATAATTATTATGGCAAGAATGTTTGGAACCGATGGAGTCAGAGGAGTTGCGGGGACAGAGCTTACAATTGAACTTGCAATGAAGCTCGGTCAGGCGGGCGCTTATGTTTTAACAAAGGAACAGTCCCACCAGCCGACAATCATCATTGGATGTGATACAAGAATTTCCGGAGGAATGCTTGCAAATGCATTGATGGCAGGAATTTGTTCAGTCGGAGCAAATGCTATTTTTGTGGGAGTTGCCCCGACACCTGCAATTGCATATCTTACAAGGAAACATAAAGTAGATGCAGGGGTTGTGATTTCTGCTTCCCATAATCCGATGGAATTTAACGGAATCAAATTTTTTAATGGAGATGGATATAAATTATCCGATCAGCTGGAGGACGAAATCGAGGCATTGATCCGGAATGATATGGAAGACGTTGTTTTTCCGATCGGACCGGGAATCGGCAGGGTTGAGTATCGGTTTGATATTGTGGATGAGTATATTGCGTTTGAGAAAAAGACGGTTCCGGTAGATCTGTCTGCGTTGAAGATCGTTGTGGACTGTGCAGAAGGCGCAAGTTCCTATACTTCGGTTAAGACGCTGAAAGATCTGGGGGCAAATCTGATCGCTATTCATACCAATCCAGATGGAACGAACATTAATTCCAATTGTGGTTCTACCCATATGGACGAACTGTGTGCAAGAGTTGTTTCCGAAAAGGCAGATATCGGTATTGCATTTGACGGAGATGCGGATCGTATGCTTGCTGTAGATGAAAACGGAAAGCTGGTAGATGGAGATCAGATCATGGCGATTTGCGGAAATTTCCTGAAAGAAAACGGAAAACTTGCAAAGGACACCATTGTTGTCACCGTGATGACGAATCTGGGATTCAGTCTGATGGGAGAAAAACAGGGAATTCATGTGGAGAAAACAAAAGTCGGAGACCGTTATGTTCTTGAAAATATGTTGGAAAACGGATATAATCTCGGAGGAGAGCAGTCCGGTCATGTGATTTTTCTGGATGACAACACAACCGGAGACGGACTTCTTTCCGCATTACACTTATTGCAGGTGATGGTGGCAACCAAAAAGAAATTATCAGAACTTGCACAGATCATGGAGGTGCTGCCACAGGCATTGGTCAATGCAAAAGTGCCAAACCATAAAAAAGAAAGTTACATGGAGTATTCAGAAATTGCAGAAGCAATCGGCGAACTGGAGAAAAAATTTGCCGGAGAGGGAAGGGTTCTGATCCGCCCGTCCGGTACAGAGCCGCTGGTTCGTGTCATGATCGAAGGAAAAGATCAGGAAGTCATTCAGCAGGAAGCGAAACAGCTGGCAGAACTGATTACCAGAGTTATGTTATAAGGAGGAGTTCTTATGGTATCCCAAAAAGTAAAAATTATTAATCCTACAGGACTGCACTTACGTCCGGCAGGAAATTTATGCAAAGAAGCAATGAAATATAAAAGCAAGATTACATTCGAGTACAGCGGAAATACAGCAAATGCCAAAAGTGTGCTCAGCGTCCTGGGTGCATGTATCAAATCCGGAGATGAGATTACACTTGTCTGTGACGGTGAGGATGAACACGAGGCACTTCGGGAACTGGTCGCTTATGTAGAGAGCGGACTGGGAGAATAAAATTTCTGTGGGTACAACCGGAAACTACATGTTAGAGGAAAGTTTTAATGAAAGATAAATACAAGCATTTATTAAATTTTGCAGCGAATATCATATCGCTTACAGTGGAAGCGGCTATGTTTGGATGGGTATGGTATATGCTCTATGTTCCGATGCTGGATAAAGCCAATGCCCTTTTCCGCAGAGGTAACTGGGCTGTAATTGGTATGTATGCTCTCTTTGTGTTTTTTTTCACGAAGGTGTTCGGAGGATACCGGATCGGATATATGCGGATTTCGGATATTATATTGTCCCAGATACTGGCAGTGATTCTTGCAATGATTGTTGCATATTTTGAGATCTGTCTGGTTGCCAATGATTATCTGCCGCCACAGCCATTGCTTCTGATGACGGTAACAGAGATTATATTTATCGTTCCGTGGGTCATACTGGTGCGAAAGGCATATACACGTCTGTATCCGCCGCGTCAGATGCTTGTGATTTATGGAAATTATTCGCCGGATGATCTGATCGGAAAAATCAACACAAGAAAAGACAAGTATAATATCTGTGCAGCGGAAAGTTACCGGATTGGTTATGAAAAGCTGTATCCGATGATTCAGAAATATAATGCGGTGGTTCTGTGTGATCTGCCGTCTGAAGTGCGGAATCAGATTATGAAATACTGTTATCAGGAGTCCATCCGCACATATGTGACACCAAAGATTTCGGACATTCTGTTTCGTGGGGCGGATGATATCCACCTGTTTGACACGCCGCTGTACCTGTCCAGAAATCAGGGGCTTGGCATTGTGGACCTGTTTGTAAAGCGACTGATGGATATTGTTATTTCCCTGATCGGTATTGTAATCGCTTCCCCATTTATGTTTGTGATTGCCCTTTGCATTAAATTATATGATCACGGCCCGGTATTGTACAGGCAGGAGCGGCTGACAAAGGACGGAGAGCCGTTTATGATCTATAAGTTCCGCAGCATGACAACACATTCCGAAGATGCGGGAGCACGTTTAGCAGCCAAAGGAGATGCGCGCATTACGCCAGTGGGGCGTGTCATCCGTGCCATTCATTTTGATGAGCTTCCACAGCTGTTTAACATTTTAAAAGGAGAAATGTCGGTTATAGGCCCGCGGCCGGAGCGGCAGATTATTGCGGATCAGTATACCGAAGAAATCCCGGAATTTGTGCTGCGTCTGAAAGTAAAAGCTGGGCTTACCGGATATGCACAGGTGTATGGAAAGTACAATACGACACCGTATGACAAGCTGAAACTGGACCTGACTTATATCGAAAATTATTCTGTCTGGATGGATATCAAGATTTTATTCCTGACATTTAAGATTTTGTTCCAGAAAGAAAACACGGAAGGCGTGGATCAGGATCAGACCACTGCAATCAAGTAAAATGTCAAAGGAGACGGTAATGAGCGACATTAAAATCAGCATCATTATGCCGGTATATAAAGTAGAAGAATATGTAGGAAAGGCAATCGAGAGTATTCTTGCACAGACCTTTACCGATTTTGAATTTTTAATTGTGGATGATGGAACCCCGGACAGAAGTGGAGAAATCTGCGATGCGTATGCTAAAAAAGATCACAGAATCCGGGTGATTCATAAGGAAAACGGAGGCGCACCAAGCGCAAGAAACACCGCTATTGATATCGCACAGGGAAAATATGTTTATTTTCTGGATTCGGATGACTGGGCAGAACCACAGATGCTTGCGGATATGTACGAACTTGCCGAGAAGCATCAGGCACAGCTTGTGGTCTGTGGATTTTATATTGACACTTACTGCGGACAGAATCATTTGTCAGAAAAAATCTGTGTGGACGACAGGGTGTTTACCGATGCAAAAGATTTTCGGGAAGAGGCATACCGGTATTTTGACCGAAACATGCTGTATACACCGTGGAATAAATTGTACCGCATGGATGTGATCCGGCAATACGGACTGTATTTTCCAAAAACACTGTGGGATGATTTCCCGTTTAATCTGAGTTACCTGGATCATGTGGAATCGGTTGTGTTTTCTACAAATGCCTACTATCATTTCATACGTGCACGCGCAGAGTCGGAGACCGCGGCGTATCGTGCTGACATGTACGAAAAGAGAGAGGAAGAACAGGGTTGGATGGAAGAACTGTTTCGCAGCTGGGGTGTGACCAATGCGGCAACGCAGGAGATGGTTGCCAGAAGATATATTGAGCGCATGGTGGGATGCATTACAAATGTGACCAGTTCGAAATGTACCCTTTCCGGGAAAGAACAGCGGGCAGAAATCAGAAAGATGCTGCACAATCCGCGGGTGGACAAGGCACTTGCACTGGCAAAACCACGGTCGGGATATATGAAGGTTATGCTATTGCCTATCCGGTGGAAAAATGTTACACTTGCTTGGATGGAATCAAGCGTCATCACTTTTGTGAAAGAACATAATGGAAAGTTATTTGCCAGAATGAAAGCGGGCAGATAGAGGTAGGTTGTGGCTATTTTACAAACAAACGATATTTTTAAAACGGAATTATCGGAAGGACAGCACCGCCTGTCACCGGAGGAGATTCATAAGGTGCAGCAGGTTGTCTATGGTATTACGATAGATATTACGGAATTGTGCAGTGAATTAAATATTCCCTATATGCTTACCGGGGGAACCGCTCTTGGAGCCGTCCGGCATGGGGGATTTATTCCCTGGGATGATGACGTGGATATGGTTGTCGAGAGAAAATATATTGAACGTCTGCTTGATGCGATTGAACAGAGGTATCCGGACCGGTATTTTGTAGAGGCACCGCTTCGGACACCGGGGTATCTGAGTTCTTTTATTCAGATTCACCGGAAAAACACAGTGTGTCGGGAATATTTAGAGATCCCGGAAGAACGATGTGGAATTAAAATTGATATTTTTGTGGTGGAAAACACCTATGACAATGCCTTTTTGCGCCGTTTGCACGGTATGCGGGTAGAGGCAGGATTATTGCTGCTTTCCTGTTATCGGATGTATTTATGGAGAAATGAATTTTATAAGTTGTCCCAGGGCAATAAAAAGGCAGCCACCATGATACATCTGAAAAGTTTTATCGGGCGGCTGATTGCACCGACCGGGAAATTTTGGTATGCTCATGTACAGCGGCTGATGCAAATGTGCAGCAATGACCAGTCAGAATACATTGTTGTACCATCAGGGAGAAAGCATTTTTTTGGCGAACTGAAATTGCGAAGTGATTTTTTATGTGCGCAAAAGCGGAAATTTGAGGATCGCGAATTTCTTTTTCCCAAAAACATTGACTGGTATTTGTCCTATATGTATGGAAATTATATGGAAATTCCGTCGGAGGATAAGCGGGAATATCATGTTGTTTATCAGCTGAAAATATAGACAGATTGAAACAAGCAAGAGGAAGAATGATTTATGAAGAAGAGAATAGATACGTTTTGGCGTTATCGGAATTTATTATTTGAATTAGTAAAAAAAGGAATTAAGTTAAAATACAGAAGATCTTACCTGGGAATTATCTGGTCCCTTCTGGAGCCGGTTATGACAACAATCGTACTTACCATTGTGTTTGGAACACTCTATGGTAATAAAGATCACACTTTTCCACTGTATATTCTATCGGGACGTCTTCTTTATTCCTATTTTGCACAGGGCACGAAAGTGTCACTGAAATCGATCCGACAAAATTCGGCCATGATAAAGAAAGTGTATGTGCCGAAGTATCTGTATCCGTTATCATCCGTACTTTATAATTTTATTATATTTTTAATTTCGCTGATTGTATTAGTGCTTCTCGGCATTTTTACAGGAAATTATCCGACGTTGCACTGGCTTTTGATCGCTTTCCCTTTACTGGTACTTCTGATCATGACGTTTGGTGTGGGAATGATTCTGGCTACGATTGGTGTCTTCTTCCGTGATATGGAGTATTTGTGGGAAGTTGCGCTGATGATCGTTATGTATACCTGCGCAATCTTCTACTATCCGGAGCGATTATTAAAGAGTGGGTATTCGTGGGTGCTTACGGTGAATCCGGTATATAATGTCATTATTAATGTAAGAAATATTATTTTCCATGAGGCGTTTAACTGGGGGTGCATGACATATGCATGTGTGTTTGCGTTAGTCTCTGTAGTGGTTGGAGTGATCGTATTTCATAAAAATCAGGATAAATTTATTTTATATATTTAGTAACAATATGCTTGAGTATAAGGAGTATTAAAACAATGGCAGAGACAGTGTTGCGTGTGGAACATGTTGGCATGCGGTTTAATCTGAGTAAAGAAAGAGTGGACAGCCTGAAAGATTATATTTTAAAATCTATTACCAGACAGATGAAATTTGATGAATTCTGGGCATTAAAAGATATTAATTTTACGTTGGAAAAAGGAGAACGTATTGGTATTCTTGGAACAAACGGAGCAGGAAAGAGTACTCTTTTGAAGGTAATTGCCGGGGTATTTAAGCCAACGGAGGGAAGCGTAGTCCACAAAGGAAAGATTGTTCCACTTTTGGAACTGGGAGCCGGATTTGACAAAGAATATACCGGCCGTGAAAATATTTATCTTTATGGAGCTGTTCTTGGATATTCCAAAGAATTTATAGACAGTAAATTTGACGAGATTGTAAAATTTTCAGGCTTGAAGAAATTCCTGGATGTTCCCCTGAAAAATTATTCCTCGGGAATGAAAAGCCGGCTGGGATTTTCCATTGCGACCATTGTGGAGCCGGAAATTCTGATTCTGGATGAGGTTTTGTCTGTAGGAGATGCCAAATTCCGGAAAAAGAGTGAGAAGAAGATTCTTTCCATGATGGACAAAGGTGTGACGGTACTTTTTGTATCGCACAGTCTTGAGCAGGTAAAGAGAATCTGCACGAAAGCAATGATTCTGGAAAATGGTTCGATTCGAAGTATTGGAGATATTGATACGGTTTCGGCAGAATACGAAGAAATGATCAGTGGGGATTAGAAAGGATAAAATTATGATTTATGGAGCAATGTTAGCAGGCGGCGTAGGCAGCAGAATGAAAAGTGCGGTGATTCCGAAGCAGTTTCTTGAAGTGGACGGAAAGCCGATCATCATTTACACCCTTCAGAATATGCTGAAGGTAGACCGCTTTGATTATATTTATATCGCCACACACAAGGATTATCTGGCGTATATGAAAGAAATGGTTCAAAAATATACAGATAAGCCGGAAAAAGTCCGGATTATCGAGGGCGGAAAGGAACGTATGGACAGTATCCATAATGTGACCGATGCCATTTTAAAGGACGAAGGGGTACATGAGGATGATGTGATTGTGATCCATGATGCGGTACGTCCCCTTGTGACAGAAAAAATTTTAAATGACAGTATTGATGCGGCAGGAACTTATGGCGCGTGTGTATGTGGGTTACCGGCAGTAGATACTATGCTTTATTCGGAAGATGGCAAAGTAGTGACAACGATTCCGGAGCGCTCTAAACTGTTTAACGGACAGGCTCCGGACAGTTTCTCTTTGCCTCGGTTTTTGGAGATGCAGGCAAATCTGACAGAGGAACAGCGGGAAGTGATTACAGGAACTTCCCAGATCTGCACCATGAATAACCAGCCGATTTATATTATAGAGGGAGATCCTCTGAATTTTAAGTTGACAACCGATGGGGATCTGTTGATTTTTAAATCGATCATTGATGATCAGACGGTATAGGTTGAAAGGAGATAGTAATGAAATCATTAATAGAAATTCCAAAGACAATGAAGGCACTGGTTCTGCATGAGATCGGAAAGCTTACACTTGATGAGGTTCCGGTAGAGCCGCTTCGTCCGGGTACGGTTCTGGTAAAGATTAAAGCATGCGGGATCTGTTCTTCGGACGTGGAGCGCGTGTTTATCAACGGAACTTATCATTTCCCGACAATTCCGGGACATGAGTTTTCCGGACAGATCGTTGCCGTTGGAGATGACGTGGATGAGAGTCTGCTGGGAAGAAGAACCTGTGTATTCCCGATGCTCCCATGTTTTGAGTGTCCTTCCTGCAAAAAGCAGCAGTATGCCCAGTGCAGCCATTATGATTATTTTGGTTCACGCAGGGATGGCGGATATGCAGAATATCTGGTTGTTCCGACCTGGAATCTGGTGTTGTTTGACGATGATTTGTCTTATGATGTGGCAGCAATGTGCGAACCGGCTGCGGTAGGAATTCATGCGAACGGACTTGCAAATGTGCAGAAAGGACAGTCGGTTCTTGTAATCGGAACCGGAATGATCGGTTATGTCTGCGCTGCATTTGCTAGTCAGATCACAGATAAAGTTATTATGTGTGGAAATTCTGCTGCAAAGCTTGAGCTGGCAAAGAAATACGGATGGGAAACCATTGCACTGGAAACAGACAATTTTGAAGAACGCATCAACGCACTGACCGATGGAGAAGGCGTGGATGTAGTTATGGAAGTTGTCGGTTCCAATCAGGCAATCTGCAATGCTGTGGCGGCAGCAGGACCGAATTCAACGATCGTTCTGGTTGGAAATCCAAAAGCGGATCTGACCATGGAAAAGAATTTATACTGGAAAATTTTAAGAAAATCCATTACTTTACGTGGGTCCTGGAATTCCAGCTATAATGACAAACAGAATGACTGGAAGACAGCACTTGACCGGCTCAAAGGCGGAGAATTTGATCAACTGATCACACATCGCTTCCCGATGGAAGAATCGGAAGACGCTTTCCGTGTGATGAGAGACAGAAATACATTCTCTACCAAAGTTATGTTTGTTATGGAATAAATACAGAAGTTAGAAATGGAGATACACAATGGAACTCGCGATATCCAAATTGACTGCCCGCAGGGTTATATATTATTTTGAAGGTTATGTAAAGGGAGAGAGACCGAAAGGTTTAAAATTTGTTTTTTATAATTATGATTTGAAGATTACCATAAAACCATCCGTATTTGAGTGGGATGGGGATACCTTCCGTATGATGCTTCATGTGGAGCAGGCAAATGAGAATAATCCGATTTCCAGTGGCGATTATTATCCGATTGCTGTGGATGGGAAGGGAAAGCAGTATCCATTGCAGGTGGCAAAAAGCATTATTGAAGAACGGGAACAGGCGGAGTGGAAAAATGATGTGGTCGTTAACAAGGGAAAAGGACATCATGTAATCTGTAAATCCTTAATGGATCTGGATACGGATGAACTTTTTATTCATGTTGATACCGTGCTCCCGAAACCGCGTAAAAATTATATTCGCAGAAAATGTGGGGAATTATATTATGGAGTGCGTAACGATTTAAAGGATTGGGCCCAGAAGCTTTTTGTGGTTGTTTTTAATATTTTCAACAAGTGCTGTAAAAAGCGTGGCAATAAGATTTTATTCTGTTCCGGATCGCGGGCAGAAATCGGTGGCAATGAGGAATTCATTTACAAACGCATGATTGAGCGCGGGCTGGACAAAAAATATAAGTTTGTTCTGGATTTCAAACCTACGATCAATAAGACATACGGACCGTTTAAAATGATCCGGTTTATCTATCGTCTGGCGAGCAGTGATGTGATTTTACTGGACGATTATTATCCGGAAATTTATAAACCGACCTACGATAAGAATGTTAAGGTCATTCAGGTATGGCATGCCTGCGGAGCATTTAAGGCACTGGGACTTGAGCGTATGTCAAAGGCAGGAGCTCCGCCGATCAATACGTCGGTGCATAAATGTTATACCCATGTACCGGTCAGCTCCTATCATTCGGCACTGCATCATCAGGAAGCGTTTGGTATCGGTATCGATAAGTTTTATCCGGTCGGAATTCCAAGAACAGATATTTTCTTTGATGAGGATTACAAGAAAAAAACCTGTGAACGTGTATATGCGGAATTTCCGGGGGCAAAAGAAGCGAAGCGTGTGATTCTGTATGCGCCGACATTCCGTGGAAACAGCGCTGTGGATGCACATTTCCCGATGGAAAAACTGGATTTTGAAGAGTGGGGAGAATTATGTAAGAGGACAGATTCTTACCTCATAGTAAAGATGCATCCATTTGTACAGGAGAAAATCAATATTCCGGAAAAGTACAGAGACTGCATTGCGGATGCGGCACAGTATCGTGAAGTCAATGATATTTTATTCATTACAGATTTGCTGATTACCGACTATTCATCCATTATTTATGAATTCTCTCTGCTGAGAAGACCGATGCTGTTTTACGCATTTGATCAGATCATGTATGTTTCTACGAGAGATTTCTATGAGCCATATGAGGATATTGTACCGGGACGTATCATCAAGCGTTTTGATCAGCTGATGGAAGCTCTGGAGAAAGAAGAGTACAATACCGACAAGATTGAGTGGTTTATTAAAAAGAATTTCGCATACACAGACGGAAAATCAACGGATCGTGTGATTGATCTGATCGTAGGGGATGACAAAGAGATTAAAAAGTATTCGGCGGCATCCATGCAGGGAGCACTTGCGGCAGTAAGCAATAATTTCGGAATGAATGGAGACATGTAGACAAGCGGTATCGCGATGATGACCGTTCTGTCGTGCAGAACCGCGGGGAAGCACAGGAAAAAGATTCCGAAAGTCAGAATAACGATAAATATTCAGAGTAAAAAATGGAGGAAAATTTCGTGAGAGAAAAAGGAAAAATTGCAGCATCTATTATGTGTTCGGGATTTGATCAGGTAATGGATTATGTACATGAATTTGAGAGAAATAATATTGAATTTTTACATGTGGATGTCATGGACGGTACGTTTGTCCCAAACCTTGCATATGGTCCGGATTTTGTAAAAAGACTGCGTAAGAAAACAGATATTACACTGGACTGTCATCTGATGGTAGACCGTGCGGAAGATAAGCTGGACTGGTTTGATTTCCAGCCGGGAGAGCATGTGTCCCTGCACTATGAAGGAACCTGCCATATCCAGAAGTGCCTTGATTATCTTGCAAAGAAAGGGGTTAAGCCGGTGATTGCCATTAATCCGGGTACACCGATTCAGGTACTGGAGGAAATTGCAGATTATATTGCGGGAGTTCTGGTGCTGCACGTTAATCCGGGATTTGCCGGACAGAAAATTGTACCGCATACCATTGAAAAAGCAGCACGTATCGTAAATATCTGGATGATCTGGGACATCCGGAGGTATATATTGAATCCGACGGAAACATTACCTGTGAGAATGCGGCAAAATTATACAAGAATGGTTCGGACATTTTTGTAGCAGGTACAAGCAGTATTTTCCGGGAGGGAGATATTGATGAACTGATTATGAACTTAAGAAAGGCAATTGGGTGGTGAGAAAGGAGACGTAATGTCAAGAATTTATTATAGAGGAGGAATGTCTCCATTTGAGACATTTTCCCCGGGATATATTTTGACGCATAATGTTATTGGAACCAATGTTGGTAATTTTTTATATTTAAATGGGGTATTGCGTTCATTGATGATCGACGACAATACAGTAATTCAGGCAAATTATTATAATACAAATTATTATAAACCTGAATATGTTAATGAAAACTTCGATTGTTTTGTCATTCCATTGGCTGATGCGTTCAGAGAGAATTTTGTGAATGAATTAAATGAATTAACTTCTTTTGTTAAAAAGTTAAAGATTCCATGTTATGTAATTGGCGTTGGGTTAAAGGAATCCTATGAACCGGATTTTTCACAACCCAAACCACAGGATGAAGCTGTAAAGAAATTTGTTACAGCAGTACTTGAAAAATCAAATTGTATTGGGGTAAGAGGTGAATTAACCGGTAAATATTTGGAGACATTAGGTTTTGCAGAAGGACGCGATTTTATGGTGATAGGTTGTCCATCTATGTATATGAAGGGAAAACGATTGCATATACAAAATCCGAAATTAGATGTTAATTCTAAAGTATGTTTTATTCAAATGTTGCAGCTTCTGTTCCTACTCGTAAGTTTATTAAATTAAAAATGAAGGAATTTGAAAACCATTATTTTATTGGACAAGTTGTAAATGAACTCAGAAGTATTTATTTAGGTGCTCCATATGAATATAAAATCGAATATAATTTCCGCAACGTTACAGATAAAATTTATCAGGATGGTCGATTGAGATTTTTTTGTAATGTACCTAAGTGGATGGAATTCCTGAATGATTCAGATTTGACTTTTGGATCAAGGTTACATGGAAATATTGCAGCCGTTTTAGCAGGGACTCCGGCATTGCTTGTGACGAAGGACTCAAGAACTAGGGAATTGGCAGAGTATCATCATTTAAATGCGATACATGAGAGTAAGCTGAATGAAAAACTGACATTGCAGGAACTTGTGGAACAGCAGGATTTTTCACAGATTGAAAAATATCAGAAACAGAATTTCGACAGGTATGTTGCATTTTTGAAAAAGAATGATATCCCAAATATTTTTATGGACGGAGAAGATCCGCAGGAAACTGCATTTGACAGAAAAATAAAGCAGACGGATTTGCTGGAGGGAATAGTTCCGGTTTCCCAATGTTCTCTGGAAGAAATTGCAGAAAGAAACAGAGATTACTATACAAATTTGGATGAAAAACTGGATAGATTATCGAAAAAATTAAATTCTACCTCGGACTTATTACAAAAAGAGAGAATTAAAAATCAGAAAATTGCAACAGAACCCCTTAGCAAAAAAGTCGTAAATAAGGTAAAAGGATTTTTGAAATGATGCAAGTATATATAATTAGGTGTTTGGTTTTATGAAAAGGTTATTGTGAAAGACTGATTTCCAGAGATTATTGACTGGCATTGATAAAAAATATTGTTTAAGAAGCAAGTGGAAGTATCGTTCACATGCTTCTTTTTTTGTAACTGTTCAGAACCCTGTTAGTTGAAAATGATATCTGGGGTTCCGTTCAGTGCTTCGCGGATAGCTGTGAAAGCATTTATTCCATGTTTGCGAGCAGTTCCGATATAGCTCATGATTGTAAGATATTCCTGTGCCCCTTCTTCACTTCGGAAGCATCCAGAGACCTTGGTTTTTACTTTTACCATTCTCAGATCCCGCTCTGCCTGATTGTTATCGAATGGTACACAGAGATTTTTTATAAAAAGGCAGACTGACTCCTTGTAATTATCCAGTCTACAGACCAAATTTAATACTTTGCTCTTTTTCTTGCGACCGTGTTTTTTAGCAGAAATTTCAGGAAGGGGATTTTCCTCATATGCAGTTGTGATAATGGAATTATACTCCTTATCAAATTTATGGCGGTGATAGTAGCTGACCTCATTTTCATCTGAAAGAAGTGCTTTATCATGTACCTTTTTCATGCTAAGCAAAAGATTTTTAAATCTGACGGCCCATGTCTGCTCCGGATGGTTTTCAATTACACCGTTTAATTCCCGGAGAAGATGTGCACAGCAGATAGCATGAGTCACATCCTGATACTTCCAATAAGAACTCCAGCAGTCATGCACGATGATTCCGTGGGCATGTGGCAGTACATTCGCAGCATCCATGCCTATCTGGCCACGTCTCTGATTTATGGTCAGATAGGTATAATCCAGGTCAGATGCTACATGAACCCAGCAGGTTTTTCCATCCACGCGGCTGCCAGTTTCATCACAATGAATCAGGCCGAGCGTGATCATTTTTAGGCGGATCTGCTCATAAGTATCTTTTAGCGATTCTGCACAGCGGGATACCATGTTTTTGATGGTTCCGGTTGCCAGTGGAATGTTAAACACACTTGGCAGGATTTCATGAGTATGCTCCCTGGTGTGATCTGGATTGGAAATGACAGAGAGATGAACCCCATCATGACCTTCCTGGGCACCCTGTTTCTTCCCTGAGGATTCGCGGAGGCTTCAGTTCTTTTTTACCACAGGCTTTTTAAGTCCGTCAGATGAAGGAGGTTTGGAACTGTTTTTTGAGTTTTTGTTTAGCTGTTCCTTCAATTCCTTGATGGTTTGATTCAGCTCGTTAATTGTCTGATCCAGTTCGTTAATTGTCTGATTCATGCTGACAACAGTAGCTGTTAATGTGTTGTTTTGTTTTG
>ENA-OQDM01000268-OQDM01000268.1-human-gut-metagenome-genome-assembly--contig:-NODE-268-length-34539-cov-3.434238_pt1 | contig 34539 bp, 29 predicted proteins | sample MGYA00242772_ERZ504605 | MGnify/ENA primary metagenome ERZ504605 (study PRJEB26092, sample SAMD00036348) | human gut metagenome | host: Homo sapiens | study: EMG produced TPA metagenomics assembly of... | reverse complement strand
TCCACCCATCGCCGCAGCGATTTCATACGCTGAAAGCGTATTTCATATTGCGAAGCAATATTTCACCCACCCGCAAGGGTGGATTTAGTTGAAAAGGACAGATTCTAACGAAATCTGTCCTTTTCTGGTGGACCTGAAGAGATTCGAACTCTCGACTTCTACAATGCGAATGTAGCACTCTCCCAGCTGAGCTACAGGCCCGTGAACCTAATTATTATAACACGCGACGTGTAGTAGGGCAAGAGCTTTTTGAAATTTCTCGCATTAAAAATGCTGTTTTAAATTTTACGCCGCAAAGCAGACTTCTTTATCGGCAGTTTGTCAAGCCGACAAAGTCCCGTGCAAAGTGATTTTGCACGGGACAGCTTTTTTATTTCTGCTTTTTCTTAATCTTGTTAAGGCTTGCGTTGATTTCAAGGATTTGTTCCTTTGTAAACAAGCCGCCTGCCATCATACATACGCGCTTGACGCTGAAACCCTTGCCCATTTCTATCATACTCTTGTTGATTTTCATACCCTTTGCCATATCCGCCATACCGCCTGTGGACTTGCCCTTGTTCTTTTTCATATTGGCACGAACCATTTTGAGAATTTTCAAAGCGAGCAATTTGCCCTTTGCGGTAGCCAAAATATCGCCTATGGTGTCGTTTACGCTCATATATCCCGGCGGAGTCTCGATTTCAAACCAGTTGATAACCGCGCCCTCCTCCTGCAATACATAGTCGGGATTCGCCTTATCGACCTTGCGTATGCGGCTCTCGTCGGTACAGTCGCCCGCCTTTGCCGTAAGCACGGTTTCGCCCTCGTTCGGTACCGAGAAGTAAAAGAACGGAAATTCCCCGCGCTTTTGCACGCCGATGCTCTTGCCGTTTGCAAAAAGCTCAACGGACGGCTCGTTTGTATAAACCGTGACGCTCGTCACGCTTTCGGGGCGGTCAATATAGCGTTTACCGCAGATGTGTACAAACGGTTCATCCGACAACCACGCCTTATATGCATAAAAAGAGTCCTTTTTATATTTCCTGTCGAACGTAACAAGGCCCTTGTGATTCATTCCGTTCTCGCCGCCCTCGCTGCGTGCGTCTGCGGCAAAGTCAAACATATTCCAGACGTGAGTTGACCAAAGCCACGGGCGAACGGCAATCTGACGAATTACATCCTCGTGATATTTTGCCTGATATTCCTCGGTGTAATCGCCCTGCTGCGGGTCGGAGGTATGCCAATTAAGAGCCTCACAGCCGTATTCACTCATACCGACGGCACGGTCGGGATATTTTTTATGGAACTTATCGAACCACGGCCCGTACATATCGGTCTTGCCGCCGTACCAACCGAAATAGTGATTGTAAGACAAAACGTCGGGAATCCTGACATACTCCTCGCCCGGGTCGCACATACTGAGCACCGCTATTGTGGTGGGGCGCGTCGGGTCGATTTTATGCACCAAATCATTGAGCATACGGTGATTTTCAATAAGCGACGAATCAGACGCACCGTTCATGGTAATTTCATTTGACAAGCCCCAAACTATTATGCTCGGATGATTTATATTCTGATAAATCAGTTCCTTCATCTGACTTACGGTATTTTCTCTGCCGCCCGGCATATGCCGCGAATGTACGGTATCTCGGCCCAAACCGCCATACCGCGCTCATCGCATAGGTCATAAAAGACTCTGCTGTGCTGATAATGTGCAAGCCGTATGGTATTAGCACCTAATTCGCATATCAAATCCATATCCTCACGGTGCTCCTTTTCGGTGAGCGCGTTGCCGATACCCGGTCTGTCCTGATGCCTCGAAACACCGCGCAGAGGACAAGGCTTACCGTTGAGGATAAATCCCTTTTGCGGATCTATGGAAAAGCTGCGGCAGCCGAACTTTACCGAAATTTCGTCTGTTTTTTCTCCGTCCTTCAAAAGCTCCGCTGTAAGAGAGTAAAGATACGGGTCCTGAGTGCCGTTCCACAGATGCGCGTTTTCGATTTCTATAACCGTCTTTCCGTCAGACGCATCGACGTTCTTTTCGCCCACGGGCTTTTTATCCGCGTCCGTCACGACAAAGCGAACGGAGCAGTCCTGCGGATTTGTGACCCTCGCGGTTATATTGATAGCTGCGGACAAGCCGCTTACCTTCGGGGTTATCATAATTCCCGACGAGCCGTAAAACTCAAGGTCAAAGTGGCTTTCATCGACTCCGATAACCGTTACGTCGCGGTAAATTCCGCCGTAAAACGTAAAGTCGGCAACCTGCGGATACACCGTGTCGTTCGGGCTGTTATCGGCGTAAACCGTGAGTATGTTTTCGTCCGAAATTTCCGGAATCCTTACACGGAATGCAGAATATCCGCCGTCGTGTGAACCTATTTTTTCGCCGTTCCACCAGACCTCGGCACTGCTGTTTACACCGTCAAACTGAATGTAGTGCACGGGCTTTTCGCCCAAATCCGCTTTTTTAAGCAGCTTTACATAGCAGCATTTGCCCCTGTAATAATCGTTTCCGCCGTCCTGTCCGTCGGTGCCGTTCCAGGTGTGCGGCAGGTTGACGCTTTTCCAATCCTCCGGCAGAGTTTTAGGAACAGGCTGCTCTTTTTTTGAAAAAAGCCAATTTTTGTTTATATTTATTACTTCTCGCATAGCTTTCCTCCGTGGAAATTATAAAATCACTCTTGTGTTTTTTCTTTTTTATCTTTACCGTCTTTGCCGTTTTCCTGTGCGTTATCGTCAAGAGTATACAAAAACAGCATACTTAAAAAGCTGATGATTGCACCGATAAAAGGAAGAAATGCGGTTACGAAATATATTTTTTCGGGAACGCCCGGTGCCTGCTCAAGCGCGCCGAGGTTCTGATTGTAGCCGGTTGCGCCTATTGCGTAGCTTACTACCGCGGCTCCTACGCCCTGCGCGATTTTACGGAAAAGAGAATAGGTTGCATATATGGAGCTTTCCTCACGACGTCCCGTTTTTTGCTCCTGATAGTCAATGCAATCCGCAACGAGTGCCCACATAAGTGTGAGGTAAAACGCCGCGCCGAACATTGAAACGGCTACGAGGGCTATCCAGACATAGGGATTTTTTATTCTTACAAACGCCGCAATCCCTGCCGAAAGAGCCGACAGTAAAAACGGGTATGTGCAAAGCTGCTTTTTGCTGAATTTTTTAAGCATCGGCTTTGCAAGGACTATTCCGAGTGCTATGGGGCAGCCCGCAAGCATGGAGGCAATCGTTATAAGCTTCGTGTTTTGAAAATAACACATAAACACGTACGGCATTGATGTGGTTACGGTCATCATAAGTGCTAAGTAAGCGACGGTGCTTATGGTGGCGCCCATCATCGGCTTATTCTTAAAGAATGACTTCAAAGTGGCAAAATAGTTGAATTTCTGCTTTTCCGAAGCGACGGCAGGTGCCACGCGCTCGGTTGTCATACGTCTGAGCAGCCAGAACGAAACAAGCCCTATGGCGCCCATAACGCCTACAAAAACGATAAACAGCTCACCTCTGGGGTTATCGTTTTTATCATAGACCAAAAGGGGCAGTAATATCATAATCGGAATCTGAGCACACATAGCGCCGATACTGCGCCACGTTGACAGCGCGGAACGACCGTCGGGGTCGTTTGTGATACAGCTCTGCATAGAGCCGTAAGGCACGTTTACGCTTGTGTAGGCAACGCTCCAAAGGCAGTATATACCGAGGCACATAGCAATTTTCACTCCGTACGGGGCATTCGGAGCATAGATAAACAAAGCTATGCTTGAAAGAAGCAGTACGGGGCTTGCCCATTTTATCCACGGCTTAAATTTACCGTCTTTTCCCGGCTTTGTCGCATCGCAAAGACCGCCTATAATGGGGTCGTTTATCGCGTCGAAAATTTTTCCGAGCAAAATGAGAATCGCAAAATGCTTCGGGTTTATCTTCATACAAGTAACATAGAACAGCATAAGATAGCTGTTTATGAATGCAAAGCTCATATTACAGCCGAAGTCACCGAAAGCATAGCCGATTTTGTCGCGCATACCGAACGGGCGCAGGGTTTTGCCGTTGTCCATAAGGGACACCTCCGAATTCTCTGTGTCTTTCGGACAATGTGACTTGCGCCGAGTCTTTTATGAATTACCGTCCTTCGGTGCAAAGCGATTTTGTCCTTATTTTGTATAGCACTATTATATATGATATCCAAAAAAAATCAATATAAAGCAGAGATGTTAGGCTAATTTGTCAGCTTTTAAGGCGAAAAAAGGAACCGTTTCGGGTAAAAGCCCATTGCGGTTCCGTTTATTTATGAATGTGCTTCAAAAAACGTGAGCATTTCATCAATCGTTTCCGCGCTTTCGGGAAGATCGGGATAGGCGACGCTCGTTATATGCCCCGACGAACGGTTCACGGTAAGCTGCCAATCGTGATACATATGCTCCTTGCCCTTTTCCGTCAAAAGCTTATCGAGGTCATCCGAAGCAGAGTGCAAAAAGTCCTTGACGCTCGTCACAATATATGCCGGCGGAATGTCGGATTTATCAATTATCTCCTCGGGCTGCAAATACGGATAATACGGCGAATTTTTATAATCGTAGCCGAGATAGCACGATAAAAGCGCGCTGTTAACGCCGTTTTTCATATCAAACATTCCGGAAATCAACCCTATCGCTTTTATGTTGAGTCCGGTATCCGAAACGCCGTAAAGCGATTTTAATTCGTCGCTCGTATTTACCGCCGCGGTATAAAATGCAAGCTGACCGCCGGCAGAATCACCTGCAACAAAGACTCTGTCAAGGTCAAAGCCATAAGCCTCGCCGTTTTCCGCCACCCAGCGGTACGACGCCATAACATCGCTCACCTGCGTCGGATATGTTACGTCGGGACACAGAGAATAATTTATACACACAACTATATATCCTCTTTTCGCAAGACGCGACGCATAGACGCGATTAACCTCTTTTTCCGCATACATAAGTCCGCCGCCGTGTATGTCGATTATCACCGGCAGCTTTTCTGCGGCATTTTCGGGATAATAAATATCAAGAAGATGATATTTGTTGCCGTCCGAAATATAAGGTATATCTTTTTTCACCGTCACGCCTGCGGATTCCGTCTGTTTTTTCAGCCTGTTTGTGTCGTAATAATCCATATAATTCCACAGCACCTCGGCAGCAGACGCCACAAAGCCGTCGTTTTTAAGCACGCCGTCGGCGGTTGGGTCGGTTTTTACGGTATCCGCGTCCAATTTAAACAGCCCGTCAAATATATTTTTAAATCTGACTTCAAGCTCGCCCGTGTCAACATCGTTTCCCGACAAAACGTCCCCCACAAGGCCGTAAAGGTCGGTAAACAGCGCAGTAAGTTCATTTTTGACGTCTATACCGGCATTTTCGGAAGCGTTGATTTTATTGTCAACGGCAGCCTTCGGTGACTCCACGCTTTCACGAAAGAAGCCGTCGGGAGGCATTTTATTGCACGAAGAGGAAGCGTCGGCACGTAAAAGTGCTGCCGCTTCCTCTTTTTTTGCTATTGAGCCGCACTGCAAAGCGACAAGCAAGGTTGCCGCCGCCAGCAGTATAACGGCCGTAATTCTTTTTAAACTGTCCTTCATATAAGCATTTGTCATTTACCGAGCGCCGAAAACAGCGAGCCTATAAACATAAAGAAGTCCGCAATGCGCGCGCTTTTGTATTTTTGTGACAGCTTATCCGCAAAAATCGAAAAACGATATATCATTATTTAGCAACAATATTGACAAGCTTGCCCTTTACATAGATTTCCTTGATGATATTTTTACCCTCAAGAGCGGCAGCTATGCCTTCGTCCTTCTTTGCGAGAGCTATTGCCTTATCGCTTTCAATGTCGGTGGGAACAGAGAGTCTCGCTCTTATCTTACCGTTTATCTGGACTACTATTTCAACGGTGCTGTCAACACATTTAGCCTCGTCAAAGCTCGGCCACTTTGCATCCTTTGCAAGCATTTCGCCGTAACCGCAATTCGCCCACATCTCCTCGGTGACGTGCGGTGCAAACGGGTTCACGAGAATAATAAGCGTTTTGAGCTCGGCACGGTTGATTTTACCGTTTTCGTAAATTTTGTTGAGCAGCGTCATAAGAGCGGCTATTGCCGTGTTATACTTCATCTGCTCTATGTCCTCGGAAACCTTTTTGACGGTCTTGTGCATAGCGCTCATAAGCTCTTTTGAATACTCGTCGCCGTCCGTCAGGATTTCCTGAAGATTAAATACTCTGTCGATAAACCTCTTGCAGCCCTTAACGCTCGATTCGCTCCACGGAGCAGCCTGCTCATAATCGCCCATAAACAGGACGTAGGTGCGCAGTACATCGGCGCCGTATACATCAACCACCTCGTTGGGGTCTATTACGTTGCCGCGCGATTTACTCATTTTAACTCCGTCCGGTCCTAAGATAAGACCCTGAGCGGTGCGCTTTTGATACGGCTCCTCATACGGCACTACGCCGAGGTCATAGAGGAATTTATACCAGAATCTTGAATATATCAGGTGGCGTGTAACGTGCTCCATACCGCCGTTGTACCAGTCTACCGGCATCCAGTATTTAAGCTTATCATAGTCGGCAAAGGTCTTGGCGTTGTGCGGGTCAACATATCTTAAGAAGTACCACGAGGAGCCTGCCCACTGAGGCATGGTGTCCGTCTCGCGCTTTGCGTCGCCGCCGCAGACGGGGCACTTGCAGTTTACAAACGAGTCAATCTTTGCAAGAGGACTCTCGCCGTCCTGACCGGGTTCAAAGTTTTCAACATTCGGAAGCTTCAGCGGAAGCTCGTCATACGGAACGGGAACCATTCCGCACTTCGGACAGTGGATGATCGGAATAGGCTCGCCCCAGTAGCGCTGACGGTTAAACGCCCAATCCTTCATCTTATACTGAACTCCGCCCTCACCGATGCCTTTTTCGGTGAGATAATCTATCATCTTTTTGATGGAATCCTTTTTATTGTCCATACCGTTAAGGAAGCCGGAATTTACCATTTCACCGTCGCCGGTATATGCCGCCTCATCGATATTTCCGCCCTTTATGACTTCGATAATGTCTATACCGAATTTCTTGGCGAAATCATAGTCGCGGTCATCGTGAGCCGGCACAGCCATTATTGCGCCCGTGCCGTAGCCCATCATTACGTAGTCGGAAATATAAACCGGTATTTCCCTGCCGTTTACGGGGTTTATCGCGGTAAGGCCGTCAATTTTGACGCCCGTCTTATCCTTGACGAGCTGAGTGCGCTCAAACTCTGTCTTTTTACTGCATTCTGTGCGGTAATCGACTATCGCATCCATATTGCGGATTTTATCCTTATACTTGTCGATTATCGGGTGCTCCGGAGCAATTACCATAAATGTAACGCCGAAGAGAGTGTCGGGCCTAGTTGTGTATATCCTAAGCTTTTCGGGAATATCTTTAAGAGAGAAATTGACGAACGCGCCGCGGCTCTTGCCTATCCAATGCTCCTGCTGAGCCTTGATGTTGGGGAGATAGTCAACGTGCTTGAGACCCTCTAGGAGCTTATCGGCATACTCGGTAATGCGAAGATACCAAACATCCTTTGACTTTTGTACGACTTCGCTGTGGCAGATATCGCACTTGCCGCCCTGAGAATCCTCATTTGACAAAACGACCTTGCAGGAGGGGCAATAGTTTACGAGAGTCTTGTCGCGGAACGCAAGACCGTTTTCAAACATCTTGAGGAATATCCACTGGGTCCACTTGTAGTAGCCCTCTTCGGTTGTGTCTATAACTCTTGTCCAGTCGAACGAAAATCCCACGCGCTTTAACTGACTTGTAAACTTCTTTATATTCATATCGGTGACCTTGCGCGGATGTATGCCCGTTTTAATGGCATAGTTTTCCGTCGGCAGACCGTATGCGTCAAAGCCTATCGGGAAAAGCACGTTGTAGCCCTGAAGTCTTCTCTTACGAGATACCACCTCAAGACCCGAATACGCCTTGATGTGACCTACGTGCATACCTGCTCCGCTCGGATAGGGAAATTCCACAAGTCCGTAAAATTTGGGCTTATCGGAATTGTCAACGGCGTGGAAAACGCCCTCCTCTTCCCATTTTTCCTGCCACTTGCTTTCAATATGCTTAAAATCGTATTCCATTTATTTCACCCTTTTGCAGTATAGTCAATTTTTATCTAAAAGCATTATTCGCTTATCCACTCGGAAACGTCAACCTCCTCGGCGTCGCCCCAGAGCTTTTCGAGATTGAAGTTTTCACGGCTTTCCTTTGTAAATACGTGAACTATAACCGTGCCGTAATCAAGAAGTATCCAGCCAGTAGCCTTACCCTCAACGCTCTTTGCGTTTTTGCCCTTTTCGGCGAGCTTGTCCTCAAGATCGTCCGAGAGAGCCTTTATATGAGTCGGCGACGTGCCGGTGACTATCACGAAATAGTCGGCAATAACGGTAAGGTCCGTTACCTTGAGAGCCTTTATATCCATACCCTTTTTTCTGTCGAGAGTTTCGACCGTCAATTTGAGTAATTCCTCTGTCGTCATAACTTTTTCCTTTCGTAAGAAATTGCGATAAAATTATATGCTTTAACGCTGTCCTCATGAATGGGGAAGCCTTTTTTTACATTTTCGATAACGGTGAACTGAAGCCCCTCAAGCATTGCCTCGTCAAGACTTCGGTATGCTTTTTCACGCATACGCTCAACACCCGGATACCTTCTGTCCGCCGAGATATAGTCCGCTATGTAGACCACCTTTTCGAGAAGAGTCATATTTTCTCTGCCCGTGGTGTGATACCGCACCGCCGAAATTATATCCTCATCTTTTACGCCGAGATATTTTTTTATGTATACGGCGCCCGATAACTGATGCCACGTCTTTGTGCTGCTTTTCTCCGTAGGCGTTAGAATTATACCATCATCGGTAATTATTTTCAACTGCTCCTGCTTCGGAGTGTCCTTCATAATATCATGCAAAAGCCCTGCCGTAAACGCCTTTTCCCTGTCGGCTTTGTAAATTCCGGCAAGACGATACGCCTCATACGCAACATTCAGCGAATGGTAAAAACGCGAGGGCGTAAGATGCTTTTTAATTTCATAAAAGAACTCTTTATTTCTTTGCGTATCCATACATACCTCTTTCCTTTATGAATTCATACGCCTCTTTCGTCAGAACGTCGGACACATCCTCACCCGCGGATATTTTTTGCCTTATTTCGGTAGACGAAATTTCGAGAGGGCTGCTCGGAGAAATTATAATACCGTTCGCCTCATTCGACGGCATATATATGTGCAAGGTCGAAAAAGCATATGAGCGCAGTGCCTTTACGGTGTCTTCGTCCTCGCGCGACATAACGCACAGGGTACACTTTTTCATTATTTCACGGTATTTATACCACTTATGAAACGACAAAAACATATCCGAGCCTATTATCAAAAACAGCTGCGCGTCCTTGTATTTGCTCAAAATCTCGTTCACCGTGAATATCATATAGCTGTCGGTGTCACGGTCAATCTCCATGGTGCTGACCTCGTAATTTTTGCCCGTAAACGTGCGGCGGCAAAGCTCTGCCCTGTCGGAGTCAAGTGCCAGATCCTCACAAATCTTGTGAACCGGTCGCTTATCGGGAATTACGAGCACCTTGTCAAGCTCCAATTTATCGGCAAAGGTCTCGATTAATCTCAAATGCCCATTGTGCGGCGGATTGAATGTACCGCCGAAAATTCCGATTTTCATTTCTTCTTCTTTTTATTTTCGTGAAGCTTTTTGCTGTAACGGTAAAATATCATACTTCCGCCGATAACCGCCACAACCTCGCTGCCCGTTGCCTCGGCTATCCTGTCCGCCGCCTCGCGCGGAGTAAGCGGAGAAGTGTCGCGAAGCACCTTGACCTTTATAAGCTCTCTTGCGGTCAGCGCGTCATCAACCTGCTTTATCAGCGCGTCGGACATACCGCCCTTACCGAGCTGGAATAACGGCTCCATATTGTTTGCCTGAGCTCTTTTTTCGGCTCTTTCTTTACTTGTCATATTGTATATCAATGCCTTTCGGTTATTTTAAATATTCGGGAAGCTCCTTTGCGAGCTTGCGCAGAGCATTTCCTCGGTGGCTCACGGCGTCCTTTTCTTCGGGTGAAAATTCCGCAAACGAGCGGTCGCCCACATAGAAAAGAGGGTCATACCCGAAACCGCCGTCACCGCGCTTTTCATAGCCTATTACTCCGTGACATTCGCCGCGGACGGTAAAATGCCTGCCGTCCGGGAAAACACAGCACACCGCCGAAACGAACGATGCAGTACGCTTTTCGGGCGGAACGTCCCGGAGCTTTTCAAGAAGCTTTCGGTTGTTTTTATCGTCATTGCCATGCTCTCCGGCATACCTTGCCGAATATACACCCGGTTCGCCGCCGAGCGCGTCCACGGACAGTCCCGAATCGTCGGCGATACACGGCATACCGCTCTCACGGCAGCCCGAATCCGCCTTTAAAAATGCGTTTTCTTCAAACGTTGTTCCCGTCTCTTCAACATCGGTAAGAACTATACCCGCTTCATCGGCGGTCAGTACGTTAACTCCGAGCGGCGAGAGTATTCTCTGAAGCTCGGCGCGTTTTTTCATATTATGAGTGGCGATTAAAAAATCCAAAGCGCTTTTTCTCCTTTTTCTTTTTGGGCTCCTCTGCGTCGGACGGAGCGTCTTCTATATCTTTCTCACTCTGTTCCAGTCCATGAACTCCGCTTTCATCTGCTGCGTCGTCGTCAGCTTTGACTTTGCCCTCTTCTTTTTTATCTTCGTCTTTGCCGCTTTGTTCATCCTTATCAGTATGTCCGATCTGTTGTGATCCATCAGCTTGAATAATTTGCCCGTCAGGCGCCACATCTTCTTGCGAAATTCCATCTTTTTCGTCCTCCTCGTTGTAATCTATTTTTCAAACAGACCATCGGCAAAAGCCTGGGGTTAAACGGCTGCAAATCATCAATCTGCTCGCCCACGCCTATAAATTTAACGGGAATCCCAAGCTCGTTTTTAATAGTGAGAACAACTCCGCCTCGAGCCGTACCGTCAAGCTTTGTTAAAACTATGCCGGTGATTTCGGCGGCGTTCATAAATTCGCGCGCCTGATTTACGGCATTTTGTCCCGTTGTGGCGTCAAGCACCAACAGCACCTCGCGGTCCGAATACGGAAGCTCGCGGTCTATAATGCGGTACATTTTGGCGAGCTCATCCATAAGGTTCTTTTTATTGTGAAGTCTTCCCGCGGTGTCAATTATGACAATGTCGCAGTTTCTTGCCTTTGCGGCATTTATCGTGTCAAAAACAACAGCCGCCGGGTCTGCTCCCTCGGAGTGCTTTACTATATCAACACCGGCTCTGTCCGCCCAAATCTGAAGCTGGTCGATTGCCGCGGCACGGAATGTGTCGGCCGCTCCCAAAATGACCTTTTTGCCCTCGGACTTGTACATCGCCGCCAATTTGCCTATGGTCGTGGTTTTTCCTACGCCGTTGACGCCTATTACAAATATGATGGACGGTATGGTTATAAGCCCCATATCCTCGCCGCCGTATAGCTTTTCGGCGACAATCTCCTTGATTTCATCCTTAACCATTGTCGGATTTTTGATTTTTTTCTCCGGCACGCGCTTGCGAAGCTCCTCGATTATCTCAAGCGAGGTCTGCACTCCGACATCGTGCATAACGAGCAGCTCTTCAAGCTCGGTGTAAAGGTCGTCGTTTATCTCGCCGACGCTGTCGAGCAAATCATCAATCGCTCCCGCCATTTTATTTCGGGTCTTTGTAAGGCCGAAATTTATTTTGCTGAAAATTCCCATTTGTTTATTCCTTTCGGATAAGAAATTTTTGATTTCAATCAAATAGATTATGCGAATATTTTAAGCACAGCCACAGTATCGCCGCGTTTTTCGCCGCAAATAAGGCTCCGAGCGGCGTGTAGTTAATTTTTGTCTATATGCAAGTTTGGGTGAGGAAAAGCCGCATTGTGCGCAAGATTTACGCCGTAATTTTTGGTTTTATATATCAATGCCGTTTAGCGTAGACTTAGTGCAAGGTGGTTTTTGTGAACCCCGACGCGTATGTATATACGCGAGTTCGGGTGAACAAAAGCCGCATTGTGCGCAAGATTTACGCTGTGTTCTGTTTAAATTATATAGCCATGCCGTTTAGCGTAAAGATTTGGTGCAAGACGGGTTTTCGTAAGCTCCGACGCGTATGTATATACGCGAGTTTGGGTTAGGGAAATTCGTATGGCGCCGAAGATTTACGCTGCATTTTATTTGAAGTATATATCAAACCCGTTTAGCGTAAAGATTGCGTACAAGGTGGTTTTTTGTAAGCCCCGACGCGTACTACGGTACGCAAGTTCGGGTGAGGAAAATTCGTATGGTGCCGAAGATTTACGCTGCATTTTATTTGAAGTATATATCAAACCCGTTTAGCTTAAAGATTGTGTACAAGGTGATTTCTGTAAACCCCGACGCGTATGTATATACGCGAGTTTGGGTGAACAAAAGCCGCATTGTGCCGAAGATTTACGCTGCATTTTATTTGAAGTATATATCAAACCCGTTTAGCTTAAAGATTGTGTACAAGGTGGTTTTTGTGAACCCCGACGCGTACTACGGTACGCGAGTTCGGGTGAACAAAAGCCGCATTGTGCGCAAGATTTATGCTAAACCGAGTTTCTTCGCCATTTCGGCTGTCTTTAACTCAAGTAATTTGGATACACCCTTTTCCTGCATGGTCACACCGTACAGTACGTCGGCTTCTTCCATGGTGCCGCGGCGATGGGTAATTAAGATGAACTGGGTATTTTTAGTCATACGGCGAACATACTGAGCGTAACGCGAAACATTGACGTCGTCAAGTGCCGCTTCAACCTCGTCGAAAATACAGAACGGCGCGGGGGTTACCTTGAGTATCGCAAAAAGAAGCGCAATGGCGGAAAGTCCCTTTTCACCGCCGGAGAGCAAGTTGATGTTCTGAACGTTTTTGCCGGGCGGCTGAACCTTGATTTCAATGTCGCTGCCAAGCACGTCGCGCTCGTCCTCGAGTCGAAGCTCCGCCTTACCTCCGCCAAACAGCTCAATAAAGGTCTGCCCGAAGCATGAGTTGATGCGATTAAACTGCTCGCGAAACTGCTCTGCCATTTTACCGGTCAAATCATCTATCATCTTATTAAGCTCCGCGCGCGAGGTTTCAACATCGCTTATCTGCCCCGATAAGAATTCGTAACGCTCGGATACCTCTTTGTATTCCTCTATTGCGGAGACGTTTACGGAGCCGAGAGCACGGATTTGCGATTTAAGCTCTGCGAGACGCTTTGCCGCAAGGGAGTAATCGTCAATTTCTATTTCGAGAGCCGCAGCCTCGCGACGGGTGAGCTGATACTCGTCGTAAAGCTTGCTCGTCAGATTGTCATATTCGTTGCGCATTGCTATTTTGCGCTCTTCAAGACGCGCTATGTCGCCGCTGAGACGTTCGCGCTCCTCGGATTTTGCGCGCTCGTGAAGCCTTAAGTCATTCGCCTGCTTTTCAAGCTCGTCACGCTGTGAAATCAGCTCGTTTATCTGATTTTGCGCGTCGCCGTGATTTGCTTTAAGAGCCTTTTCATCAGCCGAAAGCCGCTCGGTCAAGGCTCTGAGTTCGTCGTTTTTCTCTTCGATTTCGCGTATTTCTCCGTCAAGCTCCGAGAGACGGTCGAGGTGACCGGTCTTACGATTTTTAAGCCTTGTAATCTCGTCCGTGTTCGCCTCAACATCCTTTTGAAGCGAAACTATGCGAAGTCTTATTTCAGCCGCTTTTGACGCGACCTCCTCACGATTCTTTTGGAGAGTCTTGCTGTCGCCGGTTATGCTCTCAAGCTCTTTTTCCTTGTTTTCCAGCGTTTCTTTAAGCTCGTCGATTTGCGAACGAGCCGCCTCGGCACCCGAGCTTACGGACTCGATTCTCTTTTCGAGAGTCTCCTTTTCCTCCAAAAGCTCTTTAACGCCCGAGGAAACGGACGCGAGCTTGTCGCTTGCAAGCTTCAATTCGCCCTCGCGGCGGATATTTTCTTCTTTAGCTCTTAAAAGGTCGCCCTCGGCGCCCTCAAGCTCTGCCTTTGCGGCAGAGGCGTCCTCCGACAAAAGCTTGTAATCCGAGAGCATCCCGTCAAGCTCTTTTTGCATTGAAGCAAGAGAGCCCTTAAGTCTTTCAATCTCATTGCCTCGGCTGAGTATGCCTGCATTTTGAACGCGAGAGCCGCCCGTCATGGAGCCGCCGGCATTTATAACCTGACCGTCAAGCGTGACTATGCGGAAGCGATACGAATACTTTTTTGCGATAGCTATGGCGGAATCTATATCCTCGGCAACTGCCGTGCGACCCAAAAGCCAGCGGATTATCTCCGAATATTTGTTGTCATACGACACAAGGTCGGAGGCAATGCTTACAAAGCCGTATTGGTCGTCGAGCCCCTGCTCTGAGAGAACTCTGCCCTTAATTGCGGTTATCGGCAAAAATGTGGCTCTGCCTGCGCGGTGCTCCTTTAAGAATCCCATGGCGCGCTTTGCGTCGGTTTCATTATCTACAACAATGTTCTGCACAGCCGCTCCGAGAGCCGTCTCGATAGCAGCCGAATACTTATCCTTAACCGTTATGAGCTGAGATACGGGACCGTATATGCCCCTGAGCGCACCTCTGCCCGACTCCTTCATAACGGCTTTTACCGCACCGAAGTAGCCCTCCATATTTTTTTCGAGATCCTCAAGAAGGCGGACCCTGTCCTGCCCCTTGTGAAGCTCGCGCTGTTTTTCGTCTATGGCAAGCTTTACGCTGTCTGCCTTTTTGCCGCGGTTTTCAAATCGCAGAGTATAGCCGTCTATTGCGTTTTTGACGGAAACTATCTCGTCCTGTATTTCCTTAAGTTCCGCTTCCGCGTCGGCTTTGCGTTTTAAAAGCGCGTCGTAATCGTCCTTGCGCGTTCCCATGGACTCGTCTATCGCGGAAATTCTCGACCTTATCTCCTCTATGGAGGAATTTGCGGTTTCCGCCGTAACTCGGCAATCCGCAAGCCTTACGGAAAGTGCCGATATTTCACCCGAAAGAGCTGCCGCCATATCGGAAAACTCGGAGCTGCTCAGGCGATAAGTCTCCTCCTGCTTTGAGAGCTCGTCCATCTGCCTTGTTGCGTCGGCTATTTGCTCCTCTGCCTTTTGTATGCATTCCCGTGCAGCGGAAACGGCGGCGTCAATATTTTGCTCCGTCTCGTTCTCCGCAGCCTTGTCACGGTTTATACGCTCTATTGTCTCGTTGTTATGTAAAATCGAGTTTTCGGCAACCTTTATCTGCGAATCGATATCCGAAAGCTTTTCTTCAAAGCCCGAAGCCGAATTTCTGATTTCCTCCAATTTAATGTTTATGTCTCTTGTGCCGTCCGCCGCCTTGTCAATCATCTCGCCGATTTTTGAAAGCTCATCCTGAGCCTCCTTGTGCGACGCCTCGGCAATTTCTATTTTATGCTCCTGATCGCGCATTTTTTCGCCGGTCTTGTCTATCGTGTTGAGCCAAATACCTATTTCGAGATTTTTTCGCTCACCGGCAAGCACTATGAATTTCTGTGCCTTTTCGCTCTGCGCCTTTAAAGGACCTACTCTGCTCTCAAGCTCCGAGAGTATGTCGCGAAGCCTTACGAGATTTTCCTCCGCCTGCGCGAGTCTTTTAATCGCGTCACCTCGTCTGTAACGAAAATGCGAAATTCCCGCCGCTTCCTCCAGCATATCGCGGCGCTCGCTCGCCTTGGGCGATACCATATCGGCGATTTTGCCCTGCCCGACAATGGAGTAACCGTCCCTGCCGAGGCCCGTATCCATAAACAGCTCGTTTACGTCGCGAAGACGCGCGGATTCGCCGTTCACGAGATATTCGCTGTCGCCCGAACGGTAATAACGCCTTGTAACCGACACCTCGTCGCTGTCTTTATTAAGCGAACGGTCGGTGTTGTCAAGGCGCAGCGTTACCTCCGCAAAGCCCTTTGCCTTGCGGACGTCCGTACCCGAAAAAATAACGTCCTCCATTTTTGAGCCGCGAAGCGTTTTTGTGGACTGCTCACCGAGAACCCAGCGCACGGCGTCGGAGATGTTGCTCTTTCCGCTTCCGTTGGGTCCTACTACGGCTGTAATGCCCTTATTAAATTCAAGTACCGTTTTATCGGGGAAGGATTTAAACCCCTGCATTTCCAGCGCTTTTAAAATCATTCTTTAAATTCCTTTAAATATCTTCTGTTATCTTTATATCGTAATCGTTTAAAAATTCGTTACCCTTTATTTTACACTGAAATCCGTTGTTTAGCAATGCTTTTTCATTTCTTTTGTTCTGTCCCTTTGCTTTCCCGATCGATTTTTCGGGGACTTCTATAACATACGGCATATCCTTAGGCAGCTTTGACAGCTCGGAGAGCATTTTTTCAAGGTAAATCTTGCCCTCGCAAAGCTCGCGGAATGCCGGATGGTATGCGCCGGCAAGGTAACCCTCATCTACATTTCCGCCGCTGTGCAGACCGAGACGGATTACCTTTATGTTGTTTTCTCGGAACATTAAAAGCAGCCTTGCGCAGAGACTCACAGCCTCATTCAGGGTTTCGGCTCTGTAACTGCCGTCGCGAAGATAATCCGCCAAAGGTGTGTTTTCAAGAACTATCGTCGGGTAGATTCTGACCGTGTCGGGCGAGAGGGCTATCAGCCTTTCGGCGGTTTTAATACATTTCTCGTTGGTGTCGCCCATAAGCCCTGTCATCATCTGAAGCCCGAGCGAAAAGCCGTAGCTTTTTATAAGGCGCGAGGCGTTTTCGACGTCCTTTGCCGTGTGGCCGCGTCGGTTTATTTTAAGCACGCTATCGTCCATACTCTGCGCGCCGAGCTCGATTGACGTCACGTGATATTTCTTTAATATCTCAAGTCTTTCGTCGTCAATTGCGTCGGGACGCGTGGAAATTCTTATTCCGCCGAAATATCCTCCGTCGATATACGGCTTTGCCGCCTCTAAAAGAGACACCATGTAATCTCTGTCAACCGCGGTAAACGAGCCACCGAAAAATGCTATTTCCGAGGTTTCCCTTGTTACACCGCCGTTTTTGGCAATATCACAAGCCGCTGTCACATCCTCCGGTGTCAGCGGCTTTATACTGCCCGATATTGTCTTTTGATTGCAGAAGCTGCACTGATGAGGGCAGCCCGCGTGAGGCACAAAAAGCGCCACGTTTACGTGTTTCAAATTCCCATCAGCTCCAACGCTTCTTTTGCCGCCGCCTGCTCAGCCTTTTTCTTGCTGCTGCCGACGCCCGCTCCTATAACATTGCTGTTTAAATGCACCTCAACCTTAAAGTGCTTATCGTGGTCGGGGCCGCTCTCGCTGACAAGAACATACTTTAAGCTCTCGCCTTGATTTTTTTGAACGACCTCCTGCAGTATGGTCTTGTAATCCTTAAAGGACGGCTTTGCCTCAACATACGGCTCGACGAAGCGCAAAACGAATTTTTTTGCCTCGCCTATGCCGCCGTCGATATAAATTGCGGCAATTACAGCCTCAAATGCGTCCGACACAACCGACGGTCTTGTTCTGCCGCCCGTCATCTCCTCACCCTTACCGAGCAAAAGCCTGTCGCCGAGGTCTATTTCCTTGGCATACTCAAAAAGCGATTTTTCGCACACGGCGTATGAGCGCAGGCGCGTCAGCTCGCCCTCGGGAAAATTTCTGTGGTGCGAAAAAAGATATTCCGCCGTTATAAAGCCGAGAACCGAGTCGCCCAGAAACTCAAGTCGCTCATTGTCGCCCGTCGTAAGATGCTTTTCGTTTGCATACGACGAATGTGTGACCGCTCTTTCCAAAAGCGATATATTTTTAAATCTATATTGTATTTTTTCCTGTAATTCGTTAAGTCCGTTATCCATTTTAAAGTCCTTTCACTCTCACAGCCCGAGACTTTTAAGATATTCCTCGAGATCTCTCATGCCTCTTTCGGCGATTGCCGTATAACGCTCGCTCTTGTCCCTTATCTTTTCGGGGAGCGGCGGAAGCATACCGAAATTGGCCCCCATAGGCTGAAAATTCGTCACGGTTTCATCGCTTATATATCTCGCGAGAGCACCCGTGACGGTGGTATTCGGAAGCACAAGCGGCTCTTTTCCCAAAAGGTACCTTGCGGCGTTCAGCCCCGCCATAATTCCGGAGGAGGCCGATTCCATATAGCCCTCTACTCCGGTTATCTGACCGGCAAAAAATATTCTTTTGTCCGAGCGTAGAGAATATGAGGCGTTTAAAAGCCGCGGTGAATTTATAAACGTGTTTCTGTGCATAACTCCGTAGCGGAGAAATTCCGCATCGTGAAGTGCCGGAAACATGGAAAACACTCTTTTTTGCTCGCCGAATTTGAGATTTGTTTGAAATCCGACAAGATTATACATCGTACCGCCGCTGTTTTCACGGCGAAGCTGAAGATTTGCCCACGGTCTGTGTCCCGTTCTCGGGTCGCGAAGCCCTACGGGCTTTAACGGTCCGAAGCGCATGGTGTCTTTTCCGCGCGACGCCAAAACCTCAATAGGCATACAGCCCTCATACACATCGTGCCGCTTGTCAAAGGAGTGCGTTTCGGCACTCTCGGCATTTATAATTGCTTCGTAAAACGCTTCATACTGCTCTTTATTCATGGGGCAGTTAATGTAATCGTCGCTGCCGCCGCGGTCATATCTCGACTGTGTAAAGGCATATTCCATATCGACGCTGTCCGCCGAAACTATCGGTGCCGCCGCATCGTAGAATGATAATCCGTCGCCGCAGAGAGCGTGTATTGTACCTGTCAGCGCGTCGCTCGCGAGCGGCCCTGCCGCCACTATAACAACATCGGCATCGGGTAAGACGGAAACCTCCTCGTTTATGACCGTTATGTTCTTATCGCTTTTTATATTTTCCGTTATAAGAGCCGAAAATCTGTCTCTGTCAACCGAAAGTGCGCCTCCTGCCGGAACTCTTGTCCTTTTGGCAGCCTCGACGCACACGGAAGAAAGCATCTCCATCTCCGCCTTTAAAAGCCCTGCCGCGGAATTGAGCCGCTCCGCCTTCAGTGAATTGGAGCATACAAGCTCCGCAAAATTTTCGTTTTTATGCGCCGGAGAAAATTTCTTCGGCTTCATTTCATAGAGATATGTGGGTATTCCCGCCCTCGACAGCTGCTTTGCCGCCTCACATCCGGCGAGACCCGCACCGATTACCGCTGCTTTCATCAGTCTTCCTCTTGAGTCTTTGTGCTTTTCTTTTTGCGCTCCGCTTTTTTCTCAAAGCCGCAGTTTTCGTCAAGGCAAGCTAAGATTCCGCCTTTTTTCTTGAAGAGCGACTTGCCGCACTTGGGACATTTTTCGTCCGTCGGCTTATCCCACGTCATAAAGTTGCATTCGGGATAATTTTCGCAGCCGAAGAACGTATATCCTTTTTTGCTCTTTTTCTGAATCACCTTGCCTCCGCACACCGGGCAGGTGGCGGTTGTCTCTATTACGTACGGCTTTGTGTTTTTGCACTCCGGATAACCCGGGCACGCGAGGAATTTACCGAATCTGCCGGTTTTTATAACCATCATTCTTCCGCACTTTTCGCACGGAATATTCGTCTCGTCCTCTTTAAGCTTTATCTTAACGCCCTCCATATCGGCTTTTGCCTTTTCAAGCGTTTTGTCAAAGCCGTCATAAAACGTATGAAGCATTGCTATATAATCTATTTCGTGATGCTCTACCTTATCGAGATCGCTCTCCATGGAGGCCGTAAATTTTACGTTAACTATATTCGGGAAATGCTCCTTTAAGAGCTTGACGACCGCTTCTCCGAGCTCCGTGGGCTTAAGCTGCTTCTGCTCGCGGACAACATATTCGCGCGAGGTAATGGTTGACACTATTGAGGCGTACGTACTCGGTCTGCCGACGCCCGTTTCCTCAAGCATCTTAATGAGCGAGCCCTCGGTATAGCGCGCAGGCGGCTGTGTGAAGTGCTGATTTCCGAGCATTTCCTTGAGCTTTAATGCATCGCCCGCCTTGATTTCGGGGAGCTTGCCCTCGTCCTCGTCCTCATCTGTTGCGGCTTCGTAAAGGCGTGTATAACCGTCAAAACGAACCGTATAACCGCTCGCATTAAACGTGCAATATCTGTCGGTGTTTTTGTCACTCTCGCCGACTGCCTTTATTTCTATCTTTACCGTATCCTGTATGCAATTTGACATAAGACTTGCCATAAAGCGCTTCCAAATAAGGCTGTAAAGCTTGAACTGCTCCGGAGTAAGACTCTTTTTGGCAATTTCGGGTGTGATTGCCGGAACGGTGGGGCGAATTGCCTCGTGGCCGTCCTGTGCGCTCGCCTTAGTTTTAAAATAGCGCGGCTTTTCGGGCAAATACTGCTTGCCGTAATTCTCCTCGATAAAGGCGTTGCCCTCTTGCCTTGCTTCTTCGGATATACGGAGCGAGTCGGTTCTCATATATGTTATAAGACCTGTTGCGCCGAAGCCCTCTACCTCCATACCTTCATAAAGCTCCTGCGCTATTTTCATAGTGCGCTTAGCCTGAAATCCGAGTTTTCTGGAGGCGTCCTGCTGCATGGTGGAGGTTGTAAACGGCGGCGCCGGAGAACGTCTGCGCGTTCCTTTTTTGACCGACGACACGGAGTATTCCGCATCCTGAAGTCTTGCCAAAATCGCGTCGGTCTCCTCTTTTGTTTTGAGCTTTATCTTGCCGGTTTCGTCGCCCGTAAACGCTGCCTTAAACGCTTTTTTTGAGGACGGCGCGGTGAATTTTGCGTCAAGTGACCAATATTCTTCGGGAACGAATTTGCGGATTTCCTCTTCGCGGTCAACGACGAGCCTTACGGCAACGGACTGAACTCTGCCTGCCGAAAGTCCTCTGTGTATCTTTTGCGATACGAACGGGCTGAGCTTATAGCCGACAAGTCTGTCGAGAATTCTTCTCGCCTGCTGAGCGTCAACAAGGTCCATATCGATTTTTTCGGGGCTTGCTATGCCCTTTCTGACCGCGTTTTCGTTTATCTCGTTAAATTTAACTCTGTTCTTTTCATCAAGCGGCAGTCCGAGAACCGTGGCAAGATGCCAGGAAATAGCCTCTCCCTCTCGGTCGGGGTCGGTTGCGAGCAGAACCTCATCTGCATTTGCGGCTTTTTCCTTTAATTCCTTGACAAGCTTCTCCTTGCCCTTGACTATTGCGTATTTCGGTGCAAAGTCGTTTTTGATGTCAACCGAGAGCTTTGCCGCCGGCAAATCCCTTATATGCCCTACGGACGCGGTTACATCGTAACTTTTTCCGAGATATTTTTTTATCATTGTCGCCTTGTGCGGCGACTCCACTATAACAAGCTTTGACATAAACAAACTCCTGTTTCTCGATAATAACGGCTTTTGCCGTATCAGACCTTATAATAATGCTTTCCCTCAGAGAGGGCGACGAGCGAATACAGCTCGAGTTCTGTAAGAGCGGCAAGTGTATCGGAGGAGGAGAGCTTCGCTTCCTCGCTCAAATCATCAATATGCCGCGGCTCGGTTGTTAAGACCGAATACAGCTTTTTCGCGTTTTCCGTAAGCGAGTCGGGCAACTCCCTCGGCGCGCTCTTCTGCGGAGTCTTATTCTCCGCCGCTTTTTTCTGTACCGTCTTTGATTTTTGCCTTACGGCACGATGAGCGGATTCCGGAACGGAGACTTCCTCAATCGGCATATTTTTAAGAGCCTCGCCGAGCGGCTTATCCGCTCCGCTTAAATCAATCTTATCCGGGTAAGTATAATAATATTCTTCCAAAACGTCAAGTGCCGTAAATACGGGCTTTGCTCCGTCGTGTATCAGGCGGTTGGTTCCGGTGAACGCGGAGGTTATGACTTCGCCCGGGACGGCAAACACGTCTCTGCCCTCCGAGAGAGCAAGCCTTGCCGTAATAAGCGAGCCGCTCCTCTCGCCGGCCTCAACCACTATCGTGCCGAGGCTCATCCCCGAAATTATCCTGTTTCTCATCGGGAATGTTGTTCTCGACGCAGGAGTAAACGGAAAATACTCCGTTATAACCGCACCGTTTTTTGATATTTCACGCCTTAGAGCGGCATTGTCGCGCAAATAGTCGGTTCCGAGCCCGCAGCCCAGAACGGCTATCGTTCTTCCGCCCTCCATAGCGCCGGTATGCGCCGCGCTGTCAACGCCGAGCGCTCCGCCCGAAACTATGACGGCGCCCGCCTTTGCAAGCTTTGACGACAGCAACCTTGTGACGCGCATGCTGTAATTCGACGCCTTTCTCGTGCCGACTACCGAAAGCATAACCTCGCTGTTTAAAATCGTTTCATCGCCCCAAACAAAGAGCACCGACGGAGGGTCTGCGATTTCTCTGAGTCTTTTCGGATAATATTCGCTGTCGGGCGTTATTATGCGCCAGCCGTTATCGACACAAACACGAAGCGTTTCGGCGAACTGCGACGGGCTGAAAAGCGACAGCTTGTTTATCTGTGACGCCGTAAGTATACCCGAAAGCCGCCATTCGCGACTGCCCTTTTCATAGAGCATTCGCGCGCTTCCGAAGTAATTTATAATATCCGCAGTTTTGGCCCCCGCTCCGAGAGTTTTTGCGAGCCAGAGCCAGTAAACACTCTCATTGTTCATTTCATCATTTCCCACATTGTTATCGTAGCGGCAGCGGAAGCATTAAGCGACTCCGCCTTGCCGCCCATCGGTATTGTTATGAACCTGTCGGAAAAAGCCTTTACTTCCTTTGACACGCCGTTTCCCTCGTTCCCTATAACGGTGACCGCTCCGTGCGAAAAATCGACAGTCGTTATATCCTCTGCCGCGGAATCCGGCACCGTTGACAACACGGGTAAGCCGTTTTCCCTCGCCTTTTGCAGCACCGGTAAAACAGACGGCACGCTTATGACGGGAAGTCTCAAAAGTGCGCCCATTGACGCTCTGAGGGCTTTGGGGTTATATATATCGCAGCCACCGCCGACTATCAGCGCATCAACCCCGAGTGCCTCTGCGGTACGTGATATCGCACCGAGATTGTCGGGATTTTGAATACCGTCAAGCGCAACGTATTTTTTCGGTGAAGACGGGCATATCTCCGCCGATTCTTTCATTTTTACCGTACAAAACACGCCCTGTGAATTCACGGTATCCGCAAGCTTTTGCGCCACCTCGTCCGCTGCTTCAAAAGCCGCAACGCTGTTTTCTATAAGCGCAGTCACCCTTTCAGCGTAACGCGAAAGTGCCGTCTCGGTATAAAAAAGCTCCTGCACATTGTATCCGCTCTCAAGAGCGTCAAAGCAAAGCCTTGCTCCCTCAAGGACAAAAAGCCCCTCTGTATTTCGCGCTCTCGCACTGTCGCGCAGCTTTACGAAGGCTTTGATTTTTTCGTTATTTCTGCTCGTTATCCGCATAAAATTCTCCTGTGATGCGAGCATCGGTTTTTCCTTAGATCGCGCGCCTTTGAAACCTTGTGCAAAAAAAGTCCCGAATGCACGTGATTTAAAGCAAAACCGAAGTGCCGTAATTAAAAGGAAAAACACGCCTGAGGGAAACTCTCAGGCGTGGCAATAACTTATTTAAGCGCTTCTTTAGCTTTTTCGGTGAGCGTGGTAAACGCCGCAGGATCCGAAATCGCAATCTCCGAAAGCATCTTGCGGTTTAAGTCGATACCGGCTTTTTTAAGGCCGTTTATGAAGGTTGAATAATTCATACCGTTCATCTTGCAGGCAGCCGAGATTCTTGTTATCCAAAGCTGTCTGAAATCTCTCTTCTTCTGCTTTCTGCCGATATAAGCATACTGTCCGGACTTCATAACCGCTTCCTTTGCGGTCTTGAAAAGTCTGCTCTTTGAGCCATAGTAGCCCTTAGCAAGCTTTAATGTTTTATTTCTTCTTTTGCGAGTCATCATCGCACCTTTAACACGTGCCATTAGTTAGTTACCTCCGAATGTTTAAGTATGGCGGTATATAAACCGCTCCGATTATTTATAAGGAATGAGACGTTTAATCTGCTTAACATTAGTTGTATCGGCAACGGATGTCTTGCGAAGATTTCTCTTTCTCTTTGTGTTCTTTTTGGTAAGGATATGAGACTTGTTGGCATGTGCTCTTATCGGCTTGCCGTTCTTTGATAATTTGAAGCGTTTTTTAGCTCCGCTGTGTGTTTTGATCTTAGGCATTGCAAAATTCCTCCTGATATTTTTTACGGTCACGCCTTGGGCGCAAGGAACATCAGCATCTGACGCCCCTCGAGCTTCGCCGGTTTTTCGACTGTTGCAAACTCTTCGCAAGCTTCGGCAAAGCGTTTCATAGAAACCTCACCTATCTGCGGATGAGCCATTTCACGGCCTCTGAAACGGATGGAAACCTTGACCTTATTTCCGGCCTTTAAGAATTTGTGAGCGTGATTGACCTTCGTCTCAAAGTCGTGAGTATCAATGTTGAGCGAAAGACGAATCTCCTTGATTTCAATAACGCGCTGGTTTTTTCTGTTTTCCTTTTCGCGCTTTGACTGCTCAAAACGGTATTTGCCGTAATCCATGATTTTACAAACGGGCGGCTTTGCGTTGGGGGATATTTTAACAAGGTCGAGGTTTCTCTCCTCTGCCTTTCTAAGAGCCTCCTTAGCCGACATTATACCGAGCTGCTCTCCGCCGTCGGTTACTACGCGTACTTCCCTGTCACGGATGTCTTCATTGATCTGCATTTCTTTGGTACCGATAGGTAATCACTCCGTTCTTAAAATAAAATAACAAAAGTGCGAACAGATAACCGCTCGCACTCAACACACTTAATAAGGGATAACCCCGATGTATTGACCCGTTTCATCTTAAAATCACGGGTGAGAACGAACTGCTCTACTTTGTTGTAACGGTATTATATGACTTCTTTTGCGCTTTGTCAAGGACTTTTTGCGGCCTTTGAAATTAAATTTAAACAAAGATTGATTATGCCGCCGTAATATGTTATCATTTATTAGTATATGTATAATTATATCTCAGCTCAATTTATTTTCTGAAATTTTCACGGGGTGATAAATTATGAAGAAGGTTCTCGTTCTTTTCGGCGGAGTATCAAGCGAGCACGACGTTTCGTGCGTATCGGCTTCATACGTTGTAAGCAACATTCCGCGCGATAAATACGAGGTTTGCCCGCTCGGTATAACCAAGGAGGGCGAATGGTTTCTCTTTGAGGGCGACGTTTCTCTTTTGCCGGAGGATAAATGGATAAAAAGCGGCAAATGCACAAAGGCTTTGCTCTCGCCCGACAGAAAAGACCACGGCATCACGGTTTTCAGGGAGTCCGGTCCCGAAAAGATACATATTGACGTCTGCTTTCCCGTAATGCACGGCAAAAACGGCGAGGACGGCACAATACAAGGGCTTTTGGAGCTGTCCGGTATACCGTATGTCGGCTGCGGCGTTCTTGCGTCGTCTGTGTGCATGGATAAGGCGGTCACAAACACGCTTGCCGACCAAGCCGGAATAGCTCAGGCAAAATGGCTCGCGACCGACGTAAACGAATACCGCGAAAACCGCACCGAATTCATAAAAAAAGCCGAAGCAACACTCGGCTATCCGATATTCGTAAAACCGGCCAACGCAGGCTCCTCAGTAGGCATCACAAAGGCTCACGACGAAAGCGAGCTGCGAGAGGCTCTCGAAAAGGCGTTCTCGTGCGACAGAAAAGCGGTTCTCGAAGAATTTGTGGACGGCTTTGAGGTTGAGTGTGCCGTAATAGGAAATTACAGGCCGATGGCGTCCTGCATAGGCCAGATAATCTCCTGCAACGAATTCTACGACTACACCGCGAAATATGTGAGCGACAGCCGCTTGCTCATTCCCGCAGAGCTTCCCGAGGATAAGCAAAACGAGGTTCGCAAGGAAGCCGTAAGGGCATTTAAAACTCTCGGCTGTACGGGGCTGTCAAGAGTCGATTTCTTTGTGAGAAAATCCGACGGCAGGGTGATGTTCAACGAGATAAATACAATTCCCGGCTTTACCTCAATCAGTATGTATCCGAAGCTTATGGAGCAAAGCGGCGTCCCCTACCCGAAGCTTTTGGATAAGCTCTTTAAGCTTGCCGCGGAGATAAAAGAAGATAAGTGATAATATGAAAAAAGATGTTCTGATAGAGGTGGAAAACACCCAGACGCTCGGCGGCCGCGACGAAAAATACACCGTAAGCGTAAACGGCACGCTCGAATACGGTGACGGACGATACACTCTCGCCTACACCGAATACGACGGAGAGCTGAAGGGCTGCAAGACCCTTGTTACCGTTGAGGGCGGCGACAGCGTCAGCGTAGCGCGAGAGGGCGGATACAGCACGGAGCTGAAGCTTAAAAACGGTGAGCGCCGCACAAGCGTATATTCAACGCCCTACGGCGAATTTTCGCTCGGACTTTTTACGAATCGTGTTTTCACGGATATGTCGGAAAACGGCGGTACGCTCGAAACCGAGTACACAATAGAATTTGCCCCTGATTCAAGGGCTCTCAACTCAATGAAAATAACTGTTTCTGAAGGGAAAATAGAAGATGTCTAAAATAGTTAAAGATACCGAAAACCGGCTTCACTCTCTCGTAACCGAGGCTCTCGGAAAAGCGATTGCCGACGGAGTTTTACCTGCCGAGCCTATACCGGGCTTCAAGGTAGAGGTCCCGGCCGACAGAGCCAACGGCGACTACTCGGTAAACGCGGCGTTTGCCTGCGCGAGAGCTTTTCGCACCGCTCCTAAAAAAATTGCCGACGCCGTTTCGAAATATATTGACCTCGGCGACTCATATTTCGAGTCCTGCAGCGTTGCTGGTCCCGGATTTATAAACTTCACGCTCGGCGACAGATATTACGCCGATATACTGCTCGACATCAAGGAGTGCGGCGAAAAATACGGCAGCAGCGACTTCGGCAAGAATAAAAAAGTGACGTCGAATTCGTCTCGGCAAATCCCACGGGTCCCATGCATATGGGCAACGCGCGCGGCGGTGCTCTCGGCGACTGTCTCGCCTCGGTACTGTCAATGGCAGGATACGACGTCTCGCGTGAATTCTATATCAACGATGCAGGCAATCAGATAGATAAATTTGCACTCTCCTTGGATATTCGTTATCAGCAGCTGTTTTCGGGCGATAAAGCGCCCTCTCTTCCGGAGGACAGCTATCACGGCGCGGACATAAAGGAGCGTGCCGAGGAATTTGCAAAGCAGTACGGCGACAGCTATATGGAAAAGAGCGAGGAGCAGAGGAGAAAAGCACTCGTAGACTTCGCTTTGCCTAAAAACATACAGAATATGAAGGACAATCTCGCAAAATACCGCATTAAATACGACACATGGTTCCACGAGAGCGTGCTTCATAAAGGTGCTATCGACGACGTGATAAAAATCCTCACCGACAACGGTATGACATATGAAAAAGACGGTGCTCTCTGGTATAAAAACATCGAAATGCAGACGAAGCTGCTTAAAAAGGCGGGCAAACCCCAAGAGCAGATAGACCGCCTTGAATTAAAGGACGACGTGCTCATTCGTCAAAACGGCAATCCCACATACTTTGCCGCCGACATAGCCTATCACCGCAACAAGCTTGTTGACCGCGGCTTTGACAAAGCGATAGACGTCTGGGGTGCCGACCACCACGGCCACGTGGCAAGACTCAAGGGCGCACTTGAAGCCATAGGCATTGATTCGTCAAGGCTCGACGTTGTTTTAATGCAGCTTGTAAACCTTATGAAGGACGGCGAACCCGTAAGAATGTCAAAGCGCACGGGAAACGCCGTAACACTTGTCGATTTGCTTGACGAAGTACCGATTGACGCCGCAAGATTTTTCTTCAATATGCGCGAGCCCGGCTCAACAATAGACTTCGATTTGGGACTTGCCGTAAAAGAGGATTCGCAAAACCCCGTTTATTACTGCCAGTACGCAAACGCGAGAATATGCAGCATACTCCGCAAGATGAAAGAGGAGGGCATTGAACCGCGCGACTGCACCGAAGAGGAACTTATGCTCTTAAATGCTCCCGAGGAGCGCGAGCTTATACGCCACCTCTCGGCTCTGACGGACGAGATAATCACCGCCGCCAAGGACTATGACCCGGCAAGAATAACACGCTATGCCGTAACGCTTGCCACACTCTTCCACAAGTTCTACAACGCCTGCAGAGTGGGCGTTGACGACGAGAAGCTCCGTGCGGCAAGACTTTATCTGTGCTGCAGGGTCAAGGATGTTATGGGCATAATACTTACGGAATTTAAAATCACGGTTCCCGAAAGTATGTAATCAAAAACACAAAAGCATAATAAAGCCGGAAAGCTGAGCGTTCATAAGCTCTCGCTTTCCGGTTTTTTATACGTATTTTCAATTCCGTCGGAAATCAAAATTCGTGATTTGCAAGCTTCGATTTAACATTCGGCTGTTTTTATCTGCCGAGTAATTTTTCGACATCCTTCACGTTTATTCTTTTTGAAATAATATACGTTCTGCGCTTTTTTCTGCCCTTATCGGTAGAGTAAACACCGTCCTTTTTTTCCTCAACGGAAAAGATACCGTAAGAACAGATAACCGCAGTACCGTCGGGCAAAATGACGTTTCCGCAGTAGCCCGTGTCGGCATTTGCCGCAACGCAAGGCTCAGACTGCGAGTCAAGATATGTATGCGCGACCTTGATGCGGTAATCTCCCTCGCCGCCGTTTTTCAGGTCGTTGTAATCCGCCACGAGCGCAACCCAGCCCTCGGAATACCATCCGCGGAGCTTATTTTCGCTGTGTTTCAGATTTTTACGCAAATCACGCTCTATCGAGCGGAAGGTTATAAACAGTCTGCCGTCCGGCAGATACTCCGCCTTGTGTCTTTCGCCGTTTAATGACGCGGGAGCCGCCACGGGTCTTGACCACGTTTTCCCCTCGTCACGGGAAAAACTCAAAAGCGAATTTATTCTTTTTGAATTGCTGCGCGTTATGAGCATAAGCTCGTCACCCCTGCCCATATCGCTGCGGACACACTCGACCTCGCACATCTGCGACTTTTTCTCAATGTCCCTATACGCGGAAAAATACGGTTCGGGCTTTGTCCACATCATTTTTCCGTCCTTTGAAAAAGACAGTACGGTTTTATAATTTACAAAATCGCGCTCATGGAAAAGTCCCATCCATTTATCGACGAATTTTCCGTTTTCTCGAAGTCTTGTCAGCGAGCTGAGTGCCACTATCGGATAGTGCGTAACCTCGTCCTTTTCCGTAAAGAAGCTCTCATATTCGCTCCACGTTTTGCCCTCGTCCGAGGAGAGCGAACAGTCGAAGCCGCCGCGCGACTTTTCGCGCCCCCATATGGGGTTTCCGCTTATCATTATCAGCTTGTCGGGTGTGTCGCTCTCGGAGAACTCAAGGCGATAAACCGTCGGAGTCTCGCGCGAATTTTCCCAGCTTTTCGGCGGATTTTTGATTTCCTCGGTATAGCTTCTGCCGCCGTCGCGGCTGATTTTTGAAAGAGTTTTTCCCTTGCCGTGACCCTCCGGGAAAAAGACGAGTATACCCCCGTCCTTTAAAAGCACGGAATCGGGGTGCCCGAGATAACCGCCCTTTTTCTCAACGGTGACATTTTCGTAAAGATATTTAAATTCCTCTTTTGTGTTTTTCGGTTCAACACTTAAATCTATCTGCGGTATGGTGTAATTTTCACCGCGCCGTTTTATTTTTTCCATAATCGCCCTCATTAAAATACACATTTGTGCTTCGACTACAATATTTCATCCTTCAGAACCTTCAACGGGTTTTTGTAAACCAATCTCTTTATGTCCTCCGAAGTTATTCTCTCATCAAAACGCTCAGCGCATTTTATAATATCATTGGGTCTTGATACTGCCGAATGCGCATCCGTGGCAACAAAATCGGCAAGCCTTGAAAGCACGAGCTCCGTCGCATAACCCTTTATTTCATCGCCGCCTCTGCCCGCAAGGCTCGAAGCGTTGACCTGTAAAAGAGCACCCATATCGCAAAGCTCCTTTGCAACCCACTTCTCCGTGTGGAAACATATGTACCTTTCCGGATGCGCTATTATCGGTACAAGTCCCATGGACAAAACACGCTCGGCGTATATGACGGCGTATTTTGGGTCAAAGGGATGCAGCGTATATTCGCACAGCAAATAGCGACTGCCGTTTATGCAGAGCGGCGACAAATCGCAGTCCGAAAAAACATCGTTTTGCAAAAAGACCTCCGCGCCGGCTCCGAGGCCTATATCAAGCCCTTTTTCGCCTATAAATTCACGCAGAAATTTTACTCTTTCGTCTCGTTTTGCGACAAACTCGTCCACCGCCGAATAATCGTTAAAATGCGGCGTTGCTATTATCGCTTTTATTCCGTTTTGTACCGCCGTGTGAAGCAGCGCGGCGGAATCCTCTTTTGTTTTTGCGCCGTCGTCGATGTCATATAGGATATGACAGTGCAAATCAATCATCTTCATATCGGGTTCTCGGTTACTTCTTCTTTCCTGTTTTGATTTTCTTGATGCCTTCGCGCTTTTTAGCTTTCCTCTCGGCGTCCGTTTTCTCATCCTTGTCCTTGGCAGCCTTAAATTCCGCCGCCTCCTCGGGCGGAACCTTAAATATGTGAATTACGCCGTCGTCATTGAGCACCTTAAGGAGCGTAACCGTCATCGGAAGCAGGAACAGTCCGACAAATCCGAACAGCCGCGAACCTATATACATCGCCATAAGAGTGACAAATGCGGGAAGCCCGAGCTGCGACGCCACAAGCTTCGGCTCGATTATCTGGCGTACAACGGTTATAACGCCGTAAATCACAAGAAGCCCTATGCCCATGGCAACATCGCCGGAGAAGAACATCCAAATTGCCCACGGTATCAGCACCGTGCCGGTTCCGAGAACGGGAACAATGTCTATCACGGCGGTTATCAGCGCTATCGCAAAAATATAGCCGTTTTCATATATTCCGAACAGCTTTAATATAGAAAGGCCGAGCACCATTTCAAGGAAGGTTATGCACATGATAAGGCCGTATGCCTTATCATCTTTCCGAGCGTTGAAAATATTATTTGCTTTGTTCTTATAAAGGCGTCTGCGCGCTTGCCCGCCTGAGTCATAATCAGCGAGCGAAGGGTGTGATAATCGGAAGTCATAAAGCAGCAGCAAACTATGCCGACTATGGTGCCGACGAGTATAGACGGTATTTGCTTTGCCGTTCCCCAAAGAGCGCTCATCGGTGATGAGAATGACGAGAAGTCGAAGCCCTTTGCCGCCGTCTCGCTTGACGCTACGGCTGCCGCCGCGGAAGAAGAGCTGCCCGTATCCACGCCCTGTATTTTATCTATAAGATTCGCCACGGTCGAGATGATATTCTGCCTTATAGAGTCCGGCAGCAACGTAAAGTGAGTGTTGACCCAATCCTTGAGCTGCGACGCAAACAGCGGCGCATTGTCAAGCTGCAGCATAATATAATTAAAGAAGGACTTCAGCTCGGAAAATATTTTGGAAAATATAAGCCCTATTATTGTTCCGAAAACAAACACGACGAGCAAAACCGCCACGGTCGAAACTATACCGCGAGGTATTTTCGTCTTTTCAATCACGAAAATTACGGGCCTTTGAAGCAGCATGGCTATAAACATGGCTATTATGAACGGGGACAGTACCCCGAAGGCATACTTCATAAACAAATAAAAAAGCCCTGCGATTATTATTATATAAACTACGTTGATTATAAAATTACGGCGTTTTGCAATATTATCCACAGCTTCACATCCTTTAACATAAAAGCCGACACTTTGCCGGCCGATAACATATATACATATTATACTATTTTTCAAAAACTTACAATCAATAATCTCAAACTTTTATAGAAATTTAAACAAACGCAAAAATTTTTGAGCTTTTTCCTTTATAACGTCGGGAATTTATGGTATTATGCTAAATGTATATTCATATTATTTAGGATGTGAGAAAAAATGTATATAGCCGTTATGGGCTACGGAACCGTCGGTTCGGGCGTTGTGGAAGTGCTTCACAAAAACCACGACAGTATCGTAAGCAAAAGCACCCAGAAAGACCTTGAGCTCAAATATATCCTCGACCTCCGTGATTTTCCCGGAGACCCGAACGAAGATAAATTTATTAAGGACTTCAATATTATTTTAAACGACGACTCCGTCAAAATAGTTGTCGAGACTATGGGCGGACTTCATCCGGCATTTGAATTTGTCTCTTCGCTTTTAAAGGCTGGCAAGAGCGTTGTAACGTCAAACAAGGAGCTTGTCGCGCAAAAGGGCTACGAGCTTTTGACCCTCGCCGACGAAAACAACGTAAACTTCCTGTTTGAGGCGTCGGTAGGCGGCGGTATTCCGATTATTCGCCCCATTTCGCAGTGCCTCGCGGCAAACGAGATAGACGAAATAGCCGGCATCTTAAACGGCACTACAAACTTTATACTCACTATGATGATAGAGCAGAACATGAGCTTTGAGGAGGCTCTCAAGCTCGCCCAGGATAACGGCTACGCGGAAAAGGACCCGACGGCCGACGTTGAGGGCATAGACGCATGCCGCAAAATTTGCATTCTCGCATCTCTCTGCTTCGGCAAGCACGTTTACCCCGACAGCGTTCACACCGAAGGCATCTCAAAAATAACCTTGGAGGATGTCGCCTATGTCAACGATTTCGGCGGCGTTATTAAGCTCCTCGGCAAAGCAAGACGTGAAAACGGCGGCAAAATTTCCGCCATGGTTTGCCCTTGCATAGTTAAAAATCACAGCCAGCTCGCCTCGGTAAGCGATGTATTCAACGCCATTCTCGTTCGCGGCGACGCGATAGGCGACGTTGTATTTTACGGCAGAGGCGCAGGTAAATTGCCCACAGCCAGCGCCGTTGTTGCCGACGTAATAGACTGCGCAAAGCATGAAAAGCGCAAAAAGCTGTTCGGCTGGGGCGCTCCCGAGGAAAATTACGTAATTGATTACAGAACCCTCGAAACGGCTCTTTACATACGCGCAAAGGTCACCGGAAACAAGGACGATGTTCTTAAAAAGATAGGCGAAAACTTCGGCAAAGTAAAATATCTTACTCGAAACGGCGCCCCCGAGGACGAAATCGCATTCGTTACCGATAAGGGCATCGAAAAGGTACTCACCGACAAGCTCGCTAAGACAGAGGGCATAGACGTCCTCTCAACAATAAGAGTTACAGATTATTGATTTTTTTAACGGAGGAAAAATATGGGACTCATAGTTCAGAAGTTCGGCGGCTCATCGGTAGCCAACGCCGAAAGAGTTATGAACGTGGCGAAAATAGTCACCGATACGTACCGTGAGGGCAACGACGTAGTAGTTGTGGTTTCCGCTCAGGGCGACACCACCGACGATCTTATCGACAAGGCTCACGAAATAAACGAGCATCCCTCTAAAAGAGAGATGGATATGCTCCTGACTTCCGGCGAGCAGATTTCAATCGCGCTTCTTTCAATGGCTATTGAAAAGCTCGGCTGCCCCTCGGTTTCGCTTCTCGGCTGGCAGGCAGGCTTCAGAACAAGCTCGGCTTACGGCTCGGCAAGAATCAAATCAATTAAAACCGATCGCTTACGTGCCGAGGTTGACCGCCACAACATAGTTGTTGTCGCAGGCTTCCAGGGTATAAACAAATACGACGACCTCACAACGCTCGGCAGAGGCGGCTCGGATACGAGTGCCGTTGCCATAGCAGCCGCCATGCACGCGGATCGTTGTCAGATATTCACCGATGTTGAGGGCGTATTCACCGCCGACCCGAGAAAGATACCCGAGGCGAGAAAGCTCAAGGAAATTACTTACGACGAAATGCTTGAGCTTGCAACGCTCGGCGCGCAGGTTCTCAATAACCGTTCCGTGGAAATGGCAAAAAAATACAATGTTGAAATAGAGGTACTCTCAAGCCTTAAACGTGTACCCGGCACAATAGTCAAGGAGGTCGCTAAAATGGAAAAAATGCTCGTAAGAGGCGTCACAAAGGATACCGACGTCGCAAGAATTTCGGTTACAAATATAGACAATACCCCCGGTATTGCATTCAAGCTTTTCTCAAAGCTTGCACAGAAAGGCATAAACGTCGATATAATTCTTCAGTCCGTAGGTCGCGACGGCACAAAGGACATCACCTTTACCGTTGCCAAGGATAATGCGGTTGACGCGATAGCAGCCGTTCACGAGACCTTTGATATCGATGATAAAAACATCACTTGTGCCACAAACGTTGCAAAGATCTCCGTTGTCGGTGCCGGTATGGAGTCTCACCCCGGAACCGCTTCAAAGATGTTCGAGGCACTCTATGAGCACGACATAAATATTGATATGATTTCAACAAGCGAAATCAAAATCTCCGTTCTTATAGACGCACAGGACGCCGACAGAGCCGTTGCGGCAGTTCACAAGGCATTTTATCCCGAATTAAACTAAATTCCCTATAACTAAAAAAACAACCTCTGCATATGAAATGCGGAGGTTATTTTTTTAAGCAAAAAGCCTTATTAAGAATTTTTATTTTTTTTG
>ENA-OQDM01000267-OQDM01000267.1-human-gut-metagenome-genome-assembly--contig:-NODE-267-length-34562-cov-2.584667_pt1 | contig 34562 bp, 33 predicted proteins | sample MGYA00242772_ERZ504605 | MGnify/ENA primary metagenome ERZ504605 (study PRJEB26092, sample SAMD00036348) | human gut metagenome | host: Homo sapiens | study: EMG produced TPA metagenomics assembly of... | reverse complement strand
CACTCAAACCCTCTCAACCAGGCGACAGCAACGCGCCTCGCCGTCCGCATCCAACACCATCCGCATCCACATACATCGGCTCAACCTCACACATCCAACACCGCAGCATACATACACAAGTCAACAACCTCACACCGCCACAACCAAGAACTCCTAAAAAAAGCCCGAGGGGTGTGCAGAGGGGCCGTGGCTTTACGGCCCCTTTGCGGTTTTCATTTTTTCCCAAAACTCAATCATCGTCTAATAAACAAATTTCTTTTTTTCGTCTCTTTTTGAACATATTTATTCAATAATTGCAAAAAATTTAACAATTTTTTAGTTGTTTTTACCATAAAAAAGGTGTATCATATAAAAATCAATTATAAACAATAAACAAACAAGGAGGGCGCTATGGAACAAATCCTAAATAAGCTTTCGGAAATCGAAGCTACAGCCAATGCCATCATGCAGGACGCTGCGCGACAGAAACAGGCTCTCTCGGAAGAAGCAGAAAAACAGACGAAGGAATTCGACGCTTCACTTGAAAAAGAAACCAGCGACGAGATCCAGAAGATCCGTGAAGATCTGGCCCGTGAGAAAGACGCCCGGATCAATGAGCTTCGTGCAGAAACCGAAGACCAGCTTTCCAGGCTGGACGCCTATTACGAAGCCCATCACGAAAGTCTTTGCAGTGAGCTGTTTCAGAAAATAACAGGCATCACCGAAACCTGAAGGGAAAGGAAGTGATTCAATGGGCTCTGTCCTCTCATACAGCGGACTCTCCACCAAGATCCGCGCCATGCAGAGCAGGCTTGTGACAGATGAGCAGCTGGAAGAAATCGTTCAGCTTCCCAATGTCCCCCAGGTAACAGCCTACCTGAAACGGACTCCCGAATATCAGAATATCTGGTCCGGTCTCGATGAAAATGATCTTCACCGCGGACAGATAGAAAAACTCCTGAAGAAATCCATCTTCCTGAATTTTTCAAGGCTTTACCACTTTGCAAATCAGGAACAGCGAACGTTCCTGTCGCTTTACTCGAGGCGTTATGAGATCCGCGTCCTGAAAGAAATCATGACGAATCTCTTTGACCACCGGGACACCGATCCTGTGGATATTTCTCCCTACCGCGATTTTTTCAGACATCATTCCAAGCTGGACATTGACAGGCTTGCCGCCTGCACCAATATGGATGAATTCATTGCGGCACTGAAGGGAAATGATTTTTTTATTCCGCTGTCTCAGGTCAATGAACGTGGAAATGCCACGCTTTTTGACTTCGGCATGGCACTTGACCTTTCGTATTTTTCACAGATCTGGAATGTGCGGAAGAAGCTTTTCAAAGGTAACGATCTGAAACAGATCACCAGGGCTTACGGTGAAAAATTCGATATGCTGAACCTGCAGTTCATCCAGCGCTCCAAACGCTGCTTTCAGATGGAACCGGCTGCTATTTACGCACTGCTGGTCCCCATGAACTACAAGCTCCGCAAAGAGGAGATCACCACCCTTGTGGAGGCCCCTACACCAGAAGAGTTCCGTCGTATCTTCAATGGAACTTATTATGGTAAGAAATACGAACAGCTGACCGTCGCCAGTCTGGAAGAATTTTATAACTATATTCTTCGCAGCATACTGGAACAGGAAGCACGCAAGGATCCCTATTCCGTAGCAGTCATCTATTCCTATTTATATCACAAAGAACATGAAGTCAACCGTCTGACCATTGCCCTTGAATGCGTGCGCTATGGCGTGGACCCAGAACAATCCCTGCGTTATATACGCAACGGTTAATAACCAGGAGGTAGCAACGTGATTGAAAAAATGAATTTTCTGAGCATCACCGGTCCCAAGGCAGATATCGACCGGGTTGTAAACACCTACCTGTGCAAGTACGAGATCCATCTGGAAAACGCTCTCTCAGAGCTGACCACAGTAGAAAGTCTGACGCCTTTCCTGGATGTCAACCCCTACAGAGATGCCTTAAATTCCATCAATACCATTTATGAGGAGCTGAAAACTCCTCCGTCCACTTCCAACAGAAGCCCGGGTATTGAAACAGCACTTTCCACAGTAAAGGAGATCCGCTCCCAGGCGGATCAGCTCCAGAAGGAACAGTCCGAACTGGAAGAAAAATGTTCCTCTCTGGAAGAATCACTGCGGATCATACGTCCCTTCCGAAATATTGATTATGATATTTCATCCATACTTCATCTGAAGTATATCCATTTTCATTTCGGACGTATCGAGAAACAGTATTATGAGAAATTCAAGAAATATATTTACGACAATCTGAACACGATCTTCCTTAAATGCGATGAAGATGACCAATACGTCTGGGGCGTTTACTTCGTACCGAAGCATGATGCGCACAAAATTGATGCCGCCTACTCTTCTATGCACTTTGAAAAGATCTTTGTGCCGGATAATTATACCGGAACTGCACAGCAGGCATTTTCAAGCGTAAGCAAACAATACGAGGATGCTCTGAAGCATCTGGAAGCACAGAAACAGAAATACCAGAGATTTCTTGCGGATCAGGCAGAAACCATCGTTACCGCCAGAAACACACTTCTTCAGTTTTCCAGAAATTTCGATGTCCGGAAAGCGGCTGCCTGCACCGGAAAGCATGAGAATTTCTATATTCTCTGCGGCTGGATGACAGAAGCCGACACCAGAGCTTTTCAAGCCGATATCTCATCCGACGAAAAAATCTTCTGCCTGGTAGACGGAGAAGATACCAATACGCCGGAGCACGACCAGAACCATCAGCCGCCGACCAAGCTGAAAAACCCGAAGCTTTTCAAGCCCTTTGAAATGTATGTAAAAATGTACGGACTTCCCGCCTATGGCGAGATGGACCCTACCTGGTTTGTTGCCATCACCTACTCCTTTATTTTCGGAGCCATGTTCGGTGATGCAGGACAGGGACTCCTGCTCTTTATCGGAGGATTGCTCCTGTACAAGCTGAAGCATATCGATCTTGCCGGAATCATCAGCTGCGCCGGAGTCTTTTCCACATTTTTCGGTCTGATGTTCGGAAGTATCTTTGGATTTGAGGATGTCATACCTGCTCTGTGGCTACGACCTGTGGACAGTATGACGACCATACCTTTTATCGGAAAACTGAATACCGTATTTATCGTTGCCATCGGCTTCGGCATGGGAATCATCCTCCTGTGCATGGTTTTCAACATCATCAATTCCTTTAAGATGCATGATGTTGAAAAAACCTGGTTTGACACCAACGCTGTGGCAGGACTTGTATTTTACGGCTCCGCAGTTCTCTGCATCGGACTCTTTGTATCCGGACATGCAGTTCCGGGCGGTGCAGTCCTTGCCATTATGTTTGGTTTACCGCTGCTTCTTATTTTCTTCAAGGAGCCTCTTACAAACCTGGTAGAAAAAAAGGCCGAGGTTATGCCAAAAGAAAAAGGCATGTTTATCGTACAGGGTATCTTTGAACTGTTCGAGGTTATCCTGAGCTACTTTTCCAATACACTCTCCTTCGTGCGTATCGGTGCTTTTGCAGTCAGCCACGCAGCTATGATGGAGGTTGTACTTATGCTTGCAGGTGCAGAGAACGGCAGTCCGAACTGGATCGTCATCATTCTCGGAAACCTGTTCGTATGCGCTATGGAGGGCCTGATCGTAGGTATCCAGGTACTCCGTCTGGAATATTACGAAATGTTCAGCCGTTTTTACAAGGGCAGCGGACGGAAATTCGAGCCGTTCTGCTCAAAAAACAAATAAAATGCCAGAGTCGGAACGCATTCTGATCCGGGCATTCAATTAAACGAATATTAAGGAGGTCATCATCATGACAGTCATTACACAGATCACAATCGCAGTTGCACTTGTACTCAGCATCATTCTTCCATTTGGTTATTATCTTCTCGGCGAAAAAAGCCGCGGCCGCTACAAAACAGCTCTTGGTGTCAACGCCTTTTTCTTCTTCGGGATCATGCTTGTTGCCATTGCAGTAACATTTGCAGGCGGAGCATCCGTACAGGCTGCTACAGGCGCTGACGCAGGCCTTGCAACAGGTATGGGTTACATCGCAGCAGCACTTGTTACCGGACTTTCCTGTATCGGTGGTGGTATTGCCGTTGCCAGTGCGGCAAGCGCAGCACTTGGAGCGATCAGTGAGGATCAGAGCATCCTTGGTAAATCTCTTATCTTCGTAGGTCTTGCCGAAGGTGTTGCTCTTTATGGACTGATCATCTCCTTCATGATCCTGGGTAAACTTTGATATGAAAATGTATCTGATCAGTGACAATATTGATACTCTGACAGGAATGAGACTGGCCGGTGTAGAGGGTGTGATCGTTCATGAGCACGACGAGCTGAAGGAAGCTCTGGAGCGCACCATCGCAGACAAAGAGATCGGAATCATACTCCTGACCGAAAAATTCGGCCGGGAGTTTCCTGAGATCATTGATGATGTCAAGCTTCATCACAAAACACCTCTCATCATTGAAATTCCTGACAGACATGGTACCGGCCGCAGACCTGATTTCATTACATCTTATGTAAATGAGGCCATCGGATTAAAATTATAGGCAGGTGATATTATGACAATTGAAGAGAAGCTTAAACACTTCTATGACACCTCCGTGGACGAAGCACGCCGTCAGGCGGAAAAAGATGTCCGGGAACACAAGGAATCCCTGGATGCCGCACTGGAGGAACATAAAAAAATGTCTCTGGGAAATGCTGCCAGTTCCCGCAAAGCCGAGATCGCAAACGCAAAGCGTGAGATCAACAAGGCACTTTCCGCAGAGCAGCTTCACATCCGGCGAAACTGGACTGCCAGACAGAGCCGCTTAAAAGAAAAACTTTTTGCAGATGTCCGGGTACAGATCCTGAAATTCATGGAATCTCCCCGCTATGAAGAATATCTTTGTACAAAGATCGAGGAGGCTGTCTACTTCGCGGAACACGATGAGATCCAGATCTATCTTTCAAAAGAAGATGAACCCCGTCTGAAGTCTCTCACTGTAAAGACCGGTTTCCCGCTGAAGGTTTCCGATGAATCCTTTATCGGCGGGATCAAGGCGATAATCCCTGAAAAAAATATCCTCATCGACAATTCCTTTGAGGAAGGCTATCAGGCAGCTTACAGAGAATTCAAATTTGACGGAGGTCCAGCACATGAGTAAAACAGGTATTATCTACGGTGTTAACGGTCCTGTTATCTACCTCAAGGGCGACACCGGCTTCAAGATCTCCGAGATGGTCTATGTAGGCCCCGAAAAACTGGTTGGAGAAGTCATCGGTCTTAAGAAACATATGACGACCATACAGGTTTTTGAGGAAACTACAGGGCTGAAACCCGGAGAAACTGTTATCGGAACAGGAGACGCTATTTCCGTTCTCCTTGGTCCGGGAATCATCCACAATATTTTTGATGGTATCCAGAGACCTCTGGCAGAGATTGCCCAGGCCTCTGGAAAATATATTTCCCGTGGTGTCAGCGTTGACTCTCTTGACACAGAAAAAAAATGGGAAACCCACATTACCGTAAAGGAAGGTGACGTCATCGGTGCAGGCACGGTTATTGCCGAGACACAGGAAACCGCCTCCATCCTTCACAAATCCATGGTTCCGCCCACGATCACACACGGAACCGTTATCCATGCAGCTCCTGACGGTGCCTATACCGTTCTGGAGCCCATTGTTACCATCCGCCTTGATGACGGAACTGAAAAAGAACTGGCACTTGCCCAGAAATGGCCGATCCGTGTTCCACGGCCGACCTACAAGCGTTTCCCGGCCAGCGTTCCGCTCCTTACCGGTCAGCGAATCCTGGATACCCTTTTCCCTATTGCCAAGGGAGGCACTGCCGCAGTTCCCGGCGGATTCGGAACAGGAAAAACCATGACACAGCACCAGATCGCCAAGTGGTCAGACGCAGATATCATCATCTACATCGGCTGTGGCGAGCGTGGAAACGAGATGACACAGGTTCTTGAGGACTTCAGCAAGCTGATCGACCCGAAATCCGGAAACCTGATGATGGACCGTACCACACTGATCGCCAACACCTCCAACATGCCGGTTGCAGCCCGTGAGGCTTCTATCTATACAGGTGTCACACTTGCGGAATATTACCGTGATATGGGTTATGATGTAGCGATCATGGCAGACTCCACATCCCGATGGGCCGAGGCTCTCCGTGAGCTTTCCGGACGTCTGGAGGAGATGCCTGCAGAGGAAGGCTTCCCTGCATATCTGGCAAGTAAGCTTTCCGCCTTCTATGAGCGCGCGGGAATGATGCAGAACCTGAACGGAACAGAGGGTTCCGTATCCATTATCGGTGCAGTTTCCCCTCAGGGTGGTGATTTCTCCGAGCCGGTCACACAGAATACCAAACGTTTTGTCCGCTGTTTCTGGGGACTGGACAAGGCTCTTGCCTATGCCCGTCACTTCCCTGCCATCCAGTGGCTGACCAGCTACAGCGAATATCTGGAGGACCTGACTCCCTGGTACAGAGAGCATGTCTCCCCGAAATTCGTTTATGACAGAAACCAGATCATGGCTATCCTCAACCAGGAAAGCTCTCTTATGGAGATCGTCAAGCTGATCGGAAGCGATGTTCTTCCGGATGATCAGAAGCTGACGCTGGAGATCGCCAGGGTTATCCGTCTGGGTTTCCTGCAGCAGAACGCTTTTCACCAGGAGGACACCAGTGTTCCTATGGAAAAGCAGTTCCTGATGATGGAAACCATCCTCTATCTCTACGAAAAATGCCGTGCCCTTGTAAACCGTGGCATGCCGGTTTCCGTGCTGAAGGAGGATAAGATCTTTGAACGTATCATCGCCATCAAATACGAGGTTCCAAATAAAGAGCCGGAGCGTTTTGATGAATATCATAAAGATATCGACCGCTTCTACGACAATGTACTGGAAAGAAACGGTTAAAGGAGGGATCAGTTTATGGCAATCGAATATCTTGGCCTGAGTGAAATAAACGGCCCTCTTGTTGTCCTTGAGGGTGTAAAAAACGCATCTTACGAGGAGATCGTGGAATTCCACATGGAGGACGGCACTCAAAAGATCGGCCGTATCGTGGAAATCTATGAGGACAAGGCCGTTATCCAGGTTTTTGAGGGAACTGACAATATGTCCCTCGGCAATACACACACACGTCTTACCGGACATCCTATGGAGATCGGGCTTTCTCCTGAGATCCTGGGACGTACCTTTAACGGTATCGGCCAGCCCATTGACGGGCTTGGCGAGATCACACCGGAGGTCAGCCTGAACATTAACGGGCTTCCGCTGAATCCGGTAACCCGTGAATATCCACGAAACTATATCAACACCGGTATCTCCGCTATTGACGGACTGACCACACTGATCCGCGGCCAGAAGCTGCCGATCTTTTCCGGTAACGGTCTTCCACATGATAAGCTGGCTGCACAGATCGTTCAGCAGGCTTCCCTGGGAGCAGACTCCGATGAGAAATTCGCCATTGTTTTTGCAGCAATGGGTGTGAAATACGACGTAGCGGAATTCTTCCGCAGGACCTTCGAAGAAAGCGGTGCGTCCGACCACGTTGTGATGTTTTTGAACCTTGCAAACGATCCGGTTGTAGAGCGTCTTCTGACACCGAAGATCGCCCTCACTGCCGCTGAGTATCTTGCTTTTGAAAAAGGCATGCATATCCTGGTAATCCTGACTGATATCACCTCCTTCTGTGAGGCCATGCGAGAGGTTTCCTCCTCCAAGGGTGAGATTCCTTCCCGAAAGGGTTATCCCGGATATCTGTACAGTGAGCTTGCAACCCTTTACGAGCGTGCGGGAATCGTCCGTGGCGGCACCGGGTCTGTAACCCAGATCCCAATCCTGACCATGCCAAACGACGACATCACACACCCGATCCCGGACCTTACCGGATATATCACAGAAGGCCAGATCGTACTGGACCGCCAGCTTCACGGTCAGGCGATCTATCCGCCGATCAATGTTCTGCCATCCCTGTCCCGTCTGATGAAGGACGGTATCGGTGAAGGCTTCACACGTGCCGATCATCAGGATGTTGCCAACCAGCTCTTCTCCTGCTACGCAAAGGTAGGCGATGCAAGAGCTCTGGCATCCGTTATCGGTGAGGATGAGCTTTCTCCGCTGGATAAGCAGTACCTTGTATTCGGAAAAGCCTTCGAGGCAGAGTTTGTAGGACAGTCAGAAACAGAGAATCGAAGCATCATCGAAACTCTGGATAAGGGCTGGGAGCTTCTTGGCCTTCTTCCAAGAGAAGAGCTCGACCGTATCGATACCAAAGTTCTGGATCAGTATTACAGAGAAACCGTCCGTTAGTGAGGTGATTTTATGGATCCGAATACCTTTCCCACCAAGGGAAATCTCATACTTGCAAAAAACTCTCTGGCTCTTTCCAAACAGGGCTATGAGCTTATGGACAAAAAGCGTAATATCCTGATCCGTGAAATGATGGAGCTGATCGATCAGGCAAAGGATATCCAGTCACAGATCGATGAGACCTTCCGTACCGCTTATGCGGCTCTTCAGAAGGCAAATATGGAAATTGGAATCGCTTTCGTAGACCAGATCTCTCATACCGTTCCTGTGGAAGATTCCATCCGAATCAAAACCAGGAGCGTCATGGGAACCGAGATCCCTCTTGTGGAATATGACAAAAAAGCAGGCAACACGCCGACCTACGCCTACTACAGCACCAAGCTGTCCCTGGACGAGGCCAAGGCAGCCTTCGAGCGTGTAAAGGAGCTGTCCATCCAGCTCTCCATGATCGAAAACGCCGCCATCCGTCTTGCCACCAACATCAAAAAAACCCAGAAGCGTGCCAATGCGCTGAAAAACATCACCATCCCCAGATACGAAACTCTCACCCGAGATATCACCAATGCTCTGGAAGAAAAAGAGCGTGAAGAGTTTACACGTCTGAAGGTGATCAAGCGTATGAAACAAAACAGTTAATTACAATTACCTCCTGTAATAAAGTGAATACTACACATTACAGGAGGTTTTTTATCAGGCATCAGTTTTATTTTTCTATTTTTTCAGGAAGGATACCATTTTATGATTCTAAAGAAAAAACTTTTTAAAACTTTTCTTTTTGAGTTATTGGTAATGGCATTTATTCCTATCATTCTGTTTACTGCTTATGTACATCACAGTATATTCAAAAAGTTTAATAATAACTTGAATGAATTACAAAAAAGTTATTTTTTCACAGCCAGTTCAAATTTCAAAAAAACTCTGGATAATGCCGTGGAAACCGCAATGTTCATAAGCGAAGATAACCGGGTACGAAATTACATTACCTGGCAAAGTCAGAATGCCATTACCTCTACAGAATTCATGCAAACAGAATATGATATAAAAAAACAGCTAAACACTTTTATGGGGACAAACAGTGCCATTGATTCCATTTATATTTATAACGAAAATGCCGGCAAAATTCTTAATTCTGGAATTGGCACCATTGATGTCAAACATTTTCATGACACATCGTGGCTGGAAGATTATAAAAGTATCCATGATTCATTAGGAGTTCATATTCTCCCGGAACGAACTCCCTGTGAGCCAGAGTATTCTTATATCCCGGACGATTTTCCTACTATTATTTCCGTTGCTGTCCCGATCACAATCAACAGCCACCCAAAATGTAATGCTTTGGTTCTCATTAATATAAAAAAGAAAATCTTCTGGACACAAGCAATACCCAAGACTATTCCTATATTATTTACACAGCTGAAAAGAACATTATCGCTTCCTACTACACCTCTCCTGAAGATGCCAAACTTTACAAAAAAATTATGGATGAAAAACAATCTGAAAGCTCTTTTCAGCTCTTTCAGAGTTCACCTGTTTATTATGCCAGCTATAAAACCCTTGCAAATCTCCATATTACATACAGCCTTTTTACCACCGACGACCAATTGTCCCGGTCTTTACGTTCTATGGAGTACTTTATTCTGATATTACTGAGTATTTCCATTTTGCTCTGTATATTTATGGCTTATCGGCTCGCACTGAAATATTGCGTTCCGATTATAACCATTTCCAATGATATACAGGAATTTATTCCTATGGAAAAAAGCAACGGTAACATAAAAGATATCTCCACTGCAGTAACTACTCTCACTCATAAATATCATGAATTAAAAGAGAAAAACATTTCTTCTCTTGACACACTTTTTCAGCCGTTCCTTTCAGGTGACCCGCAAGAAAATAACCGTTTCTTCTGTGTTGTTGCTTCCATCGATGACTACATAAAAGTATCCTCGAAAAAAACACCTTCCGAGATCAATGCTTTCAAAAAAGGACTCATCCAGGCAACCTCTACAGAATTCTCCGAAAAAGTGCTTCAATGTAAAGGACTTATTTTTGATAATGACCGATTTGTTCTGGCATATCTCTGTCAGCAGAAAATTACCTCTTCCGAGATTATTACACTGGTTAATACTATGAATCGCCAAACCGATTCCGGAATTACCATCTCTGCAGGCGTTGGAAATATTTATGATATGCCTAAAGATCTTCTTCAATCTTATATTGAAGCGAATGAGGCAGTCAATTATCGTTTTTCTCTTGGAAAAAAATGCGTAGCATTTTATGATGAGGTTGTATCCAAAAGAGAACGATGCAAGATAAAAATCCCCAAAATTTCAAAAATGTATCCCGAGCTCACTATGGAAGAAATTACAGAACAGTTTCAAAATTATTTTGAGCAGCTCAGTTCCAAACTCCTGATTGATGAAAACACAGAGCTGGAATATATTTTTCCTGTGATCAGTGACCTGTCACTGTTTTTATCCAACAACGGACTCTCCATTAATGACATTACACACAGTGAAGAACCTGTTTATATTTCGGTATCAAAATTCGACACATTTGACGAGATCTGTCAATACTTATGTAATATCTGTTCAGAATTTTCTAATGCTTTAAAAAATCTGAATAACGATACCAATAGATATATCTCTCAGATCAACGAACTTATCCAAACCGATTATGCCAATCCTCAGCTCGACATCGCCATGGCCGCTGAAAAAATAGGAATCAGCTATTCCTATATATGTAAGATTGTAAAAGAAAGCAAGCAATCTTCCTTCACGATCCTTTTGAATCATTACCGCATCGAAACTTCAAAAAAACTGCTTCTCACTACCAACAACTCTATCAAGCAGATTGCCGAAGAAGTAGGTTATATAAATGACCAGAGTTATTCCCGATATTTCAAAAAATTTGAAAATATGACTCCCGGGAAATACCGAACACTAAATCTTCTAAATAAATAACGTCATACAAAAAAGGGCCTAAACGCCTTTTTGTTGCATTAATCACATTTCCACTATTTGACGCTTTATTATAGAAATTAATTGTTTTATATATATTGCACATTTTTTCTATATTTTTATTGTATCTTTTGTGTGTATTGCTCGTTATGATTGTTTTTTCTCCAAAACAATTGTATCTTTTTGCTCAATGCAATGCTATTCTTGTTTCATAAACAAACGAAAACACCAAAGATCGATCAGGTGTAAGAAACAAGACAACTATTTATAATGGAGGGTTATTACATGAGAAGAAAAAACACACTCTACAAAGCAACTGCATTAGCTATGACATCTGTTCTTACATTAGGCGCTCCCGTAATTGCACATGCCGAAAACACAGAAGGAACTGATCTTTCCGATGAAGGATACCCGGAAATTAATCCCGAAATCGCAGCTCTGGAAAACCAGGAACTTGAAATATGGCTTCCTGCCGATCAGGGACAGGATCCTAATTTTCAGACTGTAAAAGAAAAATTCGAGGAAAGTTATCCAAACATTACTATCAATTATAATACTTCCATTCCATGGGAAGAAATGCCATCCAAAGTAAAACTTGCAGTAAATAGCGGTGCTGCTCCAGATCTTGCATTGCATCATTCCTTCGTTGCAGGTGCACAGGGATTTGCAGAGCCACTTGATGATCTCTGGGAAAAATGGGGTGCGGAAGATGAATTCATGGAAAGTTCTCTTCAGGACTGTACCTGGAACAATGTAAAATATGGTGTTCCGTTCAATATTACTTCTGTTTGTCTCTTATATAACGAAGATATGTATAAAGAAGCCGGCATTACAGAAGCTCCGACAACACTGGAAGAGCTCCGTGAAGTGTCCAAAAAACTTACCGATTCTTCAAAAGGTCAGTATGGTTTTACATGCTACGCAAATCCATGGGGATTATTCGGAGTTGTTGCTGCAGAAGGCTACAATTTAATTGATGAAAATAACAATCCTACAGTAAATGATAAAGGTGTTGTAGACACTTTGCAGACTTATATCGACATCGCAACCGTTGACAGTTCTTCTATCATTCCTCCGGCACAGGAATCACAGGCTGAAACTGCAACTGCTATGTATGGCTCCGGACGTGCCGCACAGATTCTTACAGGTGCGTGGGACATTGCCGCTTTGAAAAATCAATATCCAGATGTTTTTGCTAAAACCAAAGTCGCTCCAATGCCAGGAAGCAACCATAGTGGTGTAGCCGGTGGTGGAAGTCTCTTTATCCCTCTCGGAGCCCAGCATAAAGAAGCTGCTTTTGAACTTATGAAATGGTTAACTTCTGACGCATTTATTATTCCTTTCAGTCACAGTTTTGGACAGTTTCCATGTAAAGAATCCCAGCTGTCTTCTTTCTCAGACGAAATGCTTGATCCGTTCCTTGAAGCCCTTCCAAACGCAAAACCATACGTATTCGAAGCATTCCCTGAATCCGCAGATGCTTTTGAACAGGCTATCCGTGCCGGTTTTGATGGCGGCGACTTCGCAGCTATGATGGACAGCGCACAGCAGATCGCTGAGGGCGAGTTTCAGGAAGTTTTAAATTAGTTTTTAATGCAGCAGGGTCTCATACCACCCTGCTGCTATAGGAGATATGACCATGAAAAAAACATCTTCAAAAAAGCCACTTTCCAGAAGTGTTCTCCGCGGATACTGTACATCTTATTTATTTATTCTTCCTGCAATGATTTATTTTGCTATTTTTTCATTTGCCCCCATTATTTATATGGTGTATCTCAGTTTTACAGAATATAAATTCCCGGGAACTCCACATTTTAACGGACTGGCAAACTTTATCAAAGCATCCAAAGATACTCTTTACTGGCAAAGTGTATGGAATACTCTTGTATTTACATTTTTTGCGACTATATTCACTGTAGTTTTTGCACTTATAATCGCTGTATTTATGAACAGAAAATTCAAGGGAAAACGTGTTTTCCGCGTTATCTATTACCTTCCGGCTGTTGTGTCTGAAGTTGTAAACGCAATTCTGTTCCTCTGGCTGTTCAACGCCCAGTTCGGAGTTATCAATACCACCTTGATGAAAATTGGTATAAAAAATCCGATAGCATGGCTCCAGACTTCTCCATATGCAATGATCGTAATCATTCTGGTGGCTGTATGGCGTGGCGGATGTTGGAATGCACCTATTTTCTTGTCTGCACTCGAAGGAATCTCCAAATCTATTTATGAGTCAGCAGAAATCGATGGTGCCAACGGATGGGTAAAATTCTGGAAAATCAGCCTTCCTTCTTTAAATGATACCATGGTGTACGTTGTAATCATGACTATCATCGCAGGCTTTCAGGTTATCGCATACTGCGATGTCCTCACAAACGGTGCTCCATTTAACACAACCCTTGTATCCATCAAATATATCTGGAAACAGGCATTTGAATTCAACAACATGGGATATGCATCTACCCTGTCTCTGATCTTATTCCCGGCATTAATGGTTGTTACTTATTTCCAGGTAAGAGGGTCCGATAAGCGAGGTGATAACTGATGAAAAATAAACGAACTCCTTTAAACTCCTTCATCATCGCTGTTATTGCGATTCTTCTGACGATTCTGATCGCCGGACCATTTGTTTTTATGATACTGACAACCTTCAAACAGATTGGAGAAGTCATGCGCTTTCCGCCTAAACTGCTCCCGGATTCCTTTTATCTGCAAAATTATGTAAAAGCTCTGCATTCCTATATTCCAAGAGCTTTCCTGAACAGTCTTTTTGTAAGTGCAATGTCTGTTATCGTTACCTTACTGTTATCTCTGCCGGCAGCGTACGCCTTTTCCAGACTTAACTTTCCGGGACGTAACTTTTTCTTTATGCTTACACTTTCAACCATGATGATTCCTCAGGGTCTTCTGGTTGTACCAATGTTTAACATTATGAAAAATATGCCACTGGCATCTTCTGAATACGGCTGGATCGATACTTTTCCAGGATTGATTTTCCCATTTTTGTCCATCGGCTTTATTACATTTTATGTACGTCAATATTTCCTTGGCATTCCCAGAAGTCTGGATGAAGCAGCTCGTATCGATGGAGCCAATAAACTGCAGGTATTTTTTATGGTCATACTTCCATTGGCAAAACCAGCTTTATCTCTGGCTGTTATTTTCTCTTTTATGAATAAATGGAACGACTACTTATGGCCTATGGCAATCATACGATCGGAAAACCATTATACCATTCAGATTGCAATCAAAATGTTCCAGGGACAGTTCAATACAGACTGGCCTATGATGCTCACCGGTGCAACCGTATCCGTTATTCCAATCCTTATCCTTTACGTTGCTTTTCAAAAAGGCTTTGAGCAGGGTCTGTCCGGCGCCAGTGCAGGTATGAAAGAATAACATATACATATTAATTATTTTAAATCAAAAAAAGAGGTGCTCCTATGAAAAAAATAAAAGCAGGCGTTATTGGCGGCGGAAATATTGCAGAATTTCATCTTAACGATATGGTAAAAAACGAAAACATTATTCCTTATGCATTATGCGATGTAAATCAGGAAAGCCTGGATGAAACAGGTGACCGTTACAATATTCCGAAAGAAAATCGTTATACAGACTATAAAGAACTTCTCGCACGTTCGGATATTGATATGGTTTCCATATGCACGCCTAATGTAACTCACTTTTCCATTGCAATGGATACTGTAAAAAGCGGAAAAGCCTATGTATTGGAAAAACCAGTAGCAATGACATTAGCCGAAGCAAAAGAGCTTTATCTGGCAACAAAAAACGCCGGTCTTACAAACGCCGTCGGTTTTTCCTACCGTTATCTTCCGGCGGTTCAGAAAGCCAAAGAAATTATTTCTTCCGGCGCTCTTGGCAAAATCCATCATGTCTACGCACAGTATATTGAAGGAAAAGATGATAATGAAAATATTCCTCTGCTGTGGCGTTATCAGAAAGAACTGGCCGGAAGCGGCAGCCTTGGCGACCTGGGTTCACATATGCTGGATATGATGCGTTACCTTGTAGGTGATTTCAATGAAGTCATCGGAACTTCTGGAATCATCATACCAAAACGACAGAAACTTGACGGAAGCGGACTTGGCGATGTCACAACCGAAGATTATTTCCATGCCATGGCTACTATGGAAAATGATATCAGTGCTACCATGTGCTTTACCAAATTTGCATGGGGAAGAAAAAATTCACAGCGTCTGGAAATCTACGGAAGCCGTGGTGGTCTGATCTACACTCTGGAAAATGGTCTCAGAGGTTCTGATCATCTCAAAGTCTGCCTTGGAAACGAACTTGCTTTAACCGGTGATTGGGTTGATATGAATCTCAAAGGTTTGATGGTGTTTATAATACCAAGAGCCAGATGGATTGTTTTGCAGAAAAAATGCTTGGAATTAAAAATACAATACCGGCAGATATTGAAGATGGTTACTATGTTCAGGGAATCATTGAAGCTATGATGAATTCCACTCAAAGCCGCACCTGGCATAAAGTCAGTGATTATATTATCAAATAATTTTCTTTCCGACGGAGGCCTTCTATGAAACTTGGATTATATACAGAATGTTTTGGAAATCGTTCTTTTGAAGAAATGCTTTCTTTATCCCAATCTATGGGAATCAAATATCTGGAAATCGGAACCGGAAACTGGTCTAAACCAGCTCATATGGATCTGAACCTTCTTTTATCCAGTTCAGATGCCCGGGATGAATATCTGGGAAAAATAAATGAAAAAGGACTTTATCTGGAAGCTTTAAACTGTTCCGGAAATCAGCTGGAACCATCTGATACTGGTCGTGAGCACGAAGCTGTTGTATACAAAACTTTTCAGCTTGCTGAGCTTTTAGGCGTAAAAAAAATAATCATGATGAGCGGTCTTCCCGGCGGCGGCCCCGATTCTCCTTACCCTGTATGGGTAACAAATACCTGGCCGCACAATTTTACAGACATGCTTAACTATCAGTGGGATTCCGTAGCCATCCCATGGTGGAAAGAAGCTGCCAAAAAAGCCGCTTCTCATGGAATAGAACAAATTGCTATTGAAAACCATCCTAACAATCTTGTTTACAACGTAAGCACAATCCGCCGTCTCCATGAAGAAGCTGGAGAAATCATCGGTCTTAATCTTGATCCCAGCCATTCTTTTTATATGGGCGGTGATCCAATAATCATGGCAAAAAAACTTGCGGCAGACGGCCTTATATATCATGTACACGGAAAAGATACCAGAATCGAAAAAGATATCGCTGACACAGAAATGCTGTTTGAAACCTGCGATCATATGGCTCCTCAGAATATTCGCCCCTGGAATTATGTAGCCGTAGGTTATGGACACGACCAGCTCTGGTGGAAAACCTTTATTGCAGCGCTGAAAATGAATGGCTATGATGGTGTTGTAAGTATTGAAGTTGGTGACACCTTGATGGATGATATCACTGCAATATCAAAATCCGCCGAATTCCTGAAAAAGGTTCTGATTTAAAAAAGTTATTCACAGATCCTCCTTCACCTGCTTTACTTATCCACACCTTAAAATGACTTTTCAACACCTTACAGTGCCGTTTTGTCCGGGCACTGTTCTTTTTTTGCAGACGTTTCCATACATCAGATTCTTCTGATTGTGAATAGCTTAGTCTTATGAAAATTCATCTATTATTTTCTGACTTCTTAACTATATTCTTTTAAATTATGTCTTTTACGCGAAACATTTAATGATATTTAGAATTTAAAAATGTCAATGGTTTTACAGTTTTTTTTCATTCGTTTTGCAAATTTATCATTTTACACAAAACATATGTTTAAATTTATTTATGTAAATCAGCTCATCCACATGGTTATCCTTGTGGATAATGTGGATAAATTTGTGCATAACTTGATTATTGGCGGATTTGCGGATTTTTGTCATGTGGAAAACTTTTTGGAAAGTTTTTCACTTATCCACCATAGTTCGACAGGTTTTGTGCATATTGCCAGAATGGTATTTTCCTGCGTGCAGTCTTGACATCAGCACTGTTTTTTGTTAAGGTGAAAACGCTAAAACAACGTGTGGATTTTTCAGTTCCGACTTTTTTCGCCACACAATCTGCCTTCACCAGTAAGACAGATTGTGTGGCTTTTATTATGCACAAAAAGCACACCTTTTTTCCCATGATCTACATTGTGAATTCTGATATAAAGGAGGATTTTTCATGAACGACACATTTATGAAGGAAAAGCCTGTCGGCCCGCTGCTGGCATCCATGGCGCTGCCTATGGTCTTTTCCATGCTTGTAAACTCACTATACAACATTGTGGACAGCTTCTTCGTGGCACAGATCAGCGAGCAGGCCATGACCGCCCTGTCCCTTGTCTATCCGGTCCAGAACATGATCAACGCCGTTGCCATTGGCTTCGGGATCGGAATCAACGCCAGAGTTTCCTATCACCTTGGCGCAGGGGACAGAAAAATGGCAGACACTGCCGCAACCCACGGATTTTTTCTGTCTGTGATCCACGGGATCCTGATGACTGTGATCAGCATCGCTGTTATGCCCGTATTCCTTCAGATGTACACCCAGGATGAAACCGTGATCCGAATGGGGCTGGAGTATTCTACCATCGTTTTCCTGTTTTCCACAATAATTGCCATCAGCCTTTTCTTCGAAAAACTTTTCCAGGCTGTAGGACGGATGAAAGTATCCATGCTCGCCCTGCTTGTGGGATGTATCAGCAACATCATCCTGGACCCGTTCCTGATCTGGGGAATCGGCTTTTTCCCGAAGCTGGGTATCCGGGGCGCAGCTCTGGCTACTGGCATCGGCCAGGTGCTCACCATTGCGGTCTATATGGTCTTTTATATCCTGAAGCCTATTCCTGTACGTGTAACGCCCAAAGCCCTGAAAACAAGCAAAGTAACGGATCTGAGCCTGTATGCCATCGGTGTTCCCGCGATCCTGAACCTTGCACTGCCATCGTTTCTGATCTCTTTTCTGAACTCCGTGCTGGCCGCTTACTCGGACAGCTATGTGGTGATCCTTGGCATTTATTACAAACTGCAGACCTTCCTGTATCTCCCGGCCAACGGAATCATCCAGGGAATGCGCCCGCTGATCGGTTATAACTTCGGTGCCCGTGAGATGAAGCGTGTGAAAAAAATCTTCCGGCTCACCCTGGAATCCAGCTGTGTGATCATGCTCTTTGGAACCGTTATCTGCCTCCTGGCATCCGGACAGCTTATGGGACTTTTCACAACTACCCCGGAAACCATTGCCGCTGGCTCCAGAGCACTGAAGATCATCAGCGCCGGCTTTCTTGTTTCTGCTGTATCCGTTACCACTTCCGGTGCCATGGAAGGCCTTGGAAAAGGCACGCAGTCCCTTGTAATTTCCCTTTTCCGCTATGTGGTCGTTATCATGCCCACCGCATATCTTCTGTCCCATTTTATGGGTCCTGATGGCGTGTGGAACGCATTCTGGATCACAGAGGTGTTTACAGCCATCGTTTCTGTCATGATTTATCACAAAACGTTGAAAAAGCCTGAGACTGCAAATGTCCGGCCCACCGGCCTGTTTGCAGCCACCTGCAGGTTTACGTCCCGAAAGCACAAAAAGCTTCGATCCACTCTCTGAGCGCATCGCTCATCGATGAGAGTTAGATCGAAGCTTTCTTTATTAACCAAATCAGGAAAATCCCATGAGTGATTGCTGATATCCTCTTGACTCAAACGGATATCCGTGATCTGCGTTCATTTAATTCGCGGAAATTTCCTCTGTATCTCTTACAGCAGTCCCTTCTCACGGATCAGCTTTAAAGCGCCTTCATCGGCCACTACCGTCACATCCGGGTGAAGCTGCAGGATAGATGCCGGCACGTTGGGCGTGATCGGTCCGTAGAGAGATTTGTAAAGGGCATCTGCCTTTGCCTCTCCGGTAGCGACCAGAAGGATTTTCTTTGCAGTCATGATGTTTTTGATACCCATGGTATATGCCTGCTTCGGCACATCATCCATAGTCTCAAAGAATCTTGCATTTGCCTTGATGGTGCTCTCCGTAAGGTCTACGCAGTGAGTCTCCTTCTCAAATGCTGCACCCGGCTCGTTGAAGCCGATGTGGCCATTTCCGCCGATTCCAAGCAGCTGCATATCGATACCACCCACGCTGCGGATGATTTCATTGTAATCCGCACAGGCTTTCTCACTGTCCTCTTCCAGTCCGTTTGGCACATAGGTTCTTGCCTTATCGATATTTACATGGTCAAACAGATTTGTGTTCATAAAATAACGATAGCTCTGATCGTTATCTCCGGAAAGTCCTTTGTATTCATCAAGATTTACGGATGTGATCTGCGAAAAGTCCAGATCTCCTTTTTTGTACCACTCGATCAGCTGCTTGTACATTCCCACCGGTGTGGAGCCTGTAGCAAGTCCGAGAACAGCATTTGGCTTCATGATGATCTGTGCAGACATGATGTTTGCCGCTTTTCTGCTTACGTCATAGTAATCTTTTCCTGTATAAATGATCATAATCTTTTCCCTTCTCCTTATGGTAAAAAAGAACAACCGGATAACTGAGATTCACATATCTCCTGCTTTTCCTGTTGTTCTTTTTTATTATTGATTCGTTTTTTTACTCAGCCATCTCTACTTCGAGAACATAGTCTACCGGGTCAGGAAGTACCGGGTCAGGTCCCAGATCAACGAATGCGATATCCGGGTAATCGCTGTGCATCCATGCGTTGGAGATCGGCACCTCATGTCCGTCATCCAGTGCACGTACCTTCACGATCTTATCCTTATCAAATCCCAGAAGCGGAAGTGGTCCCAGTGTATTCTCATAAATATGCACATAGTATTTGTTTCCGTTTCTGGTGATACGTCCGTAATCCGGCTTCGGAATGTTTTCAGCCGGTACACAGCCGTAGATACTGTCATGATTCTTATCCATCCAGCGGCCGATCTCAGCCAGGATCGCAGAAGATTCCTTCGGGAATTTACCTTTGGCATCCGGTCCTACGTTCAGGATCATATTTCCACCCTTGGAAACACACTCTACCAGCTTCTTGATCAGCATGGAAGCCGGTTTGTAGTAATGATCATTTGCGCAGTATCCCCAGTTATTATTCATGGTAAAGCATGCTTCCCAAACCATTGGATTGCCCTCTTTATCACAGATTCCTTCCGGCGGGATGATCTGCTCAGGCTTACGAAATCGCCATGGTACGGTGTCGGATCACACTCATACAGGGATCCTCTTCCCTCTCGCTGGCTTCCAGGCGGTTATCGATGATAACCTGCGGCTGTAAGCTGCGCACCATGTTGATCAGCTTGGTTGCGCCCCATTTTTCCCCTCTCATATCGTCGTAGGAGAAATCAAACCAGATGATATCGATCTGTCCGTAGTTTGTACAGATCTCTTCTACCTGATTATACAGATATTCTGTATAACGTGAGAAATCACGGTTCTCATTTCCGCACTCTTTGTGGTTTCTCATCGGATGGATACGGTCTCCGTAATGCGGATAATCCGGATGATGCCAGTCAAGCAGTGTGAAATAGATTCCAACCTTAAGGCCTTCCTCACGAAGTGCCTCTACATACTCCTTGATCAGGTCTCTTCCTGCCGGTGTGTTTGTTACCTTGTAGTCTGTGTATTTGCTGTCAAAGAGGCAGAATCCGTCGTGATGTTTTGCTGTCAGGACTACATATTTCATACCTGCAGCCTTGGCCTCTTTTGCCCACTGCTTCGGGTTGTAGTCTCTTGCATCAAACTCTTTCATAAACGGAAGATATTCTTCCTCAGGTATTTCCTCTACACTTCGTACCCACTCGCCTCTTGCAGGGATAGAATATAATCCCCAGTGGATAAACATTCCAAAGCGGGCATCCTGGTACCACTCCATACGTTTTTCATATTCTTTTCTGTCAAACTGATACATGATTTTTTCCTCCTGTTTAGATTAAAAGCATCAGCCTTTGATAGCTCCGGAAAGCATACCTTTTTCAATCTGTTTATGGAACACGATGTAAATGATAATCATCGGAATTACAGACATTACTACATATGCAAACTGGCTTCCGATCTCCTGTGTATGCGCGGAAGAGAAGTTCAGCATCGCACGTGAAACTGTGAAATATTTGGTATCTGTCATCAGGATCATGGAGAATACAAGTTCACTGTATCCATAGATGAATACGAAGATCGCCTCTGTTGCGATGATCGGCTTGCAGACAGGGAAAAGGATCTTCCACAGCAGCTGCCAGTTGTTACATCCATCAATGATCGCCGCCTCATCCAGGTTCCTGGAGATTCCATCCATGAATCCTGTATAAAGGAAGATTGCCTGGGACATACCAAACGCAACATAGATCAGGATCAGGAAGAACAGGTTGTTCTTTGCATTTAATGCTGTTGCAATGTTGTTGATCGGGATCAGTGTACAGTGAACCGGAACCATTACTCCGATCATAAAGAATACATATACCCATTTCAGGAATTTGTAATCTTTTCTTGATAAGATGTATGCTGCCATCATTCCGACTACAGTATTAAATACAGTTGTCAGAGTTGCTACAACCAGGGAGTTCTTGATGGTATTCAATGCATCCGCTGTTTTGTTTGCGCTGATATAGTTCTGGAACATAAGCTTCTTAGGTAAGCTCAGCAGGTTCAGGTAGATCTCTGAGTTTGTTTTGAAGGAAGCCATTACGGTCACTACTACCGGAAACAGTGTAACAACTGTCCACAGGATCGCGATAACGTACAGTGCTATCTTTCCTCCGTGCATTTTCTGTTTATTAGCTGTTTTTTCCATATTGTCTCTTCTCCTTCCGCCTACATTGCAAGATCTTTATCTTCACGGAACAAATGATTAGTTATAAGACTCAGTGCAACACCCAGTACTAACAGAATAACGCCGTATGCACTGCTTCGTCCAAACAGCTTATAGGAGAATCCCTGTGTATAAAGCATGATTGAAGGTGTGGAGCTGATATCGTTCGGGCCTCCTCTTGTCATCGCCCAGATAATATCGAATACTTTCAGACATCCTGTGATACACAAAATAGAGAATACCTTGAAGGAGTTTTTCATCAGAGGCAGGGTAATGTAACGAACTCTCTGCCATCCGGTAGCTCCATCCAGTGCTGCTGCCTCATTTAACTCATCCGGGATCGCCACCAGACCCGCTGCAAATATCAGCATGTTATATCCGGCATACATCCACTCATTTACCAGGATAACGATCCAAACGTTTACAGTCTTTATCGTCAGCACATCAGGGATCGTACCATGAAGGCCGAAAATATTTTCAATGGTATTAAAGATACCAAAGTTCGGATTTAACATAAATGTCCACATCAGGGCTACTGCTGTTGTTCCTAACATATTCGGAAGGAAGTAACAGGTTCTGAAGAATCCGGTTCCCTTGATCTTTGCAGTTACCAGCATTGCGAGACCAAATGAAAGTGGCATCAGGATAACGAAACCACCGATCATAAAGTACACGCTGTTGAGCATTGCATTCCAGAACAGCTTATCTGAAAAGATCTTCTGATAGTTCTCAAGTCCTACCCACTGCTTTGCTGCACCAAACATACCGTTCCATTTGCGGAATGATAAGCCTACGGTGTCAAAAACAGGGTAGATAACAAAAATAACAGTTATTAAAATTGCCGGAAGAAGGAACGCTAAAGAAAGCGTAAGATCTTTTTTGTCCAGCTTCTGTTTTACCTTTGGTACAGATTTACCTGCCATATGTATACCTCCGTAATGAACAAGGGGAAGCAGATGATGCTTCCCCCTGTTTCTCTTATCCACACATCATGCGTTCAGTCAAAATTCTCTTTATTCGTAAGCAGACATTTTGTCAACGATATCGTCTCCAACTTCCTGTGCACTTGCACCTGTTGCTAATGCCTGAAGAGAATTACGGATTGTATCCATAGCTGCTGTGTTTGTATCATATGTCGGAATCTCAAGTTTAGACTCTGTATTCTCAGCCATGATCGCATTTACATCATCAAGCAGATAGTTACCTGTATCGATCGTAACCTTCTCAGCATATGTTGTCGGGCTGGATTTGCACATTTCGTTGATGGAATCTACACTTGTAAGGTATTTGATGAATTTAACAGTTGCTGCGATTTCCTCATCGCTCTTGTTTAATGTAGTGATGTAGTATGTATCAGAACCGCCGCCCATCTCTACAGTCTTGTTTGCTTCGTCGATATAAGGAATTCTTGTAACACCGATCTTCTGAGCATCGAAGAGAGTTGTATCGGAGTCATTCTGGAAGTTACCGCAGTTCCATGTTCCGTCAACTGTAAATGCAGCTTTTCCTGCCTCGAACATATTTCTCTCTGTGTTGAAGTCTGTGCTGAGGATTCCGTCTCCCCAGTATCCTGCATCGATCATATCTTTCATCTTCTGATAGATTGCAACCATCTTCTCGCCGTTGTAAGCTTCTTTGTCGCTTGCAAGATCATCTGCGATGCTTGTTCCGTAAGCTTTCAGAGCAAGAGCACTCATCAGATGCTCGAAGTGATAGTTATCTTTGTCAGAGTAGTTGAATGGCTGGATTCCTGCATCTTTTAATTTCGCGCAGGCATCAACAAGATCATCCCAGGACTCCGGAACATCTACGCCAACCTGATCAAGGTAATCTTTGTTGTAGTAGAGGCAGAGCTGATAAGCGGACCACGGAATACCATAGGTTCCTTCAATGCCGTCAAACTGTGTTGTCTCCCATGCAAAATCCTGAACTCCCTCTTTCCATTCCGGATACTGCTCGAAGTATGGTGTCAGATCCAGTATATATCCTGCATCTACATACTCTCTTGTACGGCTTCCGCCATACTGAAGGAATGCGTTCGGTACATTACCGGAAGCGAAATCTGTTGTAAGCTTCTCTTCGTAATCAGACTCTGTAGAAATACTCTCATCTGTTACATGGATCTTTCCTTCGTTCTCTTTATTGAACTCATCAAGTGCTTTGTAATACCATTTAGCCTGTCCGTCTGTATCAGATCCGTTGTTAAATCTGAATGCTACACGAAGCTCAACGTTTTCAAAATCCATATTGTCTACATCGTAGTTTGTGTCACCCTTTGCAAATACGGCGCTTCCTGTTACGCCTACTGTTGACATTGCGGTTACACCGGCGAGACACAGTGTTGCAACTTTTTTCATTCGTTTCTTCATGAATAAATCCTCCCTTAATATGATTTTTTATTATATAGTTTTCCCATTGATGTTCATAAATTGATCAATCGATGATCGCCTCAAAGATCGGCTCTTCTTCCTCAAGCTCCAGGCATACACAGTAGTTCTTTGCCCCCTGAAGCTTCTCCGGAAGCTCTACCTCTATCATCGAGTTTCCTTCGCAGCACTTTAATGCGCGGCACGGAAGCTTTTCTCCTGTGCTTACCACATATGCACCCTTTAACTGGTTACCGATGTTCAGTAACTCAACACGATATCTCGGTGCAAGTACATGTACGTAAAGCTTATGTGGTCTCTTTGTAAATTCAATGCTCGGGATCTCATACGGATAGATACCAACATTCTTGGTTCCGTAAATTGCTTCCGCATTCTCAGTCACGTATTTACCAACCTCATTCATAACCTCGACACAAGCTTCCGGAACAGTTCCGTCTGCCATTGGTCCTACGTTCAGCAGGTAATTTCCGCCTCTGCCGACGATCTTGAGAAGAAGGTTCAGGATATCATCCGGATTCTTCCAGTTTGTATCGTATTTATTATAACCCCATGTATCATTTACAGTTGCCGGTACTTCCCAGTCACCGTCGTATGGAAGACGTGGGATAAAGTTATCACCGGTGGTCATGTAATCGCCCTTCTGGTGTCCGATACGTCCGCTGATGATGCAGTCAGGCTTAATACCCTTAACCCAGTCTCTTAATTCCTGAGCTTCGTCTGCGGTCATTCCCATCGGAGTATCAAACCAGATCAGGGAAATATTATCGTAATTCTCAAGAAGCTCTTTTAACTGCGGCTTGCATTTCTCATCGAAGTATGTAGGAATTCCGGCTTCCATTCGTTCTTGTCTTCGTAATCCTTCTTATAGGCATTGTCATCATCCCAGTCCTGAGCCTGTGAATAATAGATACCCATAGTCATGTCATATTTCTTACAAGCATCGGAAAGCTCTCTTAAGATATCTCTTCCTGCAGCCTTCACTACATTAAAATCACTGACCTTGGAATCGTACATTGCGAATCCCTCGTGATGCTTGGAAGTAAGAACGATATATTTTAACACCCCCACTGTTCTTTCGCTCTTTTCACAAACATGTCCGCGTCAAATTTGTCCGGATGGAACTCATCTTTCAGCTTTCTGTAATCTTCCTTGTCAATGTTGAGATTGTTCTCGATCCACTCTGCGATACGGTCTGTCTTGGTGACCTCGCCGGTCTTCGGATCTTTCCACTCTCCTGCAAGGATGGAATAAAGTCCCCAATGGATGAATAATCCGTATTTGGCATCTTTATACCACTGCTGCTTTGTGTCTGCCATAACCTTCTCCTTGTTTCGTATAGCTGATTTTCTTGTTACGTAAAACGTTTCGTTTTTTGTTAAGACTATCTTACCGCATCCGAAGCAACTTTTCAAGTAAAATCATAGGGCAAAAATCATTTTTCCTATTTTTTACAATTACTCCGTCTTGTTTTTGTGTACTTTTTCGTATCAGGTTTTGTTAAACGTTTCATTTTTATCAATTTTCTATACAATACGCTCGTTTTTTCTGATACTTTATGTGTAAAAAATGCCATGTGTATTGAGGCATTTTCTTTTTCATGATATAATATGAAAATACTATATTATCTGTAAATGCATCAGAACCGGAGGCTTTACATGAACGTTACGATCAATGATATCGCCCGTGCGACAGGCCTGTCCACCGCAACGATCTCCAAATATATAAACCACAAAAAAATACGGGAAGAAAATCGTACCCTTATAGAAAAGGCAATTCAGGAGCTTGGATATACCCCAAACCGGAATGCCCAGCTTCTCCGTGCCAAAAACACACATACCATCGGTATCCTGATCTCAGATCTTGGTAATTATTTCTGGGGCGAGCTTGTCAACTCCATTATCAAGCATTTCACAGATCATGGCTATACAGTTATTGTCTGTTCCTTCTTTTTTGAACATCAGAAGGAGATCGATACGATACAGGATATTATCTCCCAGCACTTTGACGGAGTTATCATGCTCCCATCCTGCTGGCATGATGACCTGTACCAGCTTTTACAGAATGCTGGCATACCGGTTGTACTGCTCGATCAGATTCCTGCTTCCATGAGACATTTTCCTGTAGACTGTGTTATTTCTGATAATTACAAAGGCGGTGCACTGCTGGCAGAGCACCTTTTGGAAAAAGGCCACACAAAGGTCTGGATCATGGAACAGTATCTGGACGCCTACACCATCGAGCAGCGGATCCAGGGCTTTGTGGATGTATATCAGAAAAATGGCATTGACCTTCTGAAGCAGCAGGATTCTTTCCCCCCTGTTTCCTTTGGTTCCACTGCAGAAACGATCACCCAAAGCAACCTGCATTTCCAGAAGCTTATTGATTCTTCCGATCCCCCTACTGCTGTTTTTTTGACTGCTATCTCTCCGCAATGGGTGGTTTAAGCGCTGCCAGCCAGGCACGGATTTCCGTTCCTCAGGATATTTCCTTTGTGTGCTTTGATGATGATCCGCTTTTCAAGACCATGAGTGCGGCTATGACCTGTGTCTCACAGGATCTGACAAGCATAGGGAAACATGCTGTGGAATTACTTTTAAAAAGGATCCATGGAGACTATACGGATTTTCCAAAAATAGACATGCTGGATGTTGTATTCCACCCGCGACTCTCTGTAAAAGACCTGTCCGGGCACAACAGTACAACATCCGGAAAGGATTGATTTATGAGTGCAACCATCAAGGACATTGCCAAAGAAACTGGCCTGGCACTGGCCACCATTTCAAAATATATCAACGGCGGAACTGTACGGCCGCAAAACAAAAAGCAGATCGACGAAGCGATCCGGAAACTGAATTACGTTCCACGAAACACGGCCCGGGGACTTCGTTCCTCCAAGACTTACCGTATCGGTCTGGTATCCGGTCCTCCCAATACTCCGCATAATGCTTTTCTTCTGAGCAAAATAGAAAACACCATGCGCGCTCACGGTTATTCTCTCACATTTATGAGCGGCGACAAATATAAGGATCATGTCAATAAATTCGTCCCTCACATGCTCCGCTCTGGGATCGACGGCCTTATCATTACCTCTTTCAGTCTGAACCAGGACATCTGTTCTGCTGTGGAACACGCCAAAATCCCTGTTGTGGAGCTGGAAGAACACAGCCATTTCCACCGTACAGACTGTGTACAGACCAGCTGTACCTCCGGAGCCTACGAGATCGTGGAGCATCTGATAAAAATGGGGCATCAGAAGATCGCCCTTGTCACCGGTTCTCCTGCATCCTATACCGCATGCGAACGAAAAAAAGGATATCTCCGGGCACTGGAAGACTACGATATTCCTGTTAACCCCGATTATATCATCGCTGAAAATTACACAAACGACTTTGGATATCAGGCAATGCAGAAATTATGGAGTCTTCCGGAACGTCCGACTGCCGTATTTTCTGCGAACTATACACTATGCCTCGGTATTTATGAAGCGATCTACAGCCTTGGCATCCGGATCCCGGAAGACCTGTCTGTTGTCTCCTTTGATGATTTTGAACTGTCCATGCTGCTTTCTCCTCAGCTGACCGCTGTCCGTCAGCCGCTGACCGGTCTGGCAGAGCAGGCCTGTGATCTGCTGCTTCGCAGAATGAACGGAGACTACTGCGATTTTCCAAGGACGATCCGCCTGAAGCCGGAATGCATTTACCGGGATTCTGTGCGTAACCTCTTTTCTGATGGTAAGTAATGCAAAACAACTTTTATTACGGCAGTTTCGGGAAGTACAACAGGTATTCTCATTCCAATCTGCCTTCATATTCTGAACATCTGAACCACTGCAATAATTTCACAGCTTTTACAGAGGCACAGACCGTCACCGACACAGTCGATGATACGGCCTGTGTTCCTTCTGTATATATCCGATATATATATCTGTCACATCAGTCTCAGCAGCATATCTCCGGTTCCCACATTGTATCCACTGGTTGCATAGATCCCATTCAGGCTTCCGTTTGTCACAATGATCAGCGGAAGCTTATCCGGATCTACATACATTCTTCTTCCCAGCGTATTGATGATCTCTGAAAAATCATCATATAAGATCTGAACATTTCCAAGCTTGCCCAGTGCTCTTGAAAGGTAGGTGTCTCCAGCGCTTTTTTGCTTTTTACTACAAAAATGATCCTCTTCGCATATCTGGAAAAAGCTTCTTCCTGCTCCATCATCTCATTTAAGATATGCTCCGTCGGTTCTTTCTCCTCTTCCAGAAACGCCAGGATATGCTTCCCATCTGCCGTCAGCTCTGACGCCTTCACGGTGCTTCCATCCTCTTTTCTGAGAGTAAATTCCGGTATGGAAATATTCTCCAGCATGTCTTCCAGGTTTGCATTCCGAAATGCCAGCTCCACCCTCTTCATTTCTCCGATCTGAACCTCAAAATAATACTCCGCTGCAAATATATTTCCATTTGGCAGTCTGTTTGAGGTAAGGATCCTGTAATTTCCCGCTTCCAGTGGCAGCTTCATCATCTGATCTCTGAAATTTTCGGCTTCCAGCTTCAGTGTGCTGTATTTTCCGGCTTCCAGTTTTGCGATGCTCCAGTTCTGGAAATATTTCCACTGTGTATCCTCACTTGCCTTCAGAAGGATCGATGCGTTTTTCTCCGTTTCCGCAGATACCGGGATGAATTTTCCGTTTTTCATATACTCCATGGAACGGTCATGAGGGTTCAGGCGTGCCGGAATTCCCAGTGTTCTCGCCATTGCCACAAAAAGGATCTTCTTTGACAGAAGGCTTCCTGTTCCCGTTTTCAGACATCCAGACGGCGTGGTGATCACACTGCTGCGTTCTTTCTCCGGACTGGAAATGATCTTATCCTCAATCCATTTCCATATCTTTGCCGGCTCCTTTTGCAGCATATTTTTCTCTTCTTCCGACAGCTGCTCAAGGATCGCTTTTCTGTATTTCTGTAAAACTTCATCGTCAACTCTCGGGTTCAGTACATATGGTACAAAAATATCTGCATCCATGTTTTTTTCATACGGTAATGCAAATTTCAGATGCTCCTCCAGAACCTGGCTGATGCAGTCTGTTCTGTCTTTCTCTGTGAGGACTTCAAGGAGTTTTTTTCTCATTGAAGAATCTCCGGTTTCTTTTTCCAGGAATTTCCGGCACTCCGGATTGCTCAGGTTTCTTACCTTCTGTTCCCTGTAAGCGTTTGCCTCTGCCAGACGTCTGCTGCCTCTTTCCTTCTGCTCCGGTGTCGGCATATCTTTATTTACAGGCGCATCATGAGGTGCGATCATATCGTTCTCTGCCCACTCCTCATAAAAAATACCATTTTCCTTTCCCACGGGCATCAGACAGATCTCGCAGCAGTCCTCTGTTTTTGTATCCATGCTGTTTTCTGCATGCAGCCATTCTCCATCTGCATACATCCTTGCAGAAATATGGATACTTCCAAGCCCTGTTGTCAGGCGGACTTTTCCCAGACTGTCGGTTTTCAGTTCTGCGATCGGGGCATATTCTGAATAATTCAGCACCTCAAAAGAAACTTCTGCACCTTCTGCCGGTTTTCCATGTGAATCCTTTACGGACACAGTGATCTCTTTTGTCAGCGCATATCGTTTCAGCTCGTTGAGCATAGTCACCATACCATCTTTGCCGATCACTTCTCCCTCCGGGATCATGGTATCAAAAACTCTTGAATGGACCATCATGGCCCTTGAGGAAGCATTGGTAAACCATCCCTTATTCAGGATCTCCTCCGGCTCACAGGCTCCCAGAAAATACCAGCTTCCATCGCACCAGATTTCCACCCAGGCATGATTGTCATCACAATGAGACCACTTTGGTGCATATACCTGACGGGCAGGTACACCAACACTTCTCAGTGCATTAACGGTAAATACAGATTCCTCTCCGCATCTTCCGTTTCCTCTGCGGTATACGGCAAGTGCAGACAGGGTACGATCATCTGTACAATGATAGGTAGCCTCCTGTGCACACCAGTAGTTCACCTCCAGGGCAGCTTCTCTGAAGCTCATTCCCTCAGTTCTCTCTCCGATCTCCCTGCGGAAAAATGTACGGCAGGGTGCGATCTCCTCCTCATTTACTCTGTGAAACAGCACATAATTCAAAAAGATCTCTTCCGGCAGCTCTGCCACCCCGGAGTTTTCCTTCCATAAATGTACGCCATTTTCCGCATAATCCAGAAATACTTCAAACGCGTAATTTCCGATATCACTGTACGGCATGAACGCATATAAATATTTGCACGCCAGAGCCACTTCGTCTGTGCATTCTGCAAGCTTTTTATCAATATCCGCAAAAGCCTGCGGTAACCCCATCACCTGCTCCCGATATTTTTTTCGATCCGATCACGGTTTTCTTTCAGAAAAATCTTCCCCTCAGCCATTATAATTCCTCCAGAACTTTCTTTGCAGCACGAACATTTTCAACATCTGTACGCCATATCTCATATTCACTGAATGTCGGAAGTCCCATATTGACACCTTCCTTGCGAAACTGCATCGCACTGTCCGTTACAACCTTGCCGCTCATATGATAAGCCTTGATCCCGGTAAGGGGATAAAGCTGGCGGATCACTTCCGCACCGACGCCACTCCCCGCCTGGATGGTAATACGCCCCCGGCTCCTGGTTTCCAGTTCCTTCAGAAGCTCCGCGCCCTGAAGGCAGGTATTCTTCTGTCCGGAGGTAAGGATAGTATCGATTCCCAGCGAGATCGCCTGTTCCATAGCCTCGATCGGATCTGCACACACATCAAAAGCCCTGTGCAGCGTAACAGACATATCTCCCGCAGCATCCATCAGTTCTTTCATCTGTTCCATATTCAAGGTGCCATCCGGTTTCAGGATACCTACCACAACACCCTCCGCTCCCATTTTGCGGAAATCCTTTACCGCATTCCTTATCATGGAAAATTCCGCATCTGTATAACAGAAATCTCCAAACCGCGGACGGATCAACGCATGGATCCTGATATCTGAACGCTTCCTTATTTCCTCAAAAAGCCATGGGCCGGGAGTTGTCCCCCCGATGATCAGATTGCTGCAAAGCTCCAGTCTATCCGCACCACCCTCGGCTGCTGCCATGGCGGATTCCACAGAATCCACACAGGTTTCCAGAATATAGTCTTTCATGTAAAAATCCCCCTTTGTTACTGTCTGCTCAGAGTAATTTCACTCCGACATTCCTCAATGTATTCACAATGGTATCATCCGGAAATTCATCGGTAATGATCCCGCTGATATCATCAAAATGTGTATATTTATAAGATTCGTTAAAATAAAACTTCTCTCTCTCCATAACCACATATTTATGTCTGCTGCTCTGAACTGCCGCCTTCTTGGTCAGCCCATCCTCCACTCCGGATGTGGTGACTGCAAGATCTGTCATATCCACGCCACAGCTTCCCAAAAAGGCCCGGTCAAAGCTGTACTGCTTGATCACCTCAATGGCCGCAGCTCCCATAAATCCATTCACCGAACGGTACATAGTTCCCCCTGTGCCTATGGCCGTGATGGACGGATTCGCAGCAAGGATCTGCAGGATATCGATCATATTGCTGATAACCACAACATGCATGCCCGACGAAGCGATAAGTCTTGCCAGCTCTATATTTGTAGTGGAAACATCCAGAAAGATAGTTTCGTTATTTTTGATCAGCTTGAAGGCTTTCGCAGCAATCACTTTCTTCTTATCAAGATTGTACATACGCCTGTCTACTACGTTTCTCTCCAGAGGACACTCCTGTGACAGGATTGCTCCGCCGTAAGTCCTCTTTAATCTGCCTGCATTTTCAAGAATCTTGAGATCCTTGCGGATACAGTCCTCCGTAACCTGAAACATCTCACTTAATTCTTTGACTCTGACTTTTCCTTTTTCACGGAGACATTTCTCTATTGCATTCTGTCGTTCTTCTGTAAACATGATCCTATCTCCTCATTCCTGATTTTTCTGTGATAAAAGTTCCAGGAATCAATGCTCCGCAAAACAATATCCGGCGCATTGGTCCCTGGAAAGCCTATGATTTCAGTATAACAGTTCGGCATCTTACTGTCAATTATTTAGTATTATTTTTTATTGTTTTAGCGTATTTTGATCAAATCATCTGCACATATATTCATCCAGCTCTCTGATAAATTTCTCCGGCATCTTTCTCTCAAACGGGAAAACCTCCGCATTCCCAAGCGCATCCGCAATGCATCCCAGAAGGATCGCACTTCTCTCCAGCGACCAGGCAGACAGCAGATCAATAGTATCATAACGGGTATGCATGCCAAAACCATCCCGGTTCAGAGTCATGGCCGGAATTCCCTTCCAGGCAAAAGAATTGGAATCACTTCCCCAGATCTGATTCTTGACAGACGCTCCGATCCCTGCTCCGTCAGCAACCTCAAGAAGCTTATCACAAACTGAAGTCTCTCCCGTCACTCCCAGAACATTTCCTCCGATCAGCTGCCCGGCCAGATCTACATTCATATTAAAACGATGCGCTCCAAGCTCGCTCTCATGAACTCTGATGTAATCCCGGCTGCCCAGCAAGCCCTTCTCCTCAGCACCAAACCACACAAACTCCATAGTCCTGCGCGGTCTGTACTGCTGAAAATATCTGCAAAGCTCCATGATAATCGCCGCCCCGGACATATTATCATAGGCCCCCGGTCCCTCCGGCACCGAATCATAATGCGCAGTGATCGTTAAGATCTCATCTTTTTTGTCCGTTCCCTCAATCCTTGACACTACATTTCGGGATGTACATGCTGTCACTTCCTGTTCTACAGTCAGGCACACCACAGCTGCACCCTCCGTCACCAGCTCCACTGCATCCTTATAATGAAGATTCGCCCCCGGAATCCTGCCACTATATTTTTCCTGCATCTTGTGAATATCCTCTGCAGACTCCGACAATCCTTCTGTCTCTTCTGCCGCATCCCCCGGAAAGATCGTCGGCAGGCTGCGCTGACAGGGAACCCTGTCCACTCCTTCATCCAGCGGAGAACCCTCCACACTGATAAAACCAACAGCTCCGGCGCTCACCAGTCTCTGATACACATCACCACTCACCCGGCCATTCACCATAACGATCTTGCCCTTCGCACGGGAAAGGCTGACAGCATCCCCGTTCTCTACATACAAAAAAGGGGCTTTCAGACCTTCTTCTCCAGTATTTCCACATCTTCCATACCCGGTCACCACATACTCCTTCTGATATGGCTCCATAACCTTAAGCACTGCTCTGTTGATCCGAAAGCCCCAGAAATCAAACTCCTCCATCCAATTCTTCGCTCCGAAGCTGTCCAAAGTATCCCGGATCATCTTCGCCGCCTTCACTTCCCCCGCAGTACCCGCTTCTCTGACAAAATCAAACCCGGCCAGAAACTCCATCTGCCGCCTGCCGCTGAACTCTTTTGTATTCATACCCCACAACCTTTCTGAATTTTTCTGAGTAGTACAGCGAAAATTAAGTTTCTGCTATATTGACGCAGGATGATTTCTTCATCTGCAAGGCGGAGGAATGAGGCGTAGCGGTGGCTACGACGATTGACGACAACGCAGCAGATGAAAAATCAGACAAGTCAATATGGCGGTTACTTAATATTCGCTGTACCAGATTATACACTATTTTTCTGCAAAAAAACTGCCTGCAGCTATTTTTCAGCCTATCCGGCCAGAAAATCTCCTCAGACAGTTTATATTTCATATCAGTAAATCATTTATATCTATATCCTAAGCCACAAACGAACCGACAGCAGCCGGAGCCCGGTAATCATAGTCGGAAACCTTGATCCCTGTAGCCGCTGTACTGGCGTGAACGATCTTGCCATCACCAATATAAAGAGCCACATGATCAATGCCGCCATCACCATAAAAAACCAGATCACCAGCCTCAATATCCGCAACACTCTTCTTCTCAGAAGCCGCACACTGAGCCGCAGCAACACGAGGAAGCTCATACCCAACTCCGCAAACACAGACATCACAAATCCGGAACAATCTGCCCCGTTAGTCAGACTCGTACCACCATAAACATAAGGATTCCCCACAAACTGCAGCGCAAAATCCACAATCCC
>ENA-OQDM01000266-OQDM01000266.1-human-gut-metagenome-genome-assembly--contig:-NODE-266-length-34566-cov-2.217863_pt1 | contig 34566 bp, 27 predicted proteins | sample MGYA00242772_ERZ504605 | MGnify/ENA primary metagenome ERZ504605 (study PRJEB26092, sample SAMD00036348) | human gut metagenome | host: Homo sapiens | study: EMG produced TPA metagenomics assembly of... | reverse complement strand
TACCAAAAAAGCACCGTCCGCCAACAGCTTCCAGACGATTGCTTTTTTGTTATTTTTTGTGTTTCACATATCTTTTTCTTCTTTTCGTTTACTTGCAAGCAAACCTCCGATCCTGCCGGTTTCTTTTGCTGACAGGCTTTTCCATCCACTTTCCAGTACTTTATCCAGAATTCCCAGTTCCTGTGCAATTTCATATTTCAGTTTCTGCTCTTCCGGAAGTACTCCCTTCAGATAAGCTTCCACTTCCTTTTCTTTGTTCATGTCCACAACTCCTTTTATACTGCTTCGCACTGATTCACAGCAGTCTGCCTTCCAGCATTCCTGTTCTTTCAGAGTATGGACATCTTTTTCAGAAATTATACATTGTTTTCCGGATGTTCTTCATATCGAACTCTCAAATCTGCACCGGCTCATCCCTTAGGAATAATAATGGCAGCAATGATATATGCCCAGATCCCTGCCCCGCCAAAGCAGGTCAGGATCACCCAGGCAAGACGTACCAATGTTGGATCAATGTTGAAATATTCTGCAATACCGCCGCATACACCGCACAGCATATAATTTACAGATGATTTGTAAAGCCTTTTGTTATCCATGATCAATTCCTTCTTTCTTAAACTGAAAACATTTTACAGGTACCTTATAAACCGGCCGATATTCTGAACAGCCGTTTATTTTTCAAAATCTACTGTTATATTTCCCACACCACAGTCCAGATTCATATTTCCTTTGGCATTTGGGTTCGTAATATTCTTATTATGTCCGACACCGCTGTAAGAGCTGTCGCCAATATCCACATTTCCCGCCGAACAGGAAATCTGATAATTGTAGTCTGCTTCTTTTCCCAGAATACCAAGATCAACATTTCCAATACCACAGTCAACTTCCAGATTATTTATATCCAGCTCTGACAGTTCTACATTTCCTGTGCCAACTGCAATTGTTGTATCGCTGGCTGCACGGATCTTCCCTGTATTTGTAAACTCACCTGCCGCTACAGATACATCCAGATCATCCGTCCGGAATTCATCGCACATTGTAACTGTACCTGCTGCAACCTCTATAGAAGTCTCCTTAAATCGTACATTCTTCGGATAACTCACTGTGATCTCACGGTCCCGTGTCCTGCCGGTCGTCTCAAGAATCAGACTGTCATCCTCTGTACCGATCCTTATCTTATCTTTCTTCGAACCAGACACTTCTATGCGAAGCTTATCTCCATCATAGGACCGAAACTTAAGTTCGTCTCCACTCAGTGAAAGTTTCAGATCAGAAATTGATGCTGTTTCAAAAATTTCTTTGTCATTATCTGTTTCAACCGGTTCAAGCTGTGTGATCTCATCCCAGTCCTGTTCCCAGTCATCTTTATCATCAAGGCTGATATATTTTGCTGTCTGTTTAACAATACCATCGAATCCATATTTTGATAAGTTCAGTCCTGCGATCGTAGCCCCCATGGCAACTCCACCGATACTCATTCCAATTCCGACAACACCAACAACGGCAGCTGTAAGCAGCATTACTTTTGAAGATTTTTTCATGCCCGTTCACCTTCCTTTCTGCCTCTGTTCACAATACGGCAGCAAAAATCTGTAAAATTACGCAGAATTGCCGGAAGTGCACAGGTTGCTGCCCATTTCAGGAACACAAGACCAACAAGTGCCAATGCAAACAGGAGCAGACCAATTCCAACGAGAAGGACACCAAACGGAAGTGCTGTAAAACAGGTTCCAATTCCTGCTCCGATCACTGCTACTGCGGCAACAAACAGACCAACTACAGCAGCACCGATTCCGAATACGACCAGAAACGGAAGTAATGCCAGTGCTACAATAAACCCAAGTACTCCTCCGACTGCTCCTTTGATCAGAGGTGAAATAAATACCAGAAGGATCAGTACCAGAATCACACTGGCCTTTCCGCCTTTGCGTTCAGCATGATAACCTCGGTCCACACGGTTCTGTGGCATCTGACGTTCATTATCTGCACGCTCATCCTGAAATCCATTTTCGGTAAATTCTCCGTAGTTTTGCGAGCTGCTCTTTAAATCTTCTTTAATAATAGCCGCTACCTTTCCCGGACTTCCAAGCTCCCGGATCACTTCTGCCTCCTGATCTTCTCCGGCATCATCAAAGTAACTCTCATAATACTCAAGAGCCTCTTGTCTTTCCTCCTCAGAGATATCAGAAAGCAGTTTCTTTAACTGTTCCATAAACTGCACTCTGTTCATAACTCTATGCCTCCCTCAAACAGCTTCGAAATCTTTGTTGAATAATTCTTCCATTCAACTCTGTACAGATTCAGCTGTGCCATGCCTTTTTCTGTGATCTTATAATATCTGCGGTTTCTGCCTGCAAAAGCCTGATCGTATGTCTCCAGACATTCATCCTTCTGCAGTCTCCGCAGCACCGGATACAGCGTTGATTCGGATACCTCCAGCACACTCCGTACATCCTGGGTGATCTTGTACGCGTATGTCCATCTTTCTCATTCGATACTACAGCCAGAACGATCGCGTCCAGAAGTGCCGCACCTGTGTTAAATACCATGCTATCACTTCCTTCATATTTTTCTACAATATTATCTAGCGATATAATATTATTTCGTTATTAATACTATATGATATATAATATAGTTTTGTCAATAGTATTTTCTATTTTCTTTAACTAATTTATAATTTTATTGTTATATCTGCTATTTGCAGACTCTTCTACAATAATAACTTATTACAGATACTAAGGAGATTTTCATGTCTGAACATACAATTACCGAACTCCTCTCTCCTGCATTTCTGTCTCGCATGCAGAATATGCTGGGTGATGAATATGAAAGCTTTTTAAAAGTTATGAAGCACCGCGTACTTACGGGCTTCGTGTAAATACCGCAAAAATCAGCTGTGACGAATTCGAACGGATCGTCCCGTTCCCGGTCACTCCGATTCCGTGGATCTCCAATGGATATTTTTATCCGGAAGATGTCCGTCCATCTTTCTGTCCACTCTATCAGGCCGGACTTTTCTATCTGCAGGAACCAAGTGCCATGACACCGGCATCCTGTCTTCCAGTCACTCCAGGTGAAAACGTTCTGGACCTTTGTGCTGCACCTGGCGGCAAAGCTACTGCCTTGGTGCAATGCTGAATGGAAGCGGACTCCTGGTCGCCAACGACATCAGTGCTTCCAGAACCAGGGCACTCCTTCGCAACATTGAATTATTCGGTATCACCAATGCATTTGTTACAAATGAAACTCCGGCACATCTCGGTAAACATTTTCCTGAATTTTTCCATAAGATTCTGCTTGATGCACCTTGCTCCGGAGAAGGCATGTTTCGCAAAGAAGAAGCGCTTGCACGTGACTGGACTCCTGAAAAGTCTCATGAACTTTCCATTCTGCAAAAAGAATTGATTCTGCAGGCAGCCGATATGCTTCGTCCAGGCGGACTGCTTCTGTACTCCACATGTACCTTTGCGCCGGAAGAAGACGAAGAAGTTGTTTCTCATCTTCTTGAAAACCGACCGGATATGGAACTCCTTGAGCTTCCGGAATATGAAGGTTTCACTTCAGGTGTCCCGGAATGGGGAAACGGAGATCCGTCACTTATACGCAGCGTACATCTCTTTCCCCATAAGATGCAGGGAGAGGGACACTTTCTTGCACTGTTTCGTAAAGAGGGCAGAACTGATCTGATCGGTACAATGTCTTCTGCAAAACCAAATGCCGAAACCCGCAAATGGCTGGAACTTTTCCTGAAGGAGATCGGACTGAAAACGCTTGGTGGGCAGCCCTTTGACTGGAATCGCGTTGAAACACGAAAAGACAAAGTCTACTATCTGCCACCGATAGGCGGTGATTTCCGTGGACTTACATTCCTTCGAAATGGGCTGTATCTCGGGGACCTTAAGAAAAACCGTTTCGAACCTTCCCAGCCATTTGCACTTTCCCTTCGAAAAGGTGATGCAGAAGCCGTAATCTCACTTCCGGTCTCCGATCAGCGTCTGACACGCTATCTCAAGGGTGAGACTCTCAATATTGAACCGGAAGAGGCTGCTCACGCAAAAGGATGGCATCTGCTCTGCGTTGAAGGTTATCCAATCGGATTCGGTAAACTCGTCGGCCAGACTCTCAAAAACAAATATCCCGCAGGATGGAGAGTGTAACCTCTCTGTCCTACGGGATATTTTCATGATAACGGTATCATCTTTCTCAGTGTAAATGAATAAATATATGTTTCCTTTACTTTTTTCTGCAGCATTCGTTCCAATGCCGCTGCGTAATCCTCCAACTGTATATGATACAGATCGATCAGATCCTGTTCTCCCCCCGGTGATACCTTATCAGTCTTATAATCCACCAGTACGATCTCATCGTCCTCAATAAAATAGGCATCTATGATTCCCTGCACCAGTACTGTCTCTTCACCGTTCCAGGCTGCCTCGATCTGATTCATCTTCTGTGCAATGACAAATGGCTGTTCGCGATAAAGTGCGTTTTGTTCTGCTGCTGTTTTCATACGCTGTCCAAGTTTTGAATCCACAAACGCAAGAATATCTGCAATTCGGATACATTGTGCTTCCTCCGGTGACATTTTCCTGCTGTCTGTGAGCATCCGAATCTGTTTCTGGATCTGATGTACATCTTCTGCATGTGTATAATCCAGGCATTCCATCAGACGGTGATAGGCCGTTCCTCTTGCAGCTCCACGATATTCTTCTTTTTCCCCTGAAACAAATGTCGGAATGATCTCCTGAATATCCGGTTCATAAAACAGGGATTCTTCTTTTTCTTCCTCCCCCCGCCAGCTGCGTTTCTTAAGTTCCGATACACTGACTTTCACCGGCAGATCTTTAAGATATTCAAATGGATAGCGAAAAGCAAATCTTTCTGTCAGAATCTCATGGATCTCCTCATCATAAATTTTTCTGCTGTCCCATTCTTTGAGAAGTTTTTCCTGCATCTGGCTGTCCGTCTGTCCAAGAATCTCACCCTGTACCAGCTCCGCTGCCGTAATTTTCTGCACTTTGAATTCCGCATGTTCCATCTCACAGACCTGGATCTGCCGGTCTGCAATCCCATATTCCCTGAAAAGTGGCAGCATAGCTTCATGGCGAGCCAGAGCCGGAAGGATAAATGACCAGTAGTTTCTTGCTTCTCCCCTTGTTCCAATTGGAAGCAATGTCTCTCTGCGTCCCATCTGCCAGGAAACTGCCTGCAGCACATCCGCAAGCTTTGCAATTGTCCCTGTAATGATCAGTTTTTCCTTTGCCCTGGTCAGCGCCACATAAAGAACTCTCAATTCTTCCCCAAGACTTTCCCTTTTGAGCTGTCTCCGTATGATCTGTTTGTGTACTGTTGACAGAATCAGACGCTTTTCCGGAAGGATGACATCCACTCCGAAGCCCATATCAGGATGAATCAGGAAACGACTGTTGATATCCTGAAAATTGAACTGTTTTCCCATTCCTGCTGCAAACACGATTGGAAATTCCAGTCCTTTACTTTTGTGTATTGTCATGATCTGCACTGCACCGTTTCCGGCATCAGCCAGATTTACTTCTCCAAAATCCACTTCATATTTCTGCAGTTTTTCTATATAACGGACGAAGTTAAACAGTCCACGATAGCTTGTTTTTTCGTATTCCATTGCTTTTTCCACAAGCATATGAAGGTTTGCACCTCTCTGTGCACCACCCGGAATTGCTCTTACATAATCCCCATATCCTGTTTTTCTGAGAATATACTGGATCAACTCATGAACCGGTGTGTACACTGCAAGGTCACGCATTTCTTCCAGCAGCTCTATAAAATGACTGATCTTCTCTCTTAATACAAGTTCTTCTTCATCCCTGTCATCTGTCTTTCTTTCTCTGAATGCAAGCAGACTTTCATACAACATACCATCCGGACATTTGCTTCGGATTATCGCAAGTTCCTGTGTATTGCAACCTCCGATTGCAGAATGCAGTACACCTGTCAGCGGAATATCCTGCATTGGATTATCACATATGCGGAGATAATTCAGAAGCGTCACCACTTCCTGTGCTGCAAAATATCCTGTTCGAGATGCTGTATAGACCGGGATTCCCTTTGATGCAAGTACCTGGCTGAATGGCTCCGCCCATCCCGCAGAAGTTCGCAGAAGGATGACAATATCACCATATCCTGCCTTACGATAAGTTCCGCTATCCTTATCCAGCACCTCTTCGATACCGACAAGCTTCTGAATCCGCTGTGCGATCGCAAGTGCCTCCAGTTCCTGTACTGTCTGATTTCCCTGCTCCTCCAGTTCCTCACCGTCCTTTTCGATCAGGAGTACTTCTGTCTCCGGCTCTTTACCATCTGCTCTCTCTGGAAATGACGCCCCTGTATAAAGTGCATTTTCATCCTCATAAGTGATCCCGCCAAGATCCTCACCCATGATCTGGCGAAACAGATAGTTGACAGATGATAATACCGTTCCACGGCTTCGGAAGTTTTTGTGCAGATCGATTCTCTGTTCCTCGCTGTCTTCCAGTGAATACCTGTGGTATTTTTCCATAAAAAGCTCCGGTCGTGCCAGACGGAAACGATATATACTCTGCTTGACATCTCCAACCATAAAAATATTTTTCCGTTTGTCTGCCCATCCGGCTACCAGATTCGTGATCATCTCCTGTACCAGATTACTGTCCTGATACTCATCTACCATTACTTCATCATAACGTGCAGATAATTCCCATGCAGCTGCACTCGGTGTGATCGTATCGCCTTCTTTGTGCATCAGTATGTCCAATGCAAAATGTTCCATATCCGTAAAATCCAGAATATTCTGTTCTCTTTTTCGGTCAGCAAAAGCGTCCTTATACTGCAGTGTGACTTCAGCCAGTCCTTCCATTGGTCTACGGCAATACTGCAGATACTCAAGAATCATTTCTTCTGTCTGGTTAAAATATTTTTCTGTCAGTTCATTCCAGAGTCCCTTGGCACTGTCACGGAGATCTTTCACCTGTATTTTCTTTTCCTCGTCTACCGACAGATCTTTTTTCGTTGAAAGCCGGGCATATTTGTGATTTTTAAGAAGTTCTGAAAATCCATTGTAATCACGCTCTTTGACCGCAGTCTCCGCTGCTCTGAGTAACAGAATATCATCATCCAGCGCAGCCTCGTAAAAATAAGGTCCTGACTCTTCCCGGCAGATTGCAGCTGCCCTGGAAAGAAGCTCTCGTACCTGCACGATGCTCTCATCTGCGGCATCCCAGATCAGCTTCATCCACGGTGTATCGTGAAGATCTTCCAGTGAATCCACCTGATACACTTCAAGACACTCCTCGATCCATTCTTCCGGAAACGGATGACTCATAGACGCATCGTACAGTTTATAGATCATATCGCGTATTTCATCATCTGTCTTTCCCGTCGCATAACACTCCACAAGACTTAAAAACTTCTCGCCTTTCCTTGCATAGGCAGCCTCCAGAACCTCCTTCATGACATCTTCCCTGAGAAGTTTTAGTTCTCCTTCCTCTGCCGTCCGATAGCCAGGATCCAGATCGATCATATGGAAATAATTTCGAATGATGTAAGCACAGAATCCATCAATTGTTGTAATCTGTGCATTGTGAATCAACGATGCTTGTCTTTGCAGGTGTTCATTGTCCGGATTATCGTACAATATCTGATCGATTGCAGCTGAAATCCTCTCCTTCATCTCCCCTGCCGCAGCACGCGTAAATGTCATGATCAACAGACGGTCAATGTCCACTGGTCTTTCTGTATCCATGATCTTGCTTAATATCCTCTGTACAAGCACAGCCGTTTTTCCGGAGCCAGCTGCAGCACTGACCAGAATATTCCGATCCCGAAGTGAAATGACTTTCTGCTGTTCTTCTGTCCAGGTTACTCCCATCAGTCTTCCACCTCCTTTGCAAATGCTTTCCAGATCTCCTCATCTGCAAACTGTTTCAGTCTGCGGAATTCATAACCTGGAATCTTCCGGTCAAAACCGCAGGTCCCCTGATATGGACAGTATGTGCAGGCATTACGGTTTCCCATCTCATATGGAGCAGCTTCCGCATTGCCGTTCAATATCGATTCCCGGATATCAGTGATTTTTTTCTTTACATAAGCATCCAGAAGTTCAAATTCTGTCTCACTTGCCACAGAAGAACCTTTTCGAAGTGTTCCCTTTGTCGTATAAGACAATGGCAATGAGATCGTAGTCCTGTCCAGATTCTCGATCACATCCCTGTCGTCCATGACAAGGCCATTCATTTTCAGCTTTTTGAAAATCTCCGGATCCAGTTCATCCAGATCTTCTTCCATTTCTTTCTGAAGCATCGGATCTTTGACATTGTAATAAAAGATTCCTGCCGGTCTTACCTGACAGTCCGGATGTTTTCTCTGTTCTGCCTGCATGGCGGCATCCATATACACGACCAGCTGCATCTGAAGTCCATAATAAATACTTACCAGATCAAATGAGGTATTTCCGGTCTTGTAATCTATGATCTTTACATAAACCCTGTCTTCTTCCTGCATCACATCCAGGCGGTCAATTCGGCCTCCGCCAATAGCCACCTCGAAACCTTCCGGCTCAAATCTGCCGTTTTTTAACTGTTCCTGTAATGCCCATACGGTTCTTCGGAGAATTCGTCTCGTCCGTTCTATCATGTAGTGATTTCTTGCACTGCTCTGCAGAATCGTATTTCCATAATCAGCAGCAATTTTATCCAGACAGTTATCTGCGATCGTATCTCGTTCTTCATCAGAGAGTTCTCGCCAGTTCAGTTGTTTTTGCCGCAGCTCTACTGCAAACTCCTCCAGGGCCTGATGAATAATGTTTCCCATATCCATTGCCCGAAACTCGTATTCTGCCCGTTCCGTAAGTTCAAGTCCATATTTCAGAAAATGTGCAAATGCACATGCAGAAAAACGCTCCAGCCTCGTTGCACCATTTGGTGAGATTTCCCCATACAATGCTTTTGCGACACTTTTGCTGATCTGATCCACCGGTTTTCTGAGGAAAGCTGCCTCGGTCAGTTTTTTTGTCATTGTACAATAATCGGGACTATTCAGATACCAGCTGTAGAGTTCTGCAAACAGCTGATTTTCTTTTCGTTTCTCTTCATCTGTCAGATTTTCCAGAAGATATCCTACCGATGTATTTGGCGTTTCCAACAGATCCAGTTCCTTTTCCGGTTTCTCTGCACGCTCTATATGAATTTCAGGAAAAAGTGTCTGTATTGTACGAATCAGAAATGCCGGTCCTACTGCTTCTCCTTTTCCATTTGATCTGCTGTAAGAAAGGCAGAGACTTTCACTCGGTTTTGTCAGATTCAGATACAGATAAAAACGCTGCATGTTCATCAATTCTTTTGGTCCCGGTGCCAGCTCAATCCCCTGATTTCCCAGGAAGTCTCTGTCCATCTCTGTCAGTATTCCACCGGACTCCGTATTTTTCGGAATGCATCCTTCATTAACCCCGACAAAAAACAATGCCCGAATATCTTTCAGTCGTGTTCTCTCCATATCTCCGATCAGAACCTGATCGATTCCCGGAGGAATCAACGCAACTTTCGCCTGCGTCATACCGGTCTCCAGAAGCTGTCTGAACTCTTCAGGAGAAACTACTTCTTCACCAAGGATACTGACCATCTTGTCCAGAAGATCCATGATAATCCCATAGATCTGTGCATATTCTTTCTCCCTGGCACGATCTCCCTGCTGTTTAAAATGCAGTTCCTGCACTTTCAGTTTTTCCTGGATCTGTCTCTTTACAATAAAATCATACAGATATCTGCTGTATTCTCCGACTGTTTTCTTTTTTCCGGAGAATCCTTCTGCCAGTTCACGTACTTCCTCTGTAAAATGTTCACGAATTTCATTCAAATCCATGATAACCGCCGGATCCATGCCACGGTAGATCCTTACCCATGTCTCATTCCATTTGCGAAATCCACGGATTCCAAGTGCAATCACATAATTTTCCAGGATATCCACTTCTCTTCTTGAAAGATCCGACATTCCACATCGCAGATAACGAAAAACACTTTCATAACTGAATCCCTGTACTGTCATTTCCAGGGCAGCACGCAGATACTCCACAAATGGATTCATCAATACCGAATGTTTTTCATCCACAAAAAAAGGAATTTCCGCTGCATCAAACACATGTCTGGCAATGCTTCCATATTCCTCCAGATTTCCCGTGATCACAGCGATCTGGCCGTATCTGTATCCGTGTTCACGCACCAGCCGGCTGATTCGCCTTGCCGTTTCTTCCATTTCACGTTCCGGATTTCCTGCCTGAAAAATCTGCACCTCCTTCTGTTCTTCGTTATAGGCTCCTCTGTGATAACGAAACAGATTCTGTTCCAGAAAATTCAATGCAGGTGCTTTTGCAAATCTGGATTCAGCTCCGGCCTTTACCCAGATTGGTTCTTTCATATCCCTGGTAAATTCCGAAAGGGATCGAATCATTTTGTGACTCATATAAAACAACTCATGTGGTTTTCCTTTCGCAAGCAACTGTTCTCTGACATCCATTGTTACTGTCACTGTTACATGTTCACAGACCTGAAGGAGTTCCCGGATAACGGTATGCTGCACTGGCGTGAAACCGGTATATCCATCCAGCACAACTGTACTTCCTTTCAATTTTTCTGAAAAAGGAATTTCTTTTGCCAGCACTTCCAATACCTCTTCTGCCGTCATAAAATGATCGGACAGGTATTCCCGAAAAGCCTCATACAAAACTGCCACATCTTTCAGTTTCATTTGAAGAAGTGGTTTGTCTGACGCATCCTGGATCATCTTATCAAGTTCTTCTTTGCGAACCTCATACTGCATAAATTCAGAAATCAGTGATTTTACTTCATCCAGATATCCTGGTTTTTTCATCTGGTTTTTCAGATAGACCAGTTTCTTCTGGCTGACCTGCACCAGTTTCTGAAGAATCATATTTTTGCCGGTTTCCTCCAATACTTTACGGGTATCTCCACCTACTTCTTCAAAAATCCGATAGGCCAGTCGTTCAAAACTCAGCACATCAATATTCAGGATTCCTTTCTGCGGATGCATCTCTACAAGTGTTTTCTGTGTCTGCATCGTGAACTGCTCCGGAACGATCACATAATACATTTTTTCCGGATGAGCAGCGGCTTCACGAATCACCCTCTGGTAAGCCCTGAAGGATTTTCCTGCACCTGAATTTCCTATAATAAACTGAAGTGACATAAAAGTCCTCCTCAAAATAATTCTTTCTATTAATTTAACATAAATCTACTCAAATTGTAATAAGATATATAGAATCAGAGTTAGATCAGATCTGCATCTGCAACAAACCATATTTCCGAAATCAGGAGGCTTATCCATGAGTTCCAAGACCAAAATTGTAGTTCTACATATGAAAGAAGTGATCTATACAGGAATCTTTCTGCTGCTCCTCGTGATTTTAGGTGTGGTGATGTTCCTTATGTTTGGTTCCGGCAAATCAAAAACGGCATCTTCCGATGCCGTTTCAAAATATACGCCCGGAATCTACCGCACTTCTATCCGATTGAACAACAACACGTTCGATGTAGAAGTAACGGTAGACCAGGATCAGATACAATCCATTCATCTTGCCAACTTAAGCGAAAGCACTTCTGCCATGTTTCCACTGGTTGAACCTGTACTGGACTCTCTGTCCAGCCAGATCTACTCCGGCCAGTCCCTGGATGATCTGGAATACTCCAGTGATCAGAAATACACTGCTCTGATGCTGATTCATGCGATCGATGAAGCAGTCACCAAAGCCGAAGCCGATTGACGTCTTCCCGTGACCACACCAGCACTTGTGTCTGTCAGATACGAATCTGTTCCAGTTCTTTCATCCACAATGCAGCGCTCGCATCACTTGGCATGCGAAGGTCTCCTCGCGGTGACACTGCAACGCTTCCGACTTCGGACCATCCGGCAGACAGGAACGCTTGAACTGCTGCATGAAGAATCTTCGATAAAATGTTTAAGCCATTTCAGAATCGTTTCATCATCATATTCTCCTGCAAATGCATTCTGAGCCAGACGGAAGATCTTTTTCGGTGGAAATGTCCAGCGAAGCATATAATACAGGAAGAAATCATGCAATTCATATGGTCCGACCAGATCTTCTGTTTTCTGAGAGATCACACCATCTTTCGGCGGCAGAAGTTCCGGGCTGACCGGCGTATCCAGAATGTCCAGCAAAATATCTGCAAGCTTCTGATCCTCACAGGTATCTGCATAATATCTTACCAGATGGCGGACAAGCGTCTTTGGTACGGATGCATTGACCGCATACATGGACATGTGATCTCCATTGTAAGTTGCCCATCCCAGTGCAAGCTCTGAAAGATCTCCGGTTCCGATCACAATACCACCGGACTGATTTGCAATATCCATCAAAATCTGCGTACGTTCGCGTGCCTGTCCATTTTCATAGGTTACATCATGCACTTCCGGATCATGTCCGATATCACGGAAATGCAGATTAACAGCCTCACGGATATTTACTTCTTTAAGTGTTGCTCCAAGGCATTTACTTAAACTGCATGCATTGTTATAGGTTCTGTCAGTCGTTCCAAAACATGGCATCGTCACTGCCGTAATCTTGCCCCGGTCCATGCCAAGCATGTCAAATGCCCGCACGGTCACAAGAAGTGCCAGTGTAGAATCCAGTCCACCAGAAAGACCGATCACTGCGTTCTGACAGTGGATATGTGCCAGACGTTTTTTAAGTCCCATTGCCTGAATATTCAGGATCTCATCACAACGGCGTTCTCTTTCTTCTTTTATGCCCGGTACAAATGGTCTGGAATCAAATTTGCGGGTAAGTTTTGTTTCTTCTCTTTCAAGAGTAAACAAAGCTTCATTATAACTGATATCCTGTCCTTCCGGAGCAAGATCCGGTGCAAACTGACAGGTTGTCATTCTCCTTCTTTCATTATCCAGACGATGAATATCAAGATCCGCATAGATGATGCCATTCACAAACCTTCTGCTCTCAGCGAGAATCGTCCCATTCTCGGCAATCAGATTCTGTCCACCGTAAACCACATCCTGCGTGGACTCGCCCTCCCCTGCCGTCGCATAAATATATCCACAGAGAAGTCTCGCAGACTGAGCACTCACAAGACTCCTCCGGTAAGAATCTTTGCCAACAACTTCATCGCTTGCAGACAGATTGACGATCAGATTCGCACCATGATATGCATGTGCAACACTCGGTGGATTCGGTACCCAGAGATCCTCACAGATTTCGGCTGCAATCTGAAGCTTCGGCATCTCCTCACAGGTAAAGATCATATTCGGAGAAATCCAGATATCTTCCTCATACAGTTCTTCATCCTCTTCCTCATCATTTTCGTCTATATAATCCGGCTCTTCATCCTCTTCAAGTTCTTCAAGTTCTTCAAAGCCATCAAATTCAGACATCTCAATCTCAAATTCCACATCATCGGATTCTGTATCTGATTCATAACGAGCTCTGTACACATCCCGATCAATATGCACGGTTCCGTCAAGGTTTTCTCCTGAAGTAAAATATCTTGCTTCATAAAACTCATTGTAATTAGGCAGATTGATCTTCGGCACAAATCCAAGAATTTCGCCATGATTCAGTCCTGCAGCAACATTATAGAGTTTTCCTTTATATTCCAGTGGCAGCCCTACAAAAATAAGCGCGTCCACATCAGCAGTTTCTTCTGCAATACGTACCAGCTGCACCTTTGCCTCTTCCAGAAGATTTTCCTGCCAGAACAGATCTCCACAGGTATAAGCAGTAATACAGAGTTCCGGAAAAACCATGACCTTGGCTCCCTGCTCTTCCATTTCATGTACCATGCGAATGATCTCTGTTGCATTAAATTCACAGTCTGCTACACGAACATCCGGTGTTCCGGCAGCAGCCTTGATAAAACCATCCTTCACAGCTTCTTCCTCCTATTTGCACTTTCTGAGAATTTCTTTTAATTCTTCTACGCTGAACACATAATTCTGATTACAGAAATGACAGTTCAGTTCTACATCTTTTCCCTCCTGAATCAATTCATTCAGTTCTTTACGTCCAATACTGATCAACGCTCTTTCAACACGGCTCTTGCTGCAGTTACAATAAAACTCCGTAGGAATCGTATCATTGATCTCAATATCAAATCCGTCAAGCACCTGCTCAAGAAGACTCTCCGGTGTATGTCCCTGCTCAAGAAGCGTTGTAACAGACTGGATCTTCTGTACATTCTCTTCTAGTTTTGCAATTGTAGCTTCTTCTGCAAACGGCATGACCTGCACAATAAATCCGCCAGCCTGACGTACAGTATTATCCTTATTCATCAGGACACCAAGGCCAACTGCAGATGGAACCTGTTCACTTGCTGCGAAATAATAGGTCAGATCCTCCGCGATCTCACCAGTCTGCAGTGCGACCTGTCCGACATATGGTTCTTTCAGTCCCATATCTTTGATCACCTGGAGAAATCCATTGCCGACAGCTCCGGATACATCCAGTTTTCCCTTTGCATTTGCCGGGATAATAACTTCCGGGTTGCCGACATATCCCTTTACACGGCCTTTGGAATCCGCAGTAACTGTAATTCCCTGAATCGGTCCGTCACCCTTTACCTGAAGTGTCAGGATATCTTTATCTCCCTTCATCATTACACCCATCATGGTTCCTGCTGTGAGCAGACGGCCAAGCGCCGCTGTAGCAACCGGACTGGTATTATGATCCCGTCTCGCTGTTTCTACTGTTTCTGTTGTAACCGCTGCAAACGCACGAATCTGACTGTCTGCCGCAATTGCTCTTACAATATAATCTTTCATAAAATACTAACCTTTCTTTAGTTCTTATTGTTTCTTCTTGCCTTTCTCCCGCGCCACAAAAAATAGTCTTTCACTGTCCTCTGTTGCCGGATTTAATGTATATGCGTCATACACCGCAAGAAGCTCCATGCCTGCTTCTTTGATCAAAGTCTCTATTTCTTCCTGCGGATATGCCTTCTGGCAATGGACTTCTTCAGATTTCTCATACAGTCCGTCTTCTCTCGGAAGAAATACAGCCAGTTCATAATAGTTGAGCCCTTCTTCCTCATCATAACTGTTATCCCAGATGAAACTTCCCTCATCACGGTTCTCTGCAATCGTGGTATCTCCCAGCAGATCCCGGTATTTATGTACGGTATTCATGTCAAACAGAAAAATGCCTTCCGGATCCAGATAATTATTTACCAGTTCAAACACATGACGCAGTTCATCTCTGTCCGTAATATAGTTCAGACTGTCACAGACACTTACCACAGCCCGCACCGTACCATACAGTTCAAATTCCTGCATATCCTGCAGAAGATACAGAATATCCTGTCCGGATTCTACTCTTTTTTCCATTGCTTCTGCAAGCATTTCCTCAGAATTATCCACACCAATCATATCATAACCCTTGCCAGCAAGCAATCCTGTCATTGTCCCGGTTCCACATCCAAGTTCCAGAACCAGACCATCTGTAATCTCATATTCTCTGAGACGATCTGTAACATACTCCGCCCATCCTTCATAATCAATGTTATCCATGAACAGATCATAGACCTGTGCAAACTTCTCATATGCACTCATAGTTTTTCTCCTTTATCCGTAATTTTGTACCTGTTTCTTCCAAACTCCTGTAGTGTCCAAAAAGGCAGATGATCTCTCACCTGCCTTTTTTAATACATATTTCTGCAAGCAGCCAGTTTATGCTTCCCGCTTACTGTACAGGCATATAATATACGTCTGCTGCTTCTCCGTGCCAGTAATAGCTGTTGCCTTCTGCATCATATGCATCCTGTTCATCGATGAAGTTGTAAACATTTCCATCAGAATCAACCCAGTTTCCATTTCCATCCGGTGTGATAACAAACGGATGTCCGTCAGAGTTACGATACAGGGTTCTTGTCTCATCTGTATTGGTCAGCTGTTCCTCTGTGAATCCACCGGAATTTGTTGCTGTTCCGGAGCTATCACTGTTGTCTGTTGCTGCTGCATTTGCCGTTCCATCTGTTGCTGCTGCGTCCGTAGAACCATTTGCTGCTGCATCACCGGTATTTGCATCTGCTGCCGGCTGAGCTGCTGCATCACTGGTATTTGCATCTGTCTGTGCTGTATTCTCTATCGGAGCCTGCTGTGGAGCTGCTTCCTTCAGTGTGGAATCCCCAAGGATCTGGAAAGATTCTACTGCGGCTTTAACAGAAGCAAGTGCATCCTCTGTTTTTACTCCGGCGTCGATCGTATAGTACTCTGTATCATTTGCGAATACTTTATGAACAACATAAAGATTTCCGTTGCTCTTGTCTGTATTCAGCATTTTTGTTGTATAGCTGTATACACCGATTCCATTGACATCATTGGCACTGTATTCCTGAATCTCAAAATCTGTTCCGTTGACTTTGTCTCCATCTGCCTGTTCCAGAGATACTGCCATATCCTGTGTACTTGGGACAACCGTTGCTGCCATCGTATCCTCACCCTGTCCATGCAGAATCAGGATATTTCCCTGCTCTGGTGATTCGAAGCTGAGCATATCTGTTTCGTCTGTCTTATTTGCCCATGTAGCATCCGGCAGATTGATTGCAATGCTCTTATCTGCTGATGTATAAGTTGTACTCTGTACATTTGGTGCGATCGTCGGTACCGGTGTCTCTGTCGGTGCTTGCGTCACCTCCGGTGTCGGTGTATCAGTAACCTCCACAGTTTCTGTTTTATCTGTTTTGCCGTCTCCGCCAAAGCTGCATGCTGTCATAAAAACAGATGCAGATATCGCTATTGCCGAAATTGCAAGTAATCTTTTATTTCTCATAGTATCCTCCTTAATATGGTTATCTCTGTAACCACGCATCTGTGCATATCTGTATTCCTGTGCACTTCATTCACAGTAGTCTATATTTTACATTTTTATTACAAAATTGTCAACAAATTTCAAATTTAGTCTTCTACATCATACATATGCAGTTCATGCAATGCTCTTGTCGCTGTGATGTATCTGGCCTGTGCCGCAAGACCGCTGTTGTCCTCTGCATGAAACACCCCAAAAACCTGGTCAAACTCAAGTCCCTTGGCAAGATAAAAGGTCGTTACTGTCAGTCCTTTTTTGAAATTCTGGCTGTCACGATTCATGTAAGTAAGCTGATATTCACCATCTGGATCAAGTGTTCTGAGTTTTTCTTCCAGATAAAGAAACGCATGCTCTGCTTCTCTTTCTGTAAAAAGAACCAGTGCTTCTGTTTCATAATCCTCTCGTTTCTGTTCCCATTTCTCAAGAACCCTGTCCAACGCTGTATGCAGATTTTTGAACTGCATCTCTTCCACTGCATCACCATGTCGGTCAAACAGCTCTATATCCGAGACACCGGTAAGACGATTCGCATATTGTGCAATTTCCATCGTATTACGGTAACTGCGGTTCATCACGATCTTACGGATATCTCTTCCGAAGATTTTCGGCAGAAACTTAAGCACATCCTGCTGCTGTTCTTCCATGGTCTGTGCCTTGTCCCCCAGGATCGTCATCTTACATGGAAACAGTTTCTTCAGAAGCACAAACTGAATCCAGGAATAATCCTGCATTTCATCCACTACCACATGCTTGATTCCGTGATGTCCCTTGCATCTGAACAGAGAATATTTCAGATAAAGTATCGGATATACATCTTCATAACGAAGTTTCTTTTTTCAAGCGGAAGCCGTGGAAGTGCTTTATAACCTTCCTGTTCCAGAAAACGGCTGTACAGTATATAGCAGTCTCTTGTCTCATACATCCGCTGGAAACGCTCGGTCAGCTCTTCCTTTTCTTCATCTGCAAGATCTCTGTCCCTCAGTGTTTCCACCTGGTCAATGAAATATTCTGCTACTGCTTCCATTCTGGAAAGAAGCGGGATATCCAGGAATTTGAAATAAAAAAGATCTATGATTTCTTTTTCTTTCAGAATGCAGCCTTTGTACTCTACATCCTTGAAATTCATCAGGTCATCTTCCATGCCAAGCATAAAAGCATCCAGCTTGCCGGCAAATTCTGCTGACTGTTTTTTCCTGCACAGTTCCTGCGATTCCGGACAGATGATTACCCGTTCGATCTGATCATAGCGGTCTTCACAATCTGCAGCAATTCCCTTCAGTTCTCTATACGCAAACAGGTCAAAACTCATTTCACGAATGTTTTCTTCTCCCAGCTCCGGCAGAATGTGTGAAATATAATCCGCAAATACCCCGTTTGGTGAAAGTACCAGTATATTGGAAGATTTCAGATTTTCTCTGTCATGATAGAGAAGATATGCAATTCTGTGAAGTGCTACGGAAGTCTTACCACTTCCGGCAGCTCCCTGGATCACCATGATCCGATCCTTGGTATTACGGATGATCGCATTCTGCTCCTTCTGAATCGTGCGTACAATATTTTTCAGCTGGACTTCTCCCTTACTTCCAAGCTCCGCGCCAAGAATCTCATCATCGATCTTTACATCACTCTCGAACTCGTAGATCATCTTACCGCGTCGGATCTTGTATTGCCACTTGGAGACCACTTCCCCGGAAAAGGTTCCGGAAGGTGCCTCATAAGCCGCCGGTCCTTTATCATAATCATAAAACAGACCACTGACCGGAGCTCTCCAGTCATATACCAACGGACGATGTCCGGCTGTCTCGGACAGGTTTCCAATTCCTATATAAAAGATTTCCGGCTCATCATCTCCATCATACACAAAATCTACCCGTCCAAAGAACGGTGAATCCAGCATTTTCTTAAAACGTTTTCTTAGAAGGAACTGTTCTTCATTCGCATGCATCTGGTGAAACAGTGCCTGCTGGTTATCATAGTTCTCATAACCATACTCGTCCATCTCTGTATAGTTTTCCCAGTAATATTCATGCATATCCTCGACTTCTTTTTCACCTTCGAGAATTGCCTGATCGATCTGTGCAAGCCTTGTACAGAGACAGTTCAGCACATGCTGCAGATAATCTCTGCCATTTTCCATATTTGTCATAACTCATCAACCAATCATCATTTATTTTGCTGTGATTCTGCTTATCTTATCACATACACTACAGTCATCTGTAACCTGTTTATTTTCAGCTTATTTTACCAACTGTAAAAAATTATTATACCGAAAAAGGCGACTGCTGACAAGAGGTCTCCTGTCAGGCAGCCGCCTTATACACTATTTATTATTTGTCAAACTGGCTGTTGTAAAGATCCGCATAGAATCCATTTGCTGCCAGCAGTTCTTTGTGATTTCCCTGCTCGATGATATCGCCATCCTTCATAACAAGGATCAGATCTGCATCCTTGATCGTAGAAAGTCTGTGTGCAATAACGAAGCTTGTTCTGCCCTTCATCAGGTTGTCCATTGCTTTCTGGATCTGCATTTCTGTTCGGGTATCGACAGAAGATGTTGCCTCATCAAGGATCAGGATCTTGTTGTCTGCAAGAATTGCTCTTGCAATGGTAAGAAGCTGTTTCTGTCCCTGAGAGATATTGCTTGTCTCCTCATCCAGTACCATCTGGTATCCGCCAGGCTGCTGCATGATGAAGTTATGGATATGAGCAGCCTTTGCCGCTGCAATAACTTCTTCATCGGTTGCATCCAGACGTCCGTAACGGATGTTTTCCATGATCGTTCCTGAGAAAAGCCAGGTGTCCTGAAGAACCATTCCGAACATTTCATGGAGCTCACTTCTGTTGAAGTTTCTGACATCATGGCCATCAACCTTGATCGCGCCTTTGTTTACATCATAGAAACGCATCAGAAGTTTTACCATGGTTGTTTTTCCCGCTCCGGTCGGACCTACGATAGCTACCTTCTGGCCATCATGCACATCTGCTGAAAAATCATGCACGATGATCTTATCCGGATTATAGCCAAACTCTACATGCTCAAACTGTACATTTCCGTTGAGTCCTTCGATAGAATCCGGATTTTCCGGCTGCTGTACTTCTTCCTCTTCATCTAGGAATTCAAACACACGCTCGGATGCTGCAGCTGAAGACTGCAGAAGGTTTGTAACCTGAGCGATCTGCTGGATTGGCTGTGTAAAGTTACGGATATACTGGAAGAAGGACTGGATATCACCAACTTCGATGGAACCTTTGATAACAAAAACGCCACCAAGAAGTGCAACCATCACATATCCGAGGTTTCCTACAAACTGCATGATCGGCATCATCATTCCTGAGAAGAACTGAGATTTCCATGCTGATTCGTAGAGCTTTTTGTTGTCCTTTTCAAATTCCTCCAGAACATCATTTTCTTTGTTGAAAACTCTTACCACATCATGGCCGCCAAAGTTTTCTTCGATCTGGCCATTGACTGCACCAAGGTAATTCTGCTGTGCCTGGAAATATTTCTGTGAGTGCTTCATCACTGCCTGAATGATAAACATAGATACCGGCAGGATCAAAAGGGCTGCCAGAGTCATCCACACATTGATGGACAGCATCATGATAAATACACCGATCAGTGTTGTTACGGATGTGATCAGCTGCGTCAGACTCTGGTTCAGACTCATCTGTAGAGTATCAACATCGTTTGTCACTCTTGAGAGGATCTCACCGTTTGTTCTGCTCTCAAAATAATTGAGCGGCAGTTTATTGATCTTCTTTGAAATATCTTTTCTTAAATTATAGGTTACATCATTGGAGATTCCTGTCATAATCCATCCCTGGATAAAGGAGAAACATGCACTTGCCAGATATAATCCCAATGTCCACAACAGAATCATTCCGATCTTGCTGAAGTTAATGCTTCCTGTTCCGTTTACCTTGGCAACCAGGCCATTAAAAAGTTCTGTTGTTGCTTTACCAAGGATCTTAGGACCTGCAATATTAAAAACGGTTCCTGCAACTGCAAAGATGAATACCATTACAAAACGTAATTTATAACGGCTCATATAACGGAACAGTTTTCCCATTGAACCTTTGAAATCTTTTGCTTTTTCTGTCGGGCGCATTCCAGGTCCATGACCGCCCATCGGTCCGCGTCGTCTCTGTCCACTCATGCCAATTCCTCCTCTGACAGCTGACTCATTGCGATCTGACGATAAACTTCACAGTTTTTCATCAATTCTCCATGAGTACCGATTCCAGCCATATGTCCATCATCCAGTACAATGATCTTATCTGCATTCAGGATCGTGCTGATTCGCTGTGCGACTATGATCGTTGTAGCATCTTTGGTATGTTCTTTCAGAGCCTTACGCAGAGTACTGTCTGTCTTGAAATCCAGAGCGGAAAAGCTGTCGTCAAAAATAAATATCTCTGGTTTCTTGGCGATTGCTCTTGCAATTGAAAGTCGCTGCTTCTGTCCACCAGATACGTTTGTTCCGCCCTGAGCGATCGGAGAAGTATATTTCTCTGGTTTCGCATCAATAAATTCTGTTGCCTGCGCAATCTCTGCGGCTTCTTTTACTTCTGCTTCAGAAATATCGGTCTTGCCGTAACGAATGTTGGAATCGATCGTACCTGAGAAAAGCACACCTTTCTGCGGTACATAACCAAGTCTGGAACGAACTTCTTTCTGAGTCATTTCACGAACATCCACTCCATCGACTAGAACACGGCCTCTGTCACATCATAGAAACGAGGGATCAAATTGACAAGTGTACTCTTACCACTTCCGGTACTTCCGATCACGGCGATTGTTTCGCCCTTTTCTGCCTTAAAGGAGATGTCGCTGATGACGTTTTCGCCTGCTTCGGGATATGCAAAACTTACATGGTCGAATTCAACGGTTCCTTTGACATTCGCATCAGGCTGAACTGGGTTTTCCGGATCTATTACACTGACCTTTGTCTTGAGTACATCGTTGATACGAAGTGCTGCAACATTTGCTCTTGGGAGCATGATAGACATTGCTGTGATCATCAGGAAGGACATGATGATCTGCATTGCATACTGAATGAATGCCATAACATTACCAACCTGCATGGTTCCATTGTCTACTGCATAAGATCCACTGTAGATGATCAGCACAGAGACACCATTCATAATGAGCATCATCGTCGGCATCATAAAAGTCATACATCTGTTAACAAACAGGTTTGTCTTTGTAAGTCTCTGGTTTGCCTCTTCAAAACGTTCTTCTTCGTGTTTTTCACGGCTGAATGCGCGGATAACAGGGATACCTGTCAGGATCTCACGTGTTACCAGGTTCAGTTTGTCAACCAGAGTCTGCAGTATTGTAAACTTAGGCATTGCCACCTGGAACAGAACAACGATCACAACAAGGATCAGGACTACTGCAAGACCAAGGATCCATGTCATAGAAGAATCCGTCTTCAATACACGGATCACGCCACCGATACCAAGGATCGGCGCATATAGTACGATACGGAAAAGCATTGCCATTACCTGCTGCACCTGCTGAATATCATTCGTACAACGGGTGATCAGAGATGCTGTTGAGAATTTATGGTATTCACGGCTTGAGAATGAAATAACTTTATTGTATACCGCATTTCTCAGGTCATGGCCAAGTGCTGCTGCCACTCTGGATGAAAGAAATACCACGCAGATTGCACAGAGCATGGTGATAAGTGCCATTCCCAGCATTTTGACTCCTGAGATCTTGATGTAGTGCATCTGGATTGCATCGACATCTTCGCCCATTGCCTCATATTCACTCTTTACATAAGCTACACCAGCCTGTGTAAGGATGGATGGCTGCATCTTGTCAATCTTCTCGCTGATCTTACCAATCATTGACGCGAGTGCTTCCTCTGGCATCTGTGCGATTGCCTGCATCGGATCTGTTCCTTCCGGAACTCCCATCTTGGCAAGCATCTCATTTACTTCGTCACTGCCGGATGAAAAGCTTGCTGCTATCATCATCGGTTTTGCTAAAATATCGTTGAGTTTCTCTCGTTCCTCAGATTTTACATCATCTTTTAGTACGAGGTTGTCCCCATCTTCTTCATAATAGGAATCTATGGTTTCTTTGTCCTCTTCATCCATAAATAATTTCAGATTATCCATGGATGTTTTTCTGATCTTTTCAGGTACACTGTCTTCGATACCACTTTGCTGGATTCCCACATTGACAATCTTGGATGTGTAATCCGGCAGTGACAGATCGCAGTAAGCCTGAAGAAACAGAAGTGCTATGATCAGTACTACATAGCCAGCTGATTTTTTCAGATATTTCATCAGTTTGATCACTTTTGCTGCCTCTCTTTCCTGGTGTTGTTCTTACCGGATGCAACCGGTATTTTTCAATGTTCTCTGCGATCTGGTCCAGAAATCTTCGCAGAAGGCAAAGGTCTTCTTCGCTGAAACCATCGAGAAGTATTTTCTCGTTATCCTGCACCTTCTTCATGCCACTTTCTTTGGCCTGCTTGCCTTTTTCTGTCATATAGATTCTTGAGATACGCTGATCTTTTTCATCGGCTTCTCTGTAAAGGAATCCCGCTTTTTCCAGGCGTTGGACAGTTACGTTGACAGTCGGTGGTTTGATGTGCAGTTTTTCTGCGATCTCGCGCTGGCTCAGTCCGTCTTTGTGTGCCAATAGACCGAGCACCGGTATCTGTCCCGGATAGATTCCCAGTTCCTGCATCTGTCCAAAGCACTTGGCCATAAAACGCCGGTCAATCCGCATAAACATTGTGAGAATACTGGATTTATACTCTCTCTGACAAAAGTCTGGTTCTTCATCTGTAAACAAGTCTTCACCTCCATGTGATGTCTGTTGTTTTGGTTAGTCGGCTATTGATTAGTCGGCTAATTGTTTATTATATGCATTTGTGCAGAAAATGCAACTGTTTTTGTAGATTTCACAAAAAAATCAGATTTGACGCCGAGTATAAAGATTCTAGAAATGGAAATAAATATGAATTAATATATAGTTTACGCCGAGTATTAAAGACTCCTGGCGTGGAAACGGCTTCGGAATTCAGAAATACTAGGGATATTCTCAGCCTGTTAAATTCATGGATTAAAAGTGCATAACTCGCTTACGCTCAGACAATGCACTTTTGAATCCATAACACAGTCTGATACTATCCTGAGTATTTCTAAGAATTCCTGCAGATGTTTCCCGCTCAAGAGTCTTTAATACTCGGCTGTGAGTTGTATTTATCTGCGTGTGGAGTAACCATTCAGGAGGCTTGATACTCGGCTGTGAGTTGTATTTTTCAGCGTGTAGGTTAACCTTTCAGGAGGCTTGATGTTCGGCTGTGGATCTATATTTATCAGCATGTAGGTTAACTTGCTCAGGAAACTATATGTTCGGCTATTAATCTGAGTTTTTTTTGTTCACGGTGGGTACCACACCCAGAGACGCGCTGCCGCGCTGAGAAATGTATCAAAGCAAGAAGTTTTCCAGGTTCTATCTAGGCGAAGCCTCCCCCACCGCCACACTACCGGGTATAAAGTACGGTGCTGGGGAAATAAAAAAAGACTTCTGTCAGGGACGGACGTGATTATCCTCTGTGTTTGTTTCGTCTGAAGAACTTCGTTTAGATACCGGATTATACAGGTTTTTGCGTTGATGCAGAAAATGCTGCTGTTTGAGCATCTTTAGATGCGAGTTCGGCATTTTCTGTATCGGTTTTAGCAAAGGCATGTATATCCTGGTATCTCAGAAGTTCTGAATTGAAACACACACAGAGATAATTCACGGGGTGTCCACTTAACAGAGTCTTCTTTCAATTTCCCATCACCGGGAATTCTTTATACAATTTTATACAAACTGATTGAGTTCTGCATCGTACTGGTAATCAATCGACGCGAGTTTCTTTATCAGCCCCTCCCTGGACAACTCCTTATCTTTAAGGAAATCGTCCAGGGAATCATAATAATCTCTAAGCTGTGTATTGACATAGCTCAACAGCATCACTGGATCCTTTGGTATCATAGGTACCTCCTGTTACTTCCTGTGACTGCGCGCCATATCCACAGCCACATTTATTTCGTATTAATCACAAACTCTCCGTCTTTGACATCCAGTACCAGTGTATCGCCTGCATGAACATCCCCGGAAAGGATCTTCTTGGCTGCAAGTGTTTCCACATAGTTCTGCAGATAACGTTTCAGTGGACGGGCTCCATATACTGGATCATATCCATTTTCGATTACCTGTGTTCTGGCTGCATCTGTCAGTTCAAGAGAAAGCTCCTGGTCTGCCAGACGATCGCTGAGTTCTTTGACCATAAGGTCGACTATGCCACCAATATTGTCTTTTGTCAATGGTTTGAAGAGAATAATCTCATCCAGACGGTTCAGAAATTCCGGACGGAAGTGTCCACGCAGATCATTCATAACCTGTTCCTGAGCTTCTGGTTTGATCTCGCCGTTTTCATCAATTCCCTCAAGAAGATACGGGGAACCAATGTTGGAGGTCATGATCAGAATGGTATTCTTAAAGTCTACAGTTCTGCCCTGAGAATCTGTAATTCGTCCATCGTCCAGTACCTGAAGAAGTACATTGAATACATCCGGATGTGCTTTTTCAATCTCATCAAACAGTACTACACTGTATGGTTTACGACGAACAGCTTCTGTCAGCTGACCACCTTCTTCGTATCCAACATATCCCGGAGGCGCTCCGATCAGACGAGATACAGAATATTTCTCCATGTACTCACTCATATCGATTCGTACCATATTCTGTTCGTCATCAAACAGCGTTGCTGCCAGAGTTTTTGCAAGTTCTGTCTTACCAACACCGGTAGGTCCAAGGAAAAGGAATGAACCGATTGGTTTGGTCGGATCTTTGATACCTGCTTTGGAACGAAGGATTGCATCTGTCACAAGACGTACACCTTCATCCTGTCCGATCACACGTTTATGCAGTTCATCTTCCAGGCCAAGGAGTTTTGTTCTCTCTCCCTCAGTAAGTTTGGTTACCGGGATGCCTGTCCAACGAGAAATGATTCTTGCAATCTCATCGTCTGTAACTGCCTCATGTACCAGGCTGCGGTCACTTTCTTTGACCTGTTTTTCCTCAATCTCCAGCTGCTGCTGAAGTTTTGGAAGTTCTCCATACTGCAGCTCGGCTGCTTTTTCCAGATCGTAGTTCTGTTTTGCTTTCTGGATCTGCTTGTTGATATCCTCGATCTGCTCACGTAATTTCTGGAGCTTCTCTACAGAATGTTTCTCATTATCCCACTGTGCTTTCTGAGTATTGAAGGTGTCTCTCATTTCTGCAAGTTCTTTCTGCAGGTCTGCCAGACGTTCTTTACTCAGATTATCTGTTTCTTTCTTAAGAGCAGATTCCTCAATCTCTAACTGCATGATCTTACGTCTCTGTTCATCCAGCTCTGTCGGCATGGAATCCAGTTCTGTCTTGATCAGTGCGCATGCTTCATCGACAAGGTCGATTGCTTTGTCAGGAAGAAATCTGTCGGTAATGTATCTGTGAGAAAGGGTTGCTGCCGCAACAAGGGCACTGTCTGTGATCTTAACACCATGGAATACTTCGTATCTTTCTTTCAGGCCACGAAGAATGGAAATGGTATCTTCTACTGTCGGCTCATCAACCATGACTGGCTGGAAACGACGTGCAAGAGCAGCGTCTTTTTCAATGTACTGACGATACTCATCCAGTGTGGTTGCACCAATACAGTGCAGCTCACCTCTGGCAAGCATAGGTTTCAGCATGTTGCCTGCGTCCATTGCACCGTCTGTTTTGCCGGCGCCGACGATCAGATGAAGTTCATCGATGAAGAGGATGATTTCACCCTCGCTCTTTTTGACTTCTTCAAGAACTGCTTTCAGACGTTCCTCAAATTCGCCACGGTATTTTGCACCTGCAACAAGTGCGCCCATATCCAGTGCGAAGATTTTCTTTTCTTTAAGGCCTTCCGGCACATCACCTGCAACAATTCGCTGTGCAAGACCTTCGATAGCTGCTGTTTTACCAACACCAGGTTCACCGATCAATACCGGGTTGTTCTTGGTCTTACGGGAAAGGATTCGGATGATGTTACGGATTTCTGCATCACGGCCGATGACTGGATCCAGTTTCTGGTTTCTTGCTTTTTCGACAAGATCCTCACCATATTTATTTAAGGTGTCATAGGTTGCTTCAGGATTGTCGCTGACAACTCTCTGGTTGCCTCTTACAGTTGAAAGTGCCTGGAGAAATCTTTCTCTGGTGATTCCAAACTCGTTGAATATTTTCTTCATGCTTGGGCTTGGCTGGGTCAGCAGGGACAGGAACAGATGCTCAACAGAAACATAATTCGTCTCCCATTGCTTTTGCTTCATTCTCTGCGTTTACCAGAGATTTGTTCAGATACTGGCCAAATCTCAGATCACCACCGGATACTTTTACTTTTGCATCCAGAGCTTTTTTCACTGTATTGATAAAATAGTCCTTATTGATCTCCATCTTTTCGATCAATTTGAGGATCAGGCTGTCTTCCTGCGTTAACAGGGCATACAGGAGATGCTCCTGCTCTACTTCCTGGTTGCCGTATTCGTAAGCAACCTTTTCAAGATCCTGAACAGCCTGTACTGATTTTTGAGTAAATTTACTGATGTTCATAGGCTCTCCTCCTTGTATATCGTAGGAAAAGGATACTGAAATTTCTTTCTGTATCCTTTGGTCATCTTTGTTATATTCGTAATATAACACATATTGTTAGCACTGTAAAGAGGTGAGTGCTAATTAATTATGAACATTCTGTGAATCCTTAAATGAAAAACTAACTTCCACCTTTAGTCTGTTTTGCTCTACATTAGGAACTGGGGGTGGAAGTTAGTCTTGCAATCGTTTATTCTATAAGAAATACCAGGGCTCCTCCCTGGTCATATCCTCCAACTACCGGAAATGGGATATTTTTATTGTATAGGAGGATTCATTTATGTCTACTAAAGCTACTGGAAACAAAAAACACCTTACCCTTGCTGATCGTGCTGCCATTGAACATGGTATCAGCCGTGGGGAAAATTTCACGCAGATTGCCTGCAGAATCAACAAGGATTCTTCTACCATTTCCAAGGAGATTCGGCGTCACCTTTTCCGGGTTCCTCATTTTCAAAACGAAACCCAGCGGAAACGCTCAGAATGCGAGCATTTTCAGAACTGTGTAAAGCAGCATATCTGCGGGAATCAGACTTGTAATTCCTTATGCTGGAAATGCCGCCCTAAGCGCTGTTCCATGTATTGTCCTGACTTTACTCCCAGACTCTGCGAAAAGTTAAAAAAGCCCCCCTACGTGTGTAATGACTGCCCTCAGATACGCAACTGTTCCCACGACTTCTATTTCTACAGGGCCAATTATGCCAACGATATTTACAGTGAAACAAAATCTTCTTCACGGTCTGGGATTAACCAGACTCCTGAGTCCCTGGAACAGCTGGACCGTCTGGTTTCCCCTCTGCTTCTGCAGGGACAGCCTTTGTCCCATATCTTTGCTTCTAATCAGGAATCCGTCCCTTGTTCTATAAGGACCCTCTACAACTATATAGACCAGGGATACTTCACTGCAATCAACCTCGACCTTCCCCGGAAGGTCCGCTACAAAAAACGTCGGCAGGTCCGCAGAGAACCTGACAACACTGGATATAGAAAAGACAGATCCTATCAGGATTTTGAGAGATATCTGGAAAAGTTTCCAGATACAAATGTGGTGGAATTAGATGTGGTCGAAGGTGCCGGGGGAAAATCAGAACAAGTACTGTTGACCATGCTTTTCCGTAATTGTAGCCTTATGCTATTTTTCTTATGGAGGCTGACAGGAAGGACAACGTACAAGATGTGTTTCAGCGAATATATACCCATCTGGGAGCAGAGCTATATCGAAAACTCTTTCCGGTCATTCTTACAGACAATGGTGCCTCATTCAAAGATCCAGCTATTTTTGAACGGCCTGAAGGTGAACTTCTATCCCGTGTCTTTTACTGCGATCCCATGGCTTCCTGGCAGAAGGGACGTCTGGAAAAAAATCATGAATTCATCCGTTATATTATCCCCAAAGGTACGACATTCGCAGGCTTGGACCAGGAGCAGGTAACTCTGATCACCAACCACATCAATAGCGTAGCAAGAGCCAGTTTAAACGGCTGCACCCCGTTTGAACTGGCTCTGCTGCTGATAGACAGAAAACTGCTGGACCTCTGCCAGCTGGAAAGGATTCCCGCCAACCAGGTGATCCTTAAGCCATCACTCTTGAAAAAGTAACTGCAAGATCCATTTCCGGTGCTGGTTTCATAATCAGGCCGGTGGAAGTTACTTTTTCAAAAGTACTTTCAGTGGTCCCAAAATCATGCCCATCTTCCAGAAAAAGCTTTGTTTTCTGCCCTTATTATATGTTAATTTTTACGAATAATCCAGAACTATATGGATGTTAGTCCTGCAAAAAGGTCTTATTTTACCTGTGCCAATGTATGGTGGAAGTTACTTTTTCATTCAACCCGTATTTCAAAGCGGTTCTTAATCTCCGTATCTTCAACTTCTATGCTATTCTTGACATACTGCTCATAATTTTTCTGATAAGCACACATATATAATTCACTGCTTGTTGAACCGAGATATAAGGTTTCTCCTGTATTCTTTGGTAAATCGCTACCACATTTTTCCGTACCGCTGTAATCTTTCTGCATACGAAAGTAGGAGATACATTCGCCAGCCTTGTATTTTTCCTTTAACTTTGGAATATCCAATATTCCTGCTTTATCATTGATTGCCAAGTCAAGCCGTTTCATCTTACCACCTGCCGTTAAACAATCAAGCATGAAGTCATACCATGAGCGTTCCTGTGCCAATAGATAACTTTCCATTTGACGACAGCCTCTGCCTTTCAGTTCCAATAAAACACCTAAATGCTCTTGCATGGAACACATGACATTGATGTCGCCTAAAACATATTTGCTTTCATATCCGTATTTTCCATAATCTTCATAAAGCATATAATCGGGTTTTAGTTGTAATACATCACGGATAATCGCCAATGCGTCCGTAGTAGGAAAGCGAACACGGAAGTAATCAATCAACAGGAATAGTGGTTCTTGTGGATTGAAACGCTCAATCTGTTTTTCTATGACTCCTTTTAATTCGTCATTCAATGGCTGTTTCCCTTTTTCAATGCGGTTGTAATATTCACGGCTGATACCACAAGCAACAGCAAGCCTTGTTTGTGTTACTCCGTATTCCTCACGCTTTTGTCTTAATTCTTCAATAAAGTTTTTATCATTCATTCTTTAATTCCTCCAATCAAAAAAGGCAACTACCATTTACTGATAATTGCCTATCATTAAAAATCCGTATAGAAAAAGCAGTCAATCCTAAGACTAACTGCTCTGATTGCTATGAAGTGCTTGTATTTTCTTTACCACTTCTTGCCTATAATTTTCAATATCCAAAACTCTTTTTTTACCTGCTGTTAAATACATAATCGGTAAATCAATTTTTTCAAAATCATTCAACAATAATAACGGTTCTTCAAAAATGCAAAACGGTTGTCCTATTTGACAACTAGTGCTTTCTTGATAAATTCTAAAATCCTCAAATAAAAATTCATTTTGAGGAAGTGTAATATTTTTAACTTCTTCTCTATACAAGTATCTTGCAAAGTTATACAATCCAAATGCAAAAAAGGAAATTTTTCTTGTAAATGGATTTTCTCCATAATCTTTTGATTTTCTATGTGCTTTACAGAGATTAGCCAATTCCAATGAGAATTTTTCCCAATTTTTTTCTATTAGTGCAAGGAAACCGTTTATCACAGCTTTTTCTTCTGCTGTATGTTTATTTTGAAGAAATTCTTTACTTTCATCAATCACATATTGTTTCCACATAGGTTCTTGATAATACAGATACATCACTAAATTTGTGATACTGCATGCAGACTTTAACCCATTCTTACTAAGTCCGTTTTCTTTTGGAAATATTTTTTCAATGTCACGAAAGCGGTTTGCACAGAATATATGTGGTAAAATATTCCAAGCGTGAATGGAATGGTCGCAACCGCTGTTTGTTATTGTGAGTTGTCCCCATGTTACTGCCGAATTGAACGCATTATTTAAATAGCTCATATCCTTTTCTTGTAATGCTAAGTAACTTCCTAAATAAACAATCTTTTTTCCGAAATTTTCATGCAATAATTTCAGCCATATAATAATCTGTTCTTCTGGCTTTTTACTTTGACAGTATTTCGTATACTTCTTTAATCGCTCATCAATATATGCGTTCATGTTGGCATATCCAAACATTTTATCCACATTTTGTAAATATAGTTTGATAAGTTCCTTTTTTTCCATAGAGTACCTCGTTTCACTTATAAAATTTTGCTATTTGCTACATAAATGCTTTCAATCCCATTAGAATAAGTATAATAGCAATATATACACCCCACTTATCCCAATTATAAGTGTCATAATAAAATTGAAAACAATACAAACTTTCTTCTGATTTAAAGAAAAATGTTCAAATTTTTCAAGGTTGTATTGACGAATATAACTTTTAGTAATTATGGAATAAATTGAATAACCAATAGCAATGATACTTGAAATAATAGCAATAATATCAGTCATTTTACAATCCATATCTTCCCTCCTAAAAAGTTTGCATATCATTACCACAAAAATTAAAATATTATAATGTTTAAATTTATTGTTTTTCTTTTGTGAAATAGATACTTTTTATATCACATCTTATAAAATGCGGTTTTGCCTTGTAAATACAGCGTTTTCCGCCTGTTAGTGTATAGTGTCTTTTGTTTTTTGTGCCCCCCTTGTTAGATAACGGGGGCTTAATCTTCGCTCGCCACAGGCTCGCTCACAGACGAAGTAAACCAGCCACTTGCAAGACATGGCAGAAAAATCTGAAAGATTTTCCTGCCACCGTGTCTGGATCACTCCGTCTGCCTAACTAATAATATAGTATTATGTAAAAATGTCATTTTATTTAGGTACATCTACCGAATAGCTTAAACAGTCACCTCTTTTGTTACTTTGTAAGTCATTGTAATACCATAGATACATGACTCTGTCATATACATTGATTTCAATTACACCGTCCGGTTTTTGTCCTTCTACTTCCAATGAATAGATTTCTTTATCATGTGCATAGCCGTAAACAAAACGCTTGCTTGGATAATCGGGGTTTAAGTCTTGTTGGAAATCACTTAATTTCAAAGAAGAGTGAATAAGCTCTGTAATATCATCTAACAAAATTCTATCTCGTTTCGTTGTAACCGGTGTAGCATTTATAAATGCGTATTGTGTATGCCCATTCTGTATCTGCTTTTTACAACGAGCCATTACTAAGCCTTGAATATCATCGTTATCATTTCCAGCCCGATAGAAAATCGTATCATATTTTTTGCCTTGCCATATATGCAAGGTTTCATCAACATGATTAAGAAAATCAGCAGGAACCGAAAGTTCCTCATTTTCAGCATTCAAAGTGGAAAGTTGAATAGCTTCTTCAATCGTGTCATAATATACAAGCTTGGCATTATTTTTATCATAATCATTTATCGTAAATTCCACGTATTCATTATCTTTATTTTCTTCTTCCGGAACATAAGTATAACGACCATTTTCAATATGGTCATCATATTCAACATCAACAAATAACCCAATCCCTATCAGAGCTACAAAAATCAAAGAAATCGCTCCAATTATGATTAACATTATTTTCAAAAATTTTTTCATGGCATACACTTCCTTAATCACTTCAAGTTTATCTATTATTATTTATCATATTATATCATTAGAAAATTGAGTAGTCATCACTTTTCTAGTATCTGTCAGAATATTTTTTATTCCATAAATTATCAAGAGTGTAAACATTGCTACGCAACAAGCTCTTGACAATTCATGTCCTAAAAAATGATTAATAATCAAGCAGAAAAAGAATAGTTATACTGTATTACAGCAACAAAAAAGACATCTCATATTCTGTATGAAATGCCAATTTTGCCTTTATTTATGCTGTTTTCTCTGTCGTATCAAGGTTCTTTCATTCGTAGTAAATTAGTGGTAAAATTCTTTTATTTTTTGTTTCATATTGCTTAAAATCCCTGTGTTTATGCGGATAATTCGATTTTTACTCTTTTTTCATAGAAAAATTTTTGCTGGAACTGTTGGAAGATCACGTAAAAGGGAAAAAGGACAACAGCCGGAAAATATGGATAGTGTACATGTTCCTGGTGTGGCATCATGTGTATTTTTCGTAATGATAAAGTAAAAAGCAGACAGATAATGAAATTTCCGTTATCTTGTCTGCTTTTCTGATGTTGCTATTTATTTCTCGAGGAATGATACGTCAATCTCGCCATCAAATACTGTTGTAGCCGAACCGGTCATGTAAACGAGATTTTCCTGACGATTCCAGAGAATCTGCAGATCACCGCCGAGCAGCTTCACGGTAACAGGCTGGTCTTCATCTACCAGTCCGTTCAGGGTTGACGCAACAGCAACGGCACATGCGCCGGTACCGCAGGCGAGCGTTTCACCGGATCCACGTTCCCACACACGCATCTGCAGTGTATGGCGGTCGATTACTTTGACAAATTCCGTGTTGATACGGTCCGGGAAAGCGATGTGATTTTCGAATTTTGGTCCGATCTTTTCGATATCCAGATCTTTCAGATCATCCATATATACGATCGCATGTGGATTTCCCATAGAAACAGCAGTGATGTGGTAAGTAGTTCCATCAACATTCAGTGGCTCATCGATTACCTGCTCTTTTGTGGAAACCACCGGAATCTGTCTGGAAGTCAAAATTGGTGCGCCCATGTTAACCTTAACAAGAGCAACTTTTCCATCATCACCCAGAGTCAGGTCCAGATATTTAATACCGCTCTTAGTAGCAACAGAAATATTCGTTTTATTTACAATGCCGTAATCGTAGGCATATTTTGCCACACAGCGAATTCCGTTTCCGCACATGGCACCCTGAGAGCCGTCCAGGTTATACATATCCATTTCACAGTCTGCCACATCGGATGGCTTGATCAGAATCAGTCCGTCAGATCCGATTCCGAAGTGACGGTCGCTGACAAATTTTGCGACAGCAGACGGATTACTTACAGTTTCTTCAAAGCAGTTTACATATACATAATCGTTTCCGATTCCATGCATTTTGGTAAATTTCATAAAAATAAATCCTCCTCATTCAAATAAATATTCTCCCTGATAAAAGTACTTCCCTTTTTAATCGTATTTGGAAAATTCCAAAACAGATTCTATATTTCGAGGTTTTAGTATAACGAAAAAATGTTATAGTTTTGTGAAACCAGAGTAAAAAATTACAATTCAATTACAAATATAACATAAATATGCAGAGACTGTATAGCACAGAAACGTTAAAATTAAGAAATTAAATTGGTTATGAAGCAGTCTCAGATTAATTTCTGCATCTCCGGGAAAGGCCCGAGGCTTCGTTTCAGAATACCTGTCACCTGTGCGATCAGGATTCCGTAATTGGTAATCGGTACACCCTGATCCTGGCAGCAGGCGATACGGTACTTCATTTCACGTTCGTTTAACATACAGCCACCACAGTGAACCACCATTTATAGGAAGAGACATCATCCGGAAACTCTGTTCCGGAAGTGAATTCAAAAACAGGCTTCTTTCCGGTATAATTTCGAATCCATTCA
>ENA-OQDM01000265-OQDM01000265.1-human-gut-metagenome-genome-assembly--contig:-NODE-265-length-34582-cov-1.625512_pt1 | contig 34582 bp, 53 predicted proteins | sample MGYA00242772_ERZ504605 | MGnify/ENA primary metagenome ERZ504605 (study PRJEB26092, sample SAMD00036348) | human gut metagenome | host: Homo sapiens | study: EMG produced TPA metagenomics assembly of... | reverse complement strand
ATTTCAGGGCTGCGAAAACAATACGGTATGCGAGGTGGCGGAACTGGCAGACGCGCACGTTTGAGGTGCGTGTGGTTTATCCTTGGGGGTTCGAGTCCCCTCCCTCGCACCAAAGATACCCGCGAAGTTACGTTAAAAATTCGTAGCTTCGCGGGTTTTTCGTTTTTCGCAGCGGTCAGATACTGCCAGATACTGCCCAATACTGCCTGATTTTGCGAGGGCATTGTAGTGAGACTGTAGTGTAAAAAATTGCCCCGGGAAGCCAGCTTTCACCGTGCTCCCTGGGGCAACTTGTAGGGAAATTAAAGATTTTTGCTCACATAGGCATCCAGCTGAGCGGTGTACCGGGCGTTTTCCTTCTCCCGCAGATGCTGGTAGATGCGCCGGGTGGTCATGATGTCCGAGTGGCCCAGGAGCTGCTGCGCCACCATATCCGGCACGCCCGCGTAGAAAAGATTCGTGGCGAACAGGTGCCGGAACTGGTGGGCCGTGACCAACGGTTTGTACACGACCCTCTCCACGATCCGCTCCGGGCGGTTCTGGTATGCGGGCATCTTCGTTGTGCGGGTGTAGCTCTCGCACAACCCCAGCTCTCGGCAATACAACATCCATTGATGGCTGTACTGACACTGAGTGAGCGGCTTGCTTGTGCCGGACAGAACATAGTCCTCCGGCTGGTGCGCAGCCTTCCCCGCTTCCAGCATGGGCCGCAGCGGTGTCAGGATGGGGATACTACGGTAAGCCTTCTCCGTTTTCAGCAGCTCCCGGTAGCTGATTATGGTCCCACGGCATGGCCTGCACCGGTGTGATCTTGCCCGCGTCCAGATCCACATCCTTCCACTGCAAGCCGTTTGCCTCGCCCATGCGCAGCCCGGTGTACTCAAACAGCCACGCCCAGAAGCCGCAGCCCTCCGGGTGGGCGTTGATCAGATCGCGCTGTTCCTCGGTGGGCTCCACCCTGCGGCCGTCCTTCAGCCCGGCGGGCAGTTTCGCCAGCAGCACAGGATTACCGGTACCGTGGAAGTTCGCACACCAATAGGTAAAGATGCAGGACAGCACGCTTTTTGCGTTTTTGATGGAATGCTTGCTCTTGCCCTCCATCTTCAGGTGGGCCAGATACCCACCCACCGCCTGGGCATCGATGTCGTTCATCACAGTATCGCCAAAATAGGCTCTGGCAGGAGCAAAGTGCTTCTTGTAGGCGTTCACCGTACCCCGCCGCACCGGCTTTTCCGGGCCCCGGATATACTCTTCATACGCCACCGACACCGCCCGGAACGTGTAGCGCTTTTCCTTCGGGTCCATGCATTCCAGTTTATACGCCAGCACCGCGTCCTGATATTTGCGCTCCGCTTCGGCCTTGGTCTTGCCATAGAACACCCGCGACTTTGGCAAACCCACCGAACGGTGGATGCAGATGCCGCCATCCGGGCGCTTTGCGGGCTGCTTCTTTGATTCAGCCATAAAAATAACACCTCCATAAGGGTACACTTTGACAAGCCTGCCCGGAGGTGCTACAATACAGATGTCTGGTCTGTGCTTCCCACCTCTGGGCAAGCCGATCTATTCCAAACGCTCTCGGTGTTGGCGCACCGGGGGCGTTTTTGCATTTTCAGGTTCACCCACCACATGCAAACCTGCGCAACGCACGCATATGGCGGCAACAAAAGTCTAGTTGATTGCAACAAAAAGGGACATACAAACTTTGTAGTCACGAAAAAGTGAGCGTTCATGCGGGCTTTTTGGGGCAAAAACATACAGAGGCATACTCAAGTTCTTATCCTGACCCTGAACAGAAGAAAAGAAGAATATACATGCGTGAGAACGCGCTTGATGCCCGCACGCGTAGGGTTTATAGGGATTTCTGTAGTCAAAGTTACACGTATGCAAGCGGGAGGTCAGCCGATCCAGTGCATCCAGCCTACGGCCTTACCCTCGATCTGCACGTCGTTCATTTCCTCACGGCGACGAATGATCGATTCAAAGGCGGGATTCTCGGGCCGCAGCTCAATGTAATCGTTGTGCAGGTATACCCGCTTGAGTGTAGCTTCCTCCCCTATTCGCACAGCAGCGATCTCGCCATTCTCCACCTCAGGCTGGATGCGGATATACACCACGTCCCCGTCGTGGATACCCGCGCCGATCATGCTTTCACCCCGGCACTTCAGGGCAAAGTCACAGCGCATATCCACCGGGGCGTTTACGTCGCCCTCCCGGTTCTGGATGGCCGTGATGGGGTCGCCGCAGGCGATGGCCCCGATCAACGGCACCTTCTTCATCTTCGGCAGCGGCATGAAACCCGGAGGGATGGTGGGCTTTTTATCGAGCGGCACAGATACTTCGGGCGCGCTTCTTTCCGCAGGGACGTCGTACCCCATCAGCCAGGCCTCCGACACGTTCAGAACACGGGCGAGCTCATACACAGCGTCCTGCTTTCCTTCCCAGTCGCCCTTCAGGTAGTGAGAGATGCTGTATTTAGAGATTCCAGAGCGGGTAGCCAGTTCGATCTGCTTCATCCCGCGCAGATCCAGTCCTTCCCGTAGGCGCTGCGCAAAGGTCGCGGTCTTCTTCGCCATAATGGTGGCTCCTTTCTTTACGTTCTGGTGTAAGTATAATATACCGGTTGCGAAAAATCAATACCAATTGCGAACTAAATTGTGAAATCTCTATTTTTGTGTTGACATTTCGCAATTGCCGCGCTATACTGTGGCCGTGGTTGCGAAACCGCAACACTACAGATAGGAGGTGAAAACTATGCCCACCATGGATTACACCCTGCTGCGCGGGCGCATCCGCGATTGCGGAATGACCCAGAAGGAGTTAGCGGAAAAAGCTGGGATCAGCGAAGGGCAGCTCTGCCAGAAGCTGGCCGGGAATTTTGCATTCCGCCAGGACGAGATCGACCGAATTTGTGCCTTGCTGAGCATTTTCGCCCGCAGACATTGGCCGCTACTTCTTTTTACCGAAAAAGTTGTGATTTAACAACATTCAAGGAGTAACCACACATGAAACGCCCAGATGCCTGGCACGACGCGTATCGCGCCATCTACTCCACCACCGGATGCATCCGGCTGACCGTCGCGCAGGCCGCTGCCCAGATGGGCACCAGTCCCAAGCGGGTCACGCAGCAGTATCCGTATGGTTGGAGCGGTCAGGGCCGGGGCAAGACCATCCGGCTGGACACCCTGCTGGATCAGGAATTCAAACTTTACTGAGGAGGAATCACAAATGAAAATTAGCCCGAACGCTCAGCTGCAAATCCAGATGAGAGAGGATGGAAACCCTAAGATTTACATCTGCGGCACTGAGATGGAACAGAAAGCCCTTTGCGCCGCGCTGATTGCTGGGGTTTGCATGGGTCAAAGTAACCCGGCAGCACTGCTCAGCATAGTGACTGCCGCCGTAGACCTTATGGATAGCATGGAGGAGGCCACCGATGAAGCTTAAACCCGGAGTTTTGCAGTGGGCGGCGGTCGCCTGCTTCTGCGTCGGCCTGATCTACGCCCTCGGCCTTGAGGGCGGTGCACAGATCGGCCAGCCCATCACAGACGGCGAGTTCATCACCGCGATGGTGCTGATCCTGACCTCCATCGCGCTGGGCCGTCTGAGCTTTGCGCTTGAGGACCGGCAGCAGCGCAGCCGCTACGGCAAGATCAACCGCACCCACGCCCGCAACACCGAATACCCTGCCCTGCCGGAGCACAGCAGCCGCAGGGACGCATGAGAGGAGGACACACGATGTTTAACGACAAACGCCGGGGCGACATTTGGTGGGCGCAGGACACCACTCACAAACGCGAGGACACCTGCCTGATCCGGGGTGATCGACCGGTGGTGATCGTCAGCAGCGACAGCGTCAACTGCAACACGCGCATCGTTACGGTGATTCCCCTGACCTCCAGCCCGGCGCAGCTGGCCCGCGGCGACGGCGCTTACGATCAGGTTCTTCTGACCGGCTACGGCGCACCGAGCATGGCCCTGACCCGGCAGGTGCACGCAGTGGACACTGACGATCTGACCGAGTACCGGGGCCGTTTGACGGATGCCGATATGCTCCGACTGGACGCGGTCCTCCGCCGTGCATTGGGTGTATGAAATGGTACACGGCCTACCTCCACCGAACAGAGGAGATTCTCGCCTGCGGCACCGCGCAGCAGGTGGCCGAGGCTTTAGGGATGAAGATGGGCAGCTTTTACACTGCCGTCTCCCGGAGCCGGACATGGAAAAACCGCAGATATGACTTCGTGATCGAAGAGATCAACGAGGACGAATTTAAAAAGGAGTATGCCTCATGAAAACGCTTAAAGTCAGATTGACCTTTACCGAGCCGTTGCTCGGCACCTGGCCTGCCAATCAGAACGTGGCCCGCGAGTACATCGCGTCCAAGGGCCCGGACGCGGCCACCATCGAGGATGAAGTGGCTGCCCTGGGCGCGGATGCCGCAGCCGACAAGGCGATGACGGTATTCCCCCGCAACGAGGCCGGGCAGCCCATCCTGTATGATTACCAGGTAAAGGGCTTCTTTAAAGACAGCTGCGGTATGCTGGGCCGCATCGGTGGCAAGGACGAGAAGGGCAAGAAGAAAGCCGTGAACGAATCCGGCAAGCTGACGGCCTACAAGAAGATCATCGACGGCCTGATCTTTGTCGGGCCTCGCCAGATTCCCCTGATCCTCAGCGGGGAGATGACCGAGTGCCAGCGCCCCTTGCGGGCCCAGACAGCCCAGGGCGAGCGCGTGAGCCTTGCCAACTCCGAGCAGATTCCCGCAGGCAGCACCTGCGAGTTCGAGATCACCTGCATGGACGATGCCCACGAAAAGGCGGTTCTGGAATGGCTGGACTACGGCAAGCTCCGGGGCCTGGGCCAGTGGCGCAACAGCGGCAAAGGCCGCTTCACCTACGAGCTTCTCGGCTGATCGCAAAGGCATCGGGCTGCCGTGCGACGCAACGGCAAAGCACTGCTGTGGGAGCATAGCAAAGGCGTTGATTAGCTAAGACATGCAAAGGCACGGCCCGGTTTCGCGGAGAAAAGCAAGGGCATGGCGAGGCCCGGCACTGCGGTGCAATGGCTATGCCTCGCAAAGAGAGGCGGAGCAATGGCGCAGCATCGTAAGGAAGAGCTTGGCAATGGCATAGCATGGTAGCGCGTCGCAAGGCTGCGCGAGGCAATGGCAAAGACAGCTCCGAACTGCAAAGCGTAGATTCGACAGAATCTTTTTATAAAAGGAGCGTAACACTATGAATTTTGACCTTCACCTTTACGGCGAGACACCGGAAGAACTTCTGAATGTACTGGCCCACCTGGGCCACTCGGACAGCAATTACCACACCCCTATCCCCGACGAGCGTCACCCTGCGCAGGCTCCCGCCCCGCAGCCCCAGAGCGAGCCTGTGACGCAGTCGGACAAACCCAAGGCGCAGACACCTGCCAAGCAGAAGAAGGCCACACAGAAGCCCGCAGCGACACCTGTGGAAAAGCAGCCGGAGGCCCCGACAAACCCTACGGAACCGGCTTCTGCCCCGGACGAACCGCAGGAGCCTACTCCTGCGCAGACTGCCCCGTCGGAGGCAACTGCTACAGTGCCTTCCGCTGAGCCGGAGAAAGACCCTGCCACGCTGGACAAAATCCGCGATCTGGCCCGCAGCTTGATCGTGGCTGGCAAGCGAGCAGGTGTTCAGGCAGCCATCAAAGCCACCGGTGCTGCATCCGTCTCTAAGCTGCCGCCTGACAGCTACACCAGCGTCTGGGAGGAACTGCTCAAGTTGAAAGACGAGGTGGATGCAAATGCCTCCAATTAAACACGCCTTGCTGGGCGCATCCAGCGCAGCCCGGTGGATCGCCTGCCCACCCAGTGCCCGGGCCACCGAGCACCTGCCCGGGGAGACCAGCAAGTACGCCGTAGAGGGCACAAGAGCCCATGAGCTGTGCGAGGCCCACCTGAGGAACAACCTCCGGCAGTGGGAAGCAGGCTACGGGGCACTCCCGCTGTCCGGGTCAATCCGGCTGGACGGCGAGCCGGACGACCCGCCTGAAATGGTGAGGGCCGTCAACCAATACGTGGACTTTGTGCACCTTCAGTGGGGGCTTTACCTCCACCAGCCCAGTGTATTCATCGAGCAGGAGGTGGACGTGAGCCAGTGGGTGCCCGGTGGCTTCGGTACCTGCGACTGCCTGCTGATCGGCGACGGCATCCTGCACATCATCGACTTCAAGTATGGGCAGGGTGTGCCGGTGAGCCGGAGCGCAACCCGCAGCTCATGTACTACGCTCTCGGAGCTTACGCCCTGTTTGACGGCATCGACGAGGTCGACACAGTGCGCCTGAGCATCGTACAGCCCCGGATGCAGGAGGAACCCCAGACATGGGAGCTGCCGCTGGCCGATCTGCTCACATGGGCGCGGGAGGTGCTGCAGCCTGCAGCCGAACTAGCATGGCGGGGCGAGGGCGAGTTTGTCACCGGCGAACACTGCCGCTTCTGCAAGGCTCACCCTGCCTGCCGGGCATGGCAGAAGCAGTACGGCCCGCTGGCCGGATTTGAGCCTTATCCGGAACCCGCTACACTCTCCGACGAAGAGCTGGGCGAATGGCTGCAGAAGCTGGAAGGGCTGGCCGCCTATGCCAAAGACCTGGAAGAATACGCACAGCAGGCGCTTCTGGATGGCCGCAGCCTGCCCGGCTGGAAGCTGGTACAGGGCCGCAGCACCCGCAAATGGACAGACCAAGATGCCGCCTTCCGGCAGATGGAGCACGACGGCATCGACGAGGCCATGCTGTACACCCGCACGCCCATTTCCCTGACCGCTGCCGAGAAGATGATCGGCAAAAAGAAATTTGCCGAGACCATGTCGGCCTTTATCACCCGGGCACCCGGTGCGCCTAAGCTGGCAGCAGCCAGCGACCCGCGCCCTGCCTACAACCGCTTAGAAGGATTTAAGCCATTATGAGCAAAGCCGATCTTCTTTGCCGAGACTGTGTGTTTTGTGCAAAAGGTAAAGACTTTGAAGGAAAATGCGCCAAACTCGGCGCACGAGTAACAACTTATCACGACACCGTGCATCCACAATGCCCCGGCGGGAAACGGATGCACCCGGTAAAAACAGAAAGAGGTACTGCTATGAACGCAAACGAAGTTATCATTCCCTGCCGCCTGTCTTACGCCAACATCTGGGAGCCCAAGCAGGTTAACGGCACCGGCGACCCCAAGTACAGCTGCTGCCTGCTCATCAAGAAAAGCGACACTGCAGCCATCGCCAAGCTCAAGGCCGCCATCGAGGCCGTCAAAAAGGACCCCAAGGCACTGGCCCGCTGGGGCGGCTCAGTGCCCAAGAACCTGAGCTGCCCCTGCGTGACGGCGACACCGAAAAGGACGACGAGAACTACGAGGGCTGCTACTTTCTGAACGCCAACGCCAGCGAGAGCCGCCGTCCGAAGATCATCGACCGTGCCTGCAACGACGTACTGGATCAGGACGAGGTGTACAGTGGCTGCTACGCCAAGGTCAAGATCGGCCTGTTCTCCTACAGCGCCAGCGGCAACAAGGGCATCGGCGCAGGGCTGGAGGTCATCCAGAAGGTCCGCGACGGCGAGCGGCTCTCCGGCGGCAACTCCACGGACGGCTTCGAGGTCCTGAGCGACGACGATGACAGTTTCCTCGACTAAACACCCGTACACCGGAGGCCCCCGCAAAGGACCTCCGGTCTTTTATCAGGAAAGGAGGAGCCCATGAAACCGATCATCACGGTGGATATTGAGACCTACTCGCCGCAGGACATCGCCAAGGTCGGTGCCTACCGGTACGCCCAAGACCCAGACTTTCAGATCCTGCTGCTGGGCTATGCCAACGAGAACTCAGACACGCCCAGAGTGCTGGATCTGACCAGCTGGCCGGACACGAAGCACTTCCTTCGGGAACAGCTGCCGTGGCTGCTGGATGCCAGCTACACCAAGCGGGCGCACAACGCCGCCTTCGAGTGGTGGTGCTTGTCGGAGGCCATGGGGCTTGACTGGGCGCAGCGGGTGCTTTGGCTGCAGCAGTGGGAGTGCAGCATGATCCACGCCCTCTACTGTGGCCTGCCCGCCCAGCTGGGCGCGCTGGGTGCGGCCCTGAAGCAGCCGGAGGACGCGCTCAAGATGAAGGAGGGCAAGGCGCTGATTGCCTACTTCTGCAAGCCCTGCAAGCCCACAAAGCGCAACGGCGGGCGCACCCGCAACCTCCCCCAGCACGACCCCGCAAAGTGGAAGCTGTTCTGCAAGTACAACGGCATGGACGTGATCGCCGAGCGGGCGAATGACCGGAAGCTGGCCCCCTGGCCGGTTCCCGAGAGCATCATGCAGCAGTGGCGGGAGGACATGGAGATGAACGCCCGGGGCGTGGCGGTGGATATGGAGCTGGTAAAGGGGGCCCTCGCCTGCTCCGCGCTGATCACGGAGAAGCAGACCGCCGAGTGTAAAGCCCTGACCGGTCTGGCCAACCCCGGCAGCAGAGCCCAGCTGCTGGGCTGGCTCCACAACCGGGGCGTAGAGATGCCCGGACTGACCAAAGAGGACGTAGGCAAGGCTCTGGTGGGTGACCTGCCCAGCGACGTGCGCCGGGTATTGGAGCTCCGGCAGCAGCTGGGCAAGACCAGTAACACCAAGTACGAGACCATCGCAGCCAGCGCAGGCCCTGACCACCGGGTGCGTGGTACCCTGCAGTTCTATGGAGCCAGCCGGACAGGCCGCTGGGCCGGGCGGCTGCTTCAGGTGCAGAACCTGCCCCGAACTTACCTCGACCATCAGGCTGAGTGGCGCAGCATTGTAAAGCTACACGACCCCGAAGCGTTAGCTCTGCTGACCGACAATGTATCTGATACGCTGAGCCAGCTCATCCGCACGGCGCTGGTGCCCGGCAAAGGCTGCACCTTCGTGGATGCAGATTTCTCAGCCATCGAAGCCCGGCTGATCGCATGGCTGGCCGGCGAGGAGTGGGTGCTGGACGTTTTCCGCACCACTGGCAAGATCTACGAAGCCACAGCCGCCCGCATCTTCGGCGTGCCCTTTGACAGCATCGTCAAGGGCAACCCCAACTACAAATACCGCCAGCGCGGCAAAGTGGCAACGCTGGCTCTGGGCTACCAGGGCGGTGTGGGCGCTATGAAGCGCATGGGCGGCGATCAGCTGGGCCTGGACGACGAGGGCCTACAGGACATCGTGAACCGCTGGCGCAGGCAGAACCCCAGCATCTGCAAGCTCTGGCGCAGGATGCAGGACGCAGCGGTGCACACCATCCGCACCGGCAGGACTACCATGCCCCGAGTAGGGGTGACGCTCCGCAAAGAGGTGGCCTGGGGCTTTCCCTTCCCGTTTCTGACGATGCAGCTGCCCAGCGGGCGCAAGCTCTTCTACGCCGACCCCGGCACCACGCCGGATGACCGCATTACTTATAAGGAGTGGGACACGGGCAGCTGGCGGGAAGCCGAGACCTACGGCGGCAAGTTGACCGAGAACCTCACCCAAGCTGTGGGCCGGGATTGCCTGGCTTTCGCGCTGGATAACCTCCGACGGGCTGGGTACCAGGTGGTGTTCCACGTCCACGACGAGGTCATCATCGAGCTGCCTACCACGCAGGACGCGGAAGTCGCGCTGGACAACGTGGTACGCATTATGAGCATCGTGCCTCCCTGGGCCGAGGGGCTGCCCCTGAACGCCGCAGGCTGGCACGGTGACTTCTTTACAAAGGATTGAGGACGATGAAGAAAACAGAATCCCTACCCAGCACCTCGGCGCTGTTCACCTGCACCTGCGGCGCGATGCCCTACGACGCAGAGAAACGCCCGAAGGGCAAAGTCGGGCTAACCCGCTACCGCAAGAGCAGCAGGTACGCAAAGGACGGCGGCTGGTCGGTGGTCTGCACCCGCTGCGGCAGGGTCGGCGAGCGCGGCAGCACGCAGATCGATGCAAAAGCCAGATGGAATGCAAAGCGGTACAAGTATGGCCCGCTGAAGGAGGAGGACAAATGAGCGCTACACCAATTGAGATCAGCGTGGGCGGCAGCCGCACAGCGACCGAGTGGGACGGTTGCTCCATCACATGGGCCGACTTCACTGACGATCTGCAGAACGCCATGCAGAACAATTGCGGCACCGAGACCCACGCGGAGTACATGGCCCTGTCCAAGGGCAGGCAGGCTGACCTGAAGGACGTGGGCGGCTTCGTGGGCGGCACCCTGCGGGGTGGGAGCCGCAAGCGCGGCTGCTGCACCGGGCGCAGCCTGATCACGCTGGATATGGACAACTGCGAACCCGGCAGCACCGCCAAATGGGTGCAGGTCATCAGGGGCATAGGCACGGCAGCGGTCTACTCCACCCGGAAGCACGACCCGGAGCACCCCCGGCTGCGGGCAATCTTTCCCACAGATCGCATGATGCAGCCGGAAGAGTACCAGCCCTGCGCCCGGATGCTGGCCCAGATGCTGGACCCCACCATGAGGTGTTTGACCCGACCACCTTCGAGACCGAGCGCCTGATGTACTGGCCCAGCCGCAGCGCCGACAGCCAGTGGGTCTGTGAGGCCACCGAGGACGGCAGCCGCATCAGCGTGGACGACCTGCTGTGGCTCTACGCCGACTGGCACGACGTGCGCCAATGGCCCGCCTGCCCCGCTGAGACGGTCAAGCTGCCCGGCGGCAAGCAGGCCGACCCCACCGCCAAACAGGGCGTGGTGGGCGCTTTCTGCCGGACTTACGACGTGCCCGCAGCGATTGAGAAGTTTCTCCCCGGTGTGTACGTGAATGCAGGCGCGGGCCGCCTGACCTACGCCGCAGGCAGCACCACCGCAGGCGCGGTGCTTTACGACAACGCTACCTTTATTTATAGTCACCACAGCACCGACCCCGCAGGCGGCAAGCTGCTGAACGCATGGGATCTGGTGCGCATCCACAAGTTCGGCGATCTGGACGCGGATGCCGCCCCTGGCACACCTACCGCCTCCCTGCCCAGCTGGCAGCAGATGCGGGCGCTGGCCGAGAGCGACGGCCCCACGGCGGCCCTGCTGCGGCAGGAGGCGGTAGACCACGCGATGGAGGGCTTCGAGCCGCTGCCAGAAGAGGACACCGACCCGGACAAGTGGCAGGAAAAGCTCGACCGTACCCAGAAGGGCGCACTGGCCAGCACCATCCAGAATGCGTGGATCATCCTCGAGCACGATCCGGCGCTCAAGGGCCGCATCTGGAACGACACCTTCTCGGAACGGCTGCGGTGCAAGGGCCCCTTCCCGTGGAGCGACAAGGTGCAGGAGCGGGACTGGTCGGACGAGGACGACGCGGGCGTGCGGTGGTACCTTGAGACAGTCTACCACTTCAGCGGGGTCAACAAGGCCGCAGACGCGGTAGCCCTGACCGGCGGCCACCACGCGAAAGACCCAGTGCGGGAGTACCTGCAGGGTCTCGTCTGGGACGGCACCGAACGGCTGGACAGGCTGTTCATTGATTACCTCGGCGCAGAGGATAGCAGCTACACCCGGGCGGTGACGCGGAAGATGTTCGTTGCTGCGGTGGCCCGGTGCTTCCGCCCGGGGTGCAAGTTCGACCAGATCTGCATCCTCAGCGGCAGGCAGGGCATTGGCAAGAGCCTGCTGCTCAGCCGGATGGGCCGGGAGTGGTTCAACGACAGCATCACCAGCTTCGACGGCAAGGATGCCCGTGAAAACCTGCGCGGCGTGTGGATCGTCGAGCTGGGCGAAATGACGGCCTTCAGCCGCTCCGAGAGCGAGGCGGCAAAGCAGTTCCTGAGCCAGACCGAGGACCGTTACCGGGCCGCTTATGGCCGGAGAACGGTGCAATACCCCCGCCGATGCGTGTTCTTCGGTACCTCCAACAGCTCCGATTTTCTCCGCGATGCCACCGGCAACCGCCGATACTGGCCCATAGATTGCAGCTTTGAGCGCCGCACACTGGTCGTTCACGACGATCTGACCCCCACAGAGGTGGATCAGCTGTGGGCCGAAGCGGTGGCCCGGTTCAACGCCGGAGAGGAGCTGATCCTCCGGGACGAGCTGCAAAAGGCCGCGCTGGCAGAGCAGCAGGCACACACCGAACGCGACCCGTGGGACGGTGACATCCTCGAATTTCTGGAAAAACCGGTGCCGCTTGACTGGGCAAAGCGCACGGTAGACGAGCGCGTGGCATGGTGGGAGAACAGCCCTGCAGACCCCGCCACCGCCACCCAGCAGCGCACCACGATCTGTGTCAACGAGATCTGGCGGGAGGCGCTCGACAGCACCGGAAAGGCCCCCGACCGGATGCAGTCCAAGCGCATTGCAGCGGTGCTGAACAGCTCCCCGAACTGGCAGCCCGCAAAGTACCCGCAGCGCCATGGACCCTACGGGGTGCAGCGGATCTGGCGCAGAAAATCGGAGTAATTACCCCGCCAGAAACGTGTATACAAAGCCCGCCGAAACCCGCCGCCGTGCATACAAAGCACCTGCGGCAAGGTCGGCAAAAATGCATACACGAACATACAGAAAAGCATGAATTTTTTGTAAACACGAGGGATTCAAGAAACCGTGCATACGGTGCATACAAAGCCGACATACACGCTTTTTGAAAGTTGTATGCATGAAAAAGTGAGTGTTTATGCGGCTTTTTCGGTCAAAACAAACTCAACATACAATCTTTTCCCCTAGAAGAAGAAAGAAGAAGAGAAATAAGACGTGCGCGTAAAGCGCCCGCACGTACACGCTTACACGCGTAGGGATATAAGGAGCTTCGGTATGTTTTGTTACATGTATGCACGGACAAATGAGCGAAAGGAGAAACTACAATGCCGACAAATAAGCCCCTCGAAAAGAGCATCGAGAACATCCTGCGCAAGGCCGTGGAGGACGAGGGCGGGGTGTGCCTGAAATGGACCTGTCCCGGACACAGGGGTGTGCCGGACCGGATGATCCTCTTCCCCGGCGGCATCATCGCCTTTGTGGAACTCAAGCGACCCGGGGCAAAGGTCAAGGCGGGAGGACTGCAGGAGTGGTGGCGGCAGCGTCTGGCCGAGTTCGGATTCCGGTGCTACGAGATCAGCACCGTCAAGCAAATACAGCAGCTGGTGTTTCAGCTGAGCACGGAGAGCTTCGCGCTAACAACTTCCTATGCGGACGACGACTACGACGACTGGGCTGACGACGAGGACTGGCCCTACGAAATCGACGACTGACACACTGCCCTAAAAGAAACGGAGGTCAAAGCAATGCAGCAATTTCACCCGCACCCATATCAGCAGGCGGGCATCGAAGCGATCCTCGAGAAGCCCGGCGTGGCGCTCTGGATGGAAATGGGTCTGGGCAAGACGGTGGTCACCCTGACCGCCATCGACCAGCTGATCTACGACCGGCTGGAGATCAGCCGGGTGCTGATCGTAGCCCCAAAGAAGGTCGCAGAAGCGACGTGGCAGGACGAAGCCGCCAAATGGGAGCATTTGCAGCACCTGCGCATTTCTACCGTGCTGGGCACCGAGAAGCAGCGCAAAGCCGCACTGGAAGCCCCGGCAGATATTTACATCATCAACCGCGAGAACGTTCCCTGGCTGGTACACACGCTGGGCCGGGGCTGGAACTTTGACATGGTGGTTCTGGACGAAGCGTCCAGCTTCAAGAACCACGCAGCCCAGCGGTTCAAAGCCCTGAAAGCCGTGCGCTCCAGAATCCACAAGGTGGTGGAGCTGACCGGCACGCCACGGCCAAACAGCCTGCTGGACCTCTGGGCCCAGATCTACCTGCTGGATCAGGGCGAGCGGCTGGGCCGGTACATCACCCACTATCGCAAGGACTACTTCTGGCCCACCGAGTACAGCTACGAGCCGAAGGACGGTGCCGCTGAAGCGGTGGAGGGCCGCATCAAGGACATCGTCCTGAGCTTCAAAGCCGCCGACCACCTGACCCTGCCGGAGAAGATCATCGACGACATCCCGGTGGTGCTGGACAAGCCTGCCAAGGCGGCCTACAAGAAGCTGGAGAAGGACTACCTGCTGGATGTGGACGGCGAGACCATCACCGCCCAGCAGGCGGCAGCCCTGACCGGCAAGCTCCTGCAGCTGTGCAACGGCAGCATCTACGACGAGGGCGGCACGGTGCACCCGATCCACCGGTGCAAGCTGGATGCTTTCGATGAACTGATCGACGCGCTGGACGGCCAGAAAGCCCTCGTGTTTTACGGTTTCCGCTTCGACGAGGAGCAGCTCACCGAAACACTGAAAGCACACCACAGGGGCCTCAGATTTGCCGTGCTGCGCTCCGGGCAGGATGCCGCAGACTGGAACGCGGGAAAGCTGGACGTTCTGCTGGCCCAGCCCGCCAGCTGCGCCTACGGCCTGAACCTGCAGCAGGGCGGGCATCACCTGATCTGGTACAGCCTGCCGTGGAGTCTGGAGCTTTACGCCCAGGGCGAAGCACGGCTCTACCGGCAGGGCCAGACCCAGAGTGTCATCGTCCACCGGCTGCTCGTCAAGGGCGGTGCGGACGAGATGGTGGTCAAGGCGCTGAACCGCAAGGACACCGACCAGAACAGCCTGATGCAGGCGGTAAAGACCCACATTCAGGCAGCGAAGAAGGGAGACAACAAGTGAGCACCCGAGCATTCCGCAGGCTTTCCCGCGCAGAGCGTCGCGGCTTTATCAGCACCATCGAGGACCCGCTGACCCGCCGGGCCTTCGAGATCGTATTTCTGGGTCCGGGCAAGGTCAGCTGGCGCAAGGCAGCGCTGCTCTACGGCGGCGGCATTTCCCCCGAGACCCTGCGGGTCTGGGTGTGGCAGGAGCTGCAACGCGCATGAGCCGCAGAACGCCGCCGTGAGCGCCGCAGCAGCGCAGGCGGTAAAGTTTCCCGCCCGATTCACAAAAACCCGCCACGGAGGCCCGCAGCGGCGGCTGTGCGCAAGTCATAACGTTTTCACTAAGAAACCCATGCTATGCTCTTCTGGATAACACACAGGAGGGTGGAGCATGGGTTTTTCTAACGAGCGGATGAGGACGGGCCAGCTGGTGAACTGGTTTCTGCTGGACGGCCTCGAGCTGACCCCGGCGGGCAACCCCGTCACCAAGGCCCTGCCGCTACCCTTTGGGGTTGATCACCTGATCGGCTTCAACGAGCTGCTGACATGCAGGCACCCGGAGAACGCAGGCGTGCACTTCTTCCTCGACGATTACCAGTTCGAGCGCTTCTGGAGGCAGCCGCAGCGGTATCTCGATGCGCTGGCAAAATGCCCGCTGGTGCTCGGCCCGGACTTCTCGCTTTACACCGACTTCCCCGCGCCCATCCAGCACTGGAACCACTACCGGAACCAACTGCTCACCGCATGGCTGCAGCACAACGGGGTCTGCGCCATTCCGGCAGCAAGCTGGTCGGATGAGGACAGCTTCCACTGGTGCTTCGACGGCATCAGCAAAGGCGGCGCGGTGGCCGTGAGCACGGTGGGCTGCCTCGTCCACAAGGACGCATCCGATGGTCTGATGGGAGGGCTGAAAGAGCTGATCCGGCAGACCGAGCCATCCGAGATTCTGGTCTACGGCAAAACGTCGCCTGCAATGGCAGCACTGCTGCGGGAGCACAGCATCCCGTGGCAGGCATTCCCGCACAACATGGCGACCCGCGTAAGGGCCAGAGAGGAGGCGCAGTGATGGGCGGCAGAGGCAGCAGCATGAGAGGTTCCCAGGGCATGGGAGGCGGCGCAGGAGCGCCCGCAGCAGCCGCACAGGCGATGCCCACGATTCAAGCAGCACCGGCAGTTCAGGCGGCACCGGCAGCACCCCAGCAGGCAGCACCGGTAGCGCCCCAGCAGGCAGGCCCACCCACCGGCGCAAATGGCTTCGGCCATCTGACCCCGCAGCAGGTCTCCGCGATGGAGAGCGCCGCGCAGCGGCAGATGATGCGCGACCCGGCGCTGGCCGCAGGCGTGACCGACTACATCAATCCGGTCATGCAGAGCAACGGCAAGGCCCTGAGCCAGAACGCCAACTGGGCAGCCGCCAATAAGCTGCCATTGACCGCACGGCAGCAGGCTATGATGGACGCAGTAGACAAGCTGGCAAAGCCCATCGGGCAGGAGACCACCCTGTACCGCGCCGACCACGACGACTTCCTGAAGCGCCTGAAGGTCAACAACTACCAGAGCATGAGCGACAGCCAGCTGCGCAAGGCGCTGGTGGGCAAGACCTGGACGAACGACTGCCTGGAATCCACCGCCTACGACAGCCGTGACAACCCCTTCTGGCCGCAGCCCGGCGGCAGCCGCAGTGCAGGCAAGCATGGGCAGGGCGGCTCCGTTTCCGGCAACCGTGAGGTGCTGATCCGGTATCACACCGCCAAGAGCACCCGGGCGGCATTCATCCAGCCCAGTCAGTCGGAGGCCGTTCTTGCCGTTGGCACCCATCACAAGATCACCGGTGTCCGTTCTACCCACACCGGCCCGTCCCGCACCTACGGTTCCGGCAAGCGCGTGATTGAACTGGAAATCGAAGTGTGGTAAAATCAATCTGGAGGTATCTCACTATGGCAAAAGCAAAGGTTTCCGCAAAGAAGCTGAAAGAGATCGAAGCGGCAGAGCAGAAATTCCGGCCCCTCGACACTCCGGCTTCCCCCTACCCCTTCCCTAATCTGGGTATGGAGAAGCCCGCCAGCAAGAAGAAAACCACCAAGGCGAAACCCAAGAAAAAGTAATTCGTAACGTTTTGCCCCCGCTTTTCATGTTACCCTTGACCGAGAAATTCACGTCAAGGGAGGATTCACATGGGCGGCAGAGGTGGAAGTATGGGCGGCAGCCACGGCATGGGCGGAGGCGGTGGTGCAGGAGGTGCAGCGAAAGCAGCGGCACCGGCAGCATCCCAGACCCGTGAACAGCAGCTGCTGGCACAGATCAAGGGCAACCCGGCGGCCCTGATGCAGATGAGCGATCAGGATGCCGCAGATACCGTCAGGGCAATCGACAACCTGCCTATCGCTAAAGACGGCACGCAGAATGACACGTTTGTGCAGCGCTATATGTCACTGGTCGGATGGGACGCAAACAAGCCAACCGTCCTTAGTGAAGCGGCCTATGAAAAGGCCCGCCAAAAAGCCGGTGAGGAATCCATGTATCATGCTGACAACGCCAGCAGTGCAGCAGTAGGCAAAAAGATGAACCAGCAGCTCTTGTCCGGCAAGCAAGCCTACTATTCGCAGGGTGTGCACGGTGCAGGCACTTACTGGGCGCAGAGTGATGCCGGAGGGTCTGGCGGATATGGGCAGTATCAGGTTAAGGCATTTCTCAACGGAAAGGCTAGACCGATAACCACCTATCAGCTCAAACAGGATTTCCAGCAGCTTCGTCGCAGAAAACCCAAGTTATACAACGCTCTTGCGATAGCAAAGCGTGGTAGCTATGGCGGTAATCCTGAGACGATGTACCCTATCCTCGCGGCAGCCAGAGGCAAAAATGTTATTCTTGATAACTACTGGGGCAACAGCACGCAACGGTCCGCGCGCCAGTACGTCGTAACACTCGACCGTAGCGCACTCACCATGAGCAGTAAAACAATCGCAAATGCAAACGGGTACACCCCGAACTGGTAAGGAGTAGAATATGGCAGAACGCAATTGGAATGAAGCTTTGATTTCTCAGGTTGAAAACAGCCCGGCGGGCCAGAAATGCGGCAGGGATGCACGCAAATATGCGGTGGATTGCTGGCACATCCACGTTGGTGACTGGCCGAAGCCCTACCCCGGCTGGAAAGACCCCTACGCCAAGCTGGACAAGGCCGCAAAGGCCAAGCCCAAGACCACCAAGGCGAAAGCCAAAAAGTAAGTCATAACGTTTTACCCTAGGCTCTCTGGTACAATTGCCAGAGACGCTATTTTATTGCCCGGAGGGATTGCATGGAGAGCGTGAAACACCAAATCGAGTACAAACGGCTGGACGAAATCCGCCCCTATGACAATAACCCCCGGCGCAATGACGAGGCCGCAAAAGCCGTCGCCAACAGCATCAAAGAGTTTGGCTTTCAGTCCCCCATCATCGTGGACAGGGACGGCGTGATCATCGCCGGACACACCCGGTACAAGGCCGCCCGGAGGCTCAAGTTGCAGGAAGTGCCGGTGATCGTAGCGGCAGAGCTTGAGCCGGAAAAGGTCAAGGCCCTGCGCATCGCAGACAACTCCACCGGCGAAGTTGCCGAGTGGGACCTGCAGCTTCTGGTGCAGGAGCTGACCGGCATCGACTACGACATGACCGACTTCGGCCTGAACCTCCAGATCAAGATCGACGAGGAGGTCAAGGAGGACGACTTCACCGCAGAGCCCCCGGAGCAGCCCATCACCCAGCGCGGCGACATCTGGCTGCTGGGTGACCACCGGGTCATGTGCGGCGACAGCACCAGCCCGCAGGACGTGGAGCGGCTGATGGACGGCCAGCTGGCTGACCTGCTGCTCACCGACCCGCCCTATAACGTGAATTATCAGGGCTCGAACGGCAAGAAGATCGAGAACGACAACATGGCAGAGAGCCAGTTCCGGCAATTCCTGCTTCAGGCATACAGCCGGGCCTTCGATGCCTGCCGCACTGGGGCCAGCGCGTACATCTTCCACGCAGACACGGAGGGTGAGGCCTTCCGGGCCATGTTCCGGGAGGCGGGCTGGGGTTTGCACGGGTGTCTGGTCTGGGTCAAGAACAGTCTTGTTCTCGGCCACAGCGACTACCAGTGGCAACACGAGCCCTGCCTGTACGGCTGGAAGCCCGGCGCAAACCACTACTTTGTCAACGACCGCAGCCAGACCACTGTCATCGACGACGCAAAGCCGGACGACCTGCGGCACATGAAGAAGGATCAGCTGCTGGACTGGGCCATCAAGGCGCAGGCGCTGCTGACCCAGAAGCCCAGCAGCGTGATCCGCTGCGACAAGCCGCCCCGCAACGCAGAGCACCCTACCATGAAGCCAGTGGTGCTGTGCGGCAGGCTGATCAAGAACAGCTCCCTGCCCGGCCAGACCGTGCTGGACCTGTTCGGCGGCAGCGGTTCTACGCTGATCGCCTGCGAGCAGCTGAGCAGGAAGTGCTACACCATGGAGTATGACCCGCGCTATGTGGACGTGATCGTCCAGCGCTGGGAGGACTTCACCGGTGAAAAGGCCGTCCGCCTGAAATAACCATTCCCCGCCGGGGCAGGTTTTTACTCCTTTCCCGCCCCGGCATTTTTCATAGCCAAAACGGCACGCACACGGGTCATCCTCCGCCCGCAGGCTCTGGAAGCAGAGCCGGTGCGTGCCGTTTTCTCATACGGAGGTGAAACCTTGGCACGAGAATCCCAAATCAGCAAGTGGAACAGCCCCAGCGGGCTGCTGCGATTGCAGCGGCTGGCGATGCACGGTCTGACGCAGGCGGAGATCTGCGAGCAGATCGGCGTGCCGGTGCGCACTTTCCGGCGCTGGTGCACGCAGGACCCGCGCATCAAGCAGGCCCTCAGCGTAGGCGCGGAGGCGGCACTGGCCAGCGTGGAGAACGCCCTGTTCAAAAAGGCCCAGAGCGGCGATCTGGGCGCAATGTGCTTCTTCTTGAAAAACCGTGACCCGGAGCATTGGAGCGAGCACCCGGAGCTGAGAGGTTACGACGGAAAGGTGGTGTTTGTGGATGACATACCAAAGACGGCAGCCCCCAAACCTGCTGAAGCAGCAGCTGAAACTAAGCAGCCTGATCATCCCTGAATACTACGCCGCCCACACCGCCATCTGGTCGGGTGAGTACAACGAGTATCTGGGCGACGGAGGGCGCGGCTCTCTCAAATCGACGTTTGCCGCCACCGAGGTGGTGCTGCTGGTGATGCGGGTGCCGAACATCCACGCGGTCGTCCTGCGCAAGGTGGGCAACACCCTCGCCACCAGTGTCTGGCCGGAGTACAACCGCGTCATCGACCGCATGGGCATCCGGCATTTGTGGAAGCAGACCAAGAAGCCCTATACCCTGACCTATATCCCCACCGGGCAGACCATCCAGTTCTACGGTCTGGACGACCCCGGCAAGCTGAAATCCATCGCCGTACCGTTCGGCTACTTCGGCGTGATGCACTTTGAAGAGTTCGACCAGTACGATGGCCCCGAAGAGATACGAAACGTGGAGCAGTCGGTGTTCCGTGGCGGCCCCTTCAGCTTTTCCTTCAAGACCTTCAACTCCCCCGCCATGGCGCGGCATTGGGTCAACCGGTACAAGCGGGAGGCAAAGCCGAAGCAGTTCCGGCACCACACCACCTATCTGACCACCCCGCCCGAGTGCTGGGCCCCCGCTTCTTTGACGATGCAGAAACCCTCAAACAGCGGGACCCGGTGGCCTATGCCCACGAGTATCTGGGCGAGGTGGTGGGCTGCGGCACCGCCGTCTTTGAGAATCTGGAGCTGCGGCCCATCACCAGCGAGGAGATCGCCGGGTTTGACCGCCGCTATTACGGTCTGGACTTCGGCTGGTACCCCGACCCGAACCATTTTGGCGGCATGAGCTACGACCACGCCCGGCAGACCGTCTACATCTACGAGGAGCACCGGGCCCAGAAAGAAACCGATGCCCAGCTGGCCGAGGTGCTCAAGCGGCACCTCCACGATGAGATCATCGCGGACAGCGCGGCCAACCGGTCAATCGCTACACTGCGGGATCTGGGGTTCAGCCGCCTGCGCGGCTGCCGGAAGTACGCCGCCCACGGCGGCACATCCGTCACCGACGGCATGAAGTGGCTGCAGAGCCGCGCAAAGATCGTCATCGACCCCCAGCGCTGCCCATGGACGGCCCGAGAATTTTCAGAGTATGAGTACGCCCTCGACAAAAAGACCGGCGAAGTGATGCCGGGCTTTGTCGATGCGGCAAACCACAGCATCGACATGACCAGATACGCCCTTGAGGACGTCTGGCAAAAGAGAGGTGTACAGAACGCATGATAAACCACGCCGACATTGAAAACATCATCGGCTGCAAGACCCTTGTCACCGGCCGGATGCAGCGGGCCATTGAGGACTGGTACGATGCAGCCATCAACGGCCTGCCGCTGGATAAGAACCCGGAGACTTTGACCCTCGACCTGCCCGCGCTGATCTGCGCAGAGCTGGCACGGCTGACCATGCTGGAGCTGGAAGCCACGGTGGAGGGCAGCGACCGTGCCGACTGGATCAACGCCCAGCTGCAGCGGGTGCTCACGCCCCGCAGACGGCGCATCTTCACGGTAGCGCTGGCCCTTGGCAGCGGCATCTGGAAGCCCTACCAGAGCGGCAAAAAGCTGGGTATTTCCTTCTGCAACGCGTCCCGGTACTTCCCCGTGGCCCACGACGTGGAGGGAAGCCTGACCGAGGGCGTGTTCATCGACAGCATTCAGGATGACGATAACTACTACCACCGCGCGGAGTGGATGCACGTGCTGGAAAGCCGCGCAGACCTGCGGGATGAAGAGCTGGCGCAGCTGGAAGATTACGACCTTGCAGCGCCCACACAGTTCCCCTGCATCAAGGTGGTCAATCTGGCCTTCCGCAGCGCAACACAGGACAGTCTCGGCAGCCCGGAGGATCTGAGCATCCGCCCGGAGTGGGACGACATCCAGCCGGTAGCGTACCTGACCGGGCTGGAAAAGCTCCCGGTGGGATATTTTGTTACGCCTATTGTTAACAGCGTCGATCCGGACAGTGAGCTGGGCGCGGCTATGTTTGAACCCGCCCGCAAGCAGATCATCGATGCCGACGAACAGTACACACGGCTGGACTGGGAGTACGAGGGCGGAGAGCTGGCGGTAGACACGGATGAGAAATTTCTCAAGCCCAGCGCCGCCGGGCAGCAGTTGTCCAAAGCGCAGGCGCTCAGGGAATACGGCGTGCCGCCGGAAGCCATCGACAGCACGGCACCGCACCACAGAGAACGGCTGTTCCACGGCATCAACGTCAACACCGGTATCACCGACAGCGCCCCGTTTTATCAGGTGTTCTCCCCCGCCCTGCGGGACGGCAGCTACCTGTCCGGTCTGAACCAGTATCTGCGCAATGTGGAAAGCCACGCGGGCCTGAGCTTCGGTGTGCTGTCTCAGGTGGCAGACGTGGAAAAGACCGCCACCGAGATCGTCAGCAGCAAGCAGAAGCTGTACTCCACGGTCTCCGACCTTCAGGCAGCACTGGAGGACGCTCTGCGCGGCCTGATCGATGCGCTGGACTACTGGGCAGATCACATTCCCGGCGCACCCGGCAAAGGCAAACTGAACATCTCCTTCAAGTGGGATGACAGCATCATCCTTGACCGCCTGTCCGAGATGGCCCAGTGGCAGCAGGAGGTCAGCATGGGCCTGCGCAGCAAGACCGAGTACCGGATGCACTTCTTTGGCGAGGACGAAGAGACCGCTACACGGGCAGTGCAAGCCATTCAGCAGGAAGCTGGGGCCAATGACATCCTGAAGGGAGTGATCGACAATGGCGACGGCTAAAGAGACAAAGTTGCGGACGGAGCGCACCGCAAAGCGGCTGGACTGGCTGCACGACAACGCCCGCGTCCTGCGCAGCCCTGCACTCTGGGAGCGATACTATGAAGCAAAGCACATCACCGAGCTGCTGGGCTTTCAGGTGAAGATGCACGAGGGGCACCATGAGGTAACGCCATGCTGACCCCGGACGAAGTTAACGGCTACGCTGGGCTTATGGCGGCCCCGTGGGACGAGCTGAACGAACGTATCCTGCGGGACATGGTGCGCCGGATCGTCAAGGCGGGCAAGATCACCTCCACAGCGGAGTGGCAGAGCTTCCGGGCGCAGGCGCTGGGCGCGAGCCGGGCATACCTTCTGCGGCAGATGCAGGCCATTGTGCAGGAGCTGGGCCCCAGGAAGCCGCTGTGTTTGCCCAGGCAATAAAACAGGCATACACCAAGGACATGCTGGATGCAGCCGCGGCAGGCCGCTCTCTGACCCCTCTGGGCGAGAGTGAGGAGGCGCAGCAGCTGCTGGAAAGCGGCTACCGGCGCACCATGAACACCCTATACAACCTGACCCAGAGCCGCGCTGTGATGGGCAACCAGAACATGGTGGAGACCACTCAGCGGCAGCTGGCGTATTATCTGGACATGGCCCACATGGATGCCGCCAGCGGCGCGTTCAGCTCCGACGATGCAGCACAGCGAGCATTGAATGCTTTAGCAGCAAAAGGTGTGGGGGCTATCACCTACCCCAGCGGCCACGTGGACACGCTGGACGTAGTGGTGCTGCGGGCTACCCGCACCGGCATCAACCAGACTGCCGGAGAGATCACCCGCCACAACGCAGACGCACTGGAATGCGATCTGATGGAGCTGGATGCCACGTGGGTGCCCGCACCGGCGACGGCGGGCAGGACCTGACCAACCACAGCTGGTGGCAGGGCCAGATCGTCAGCCGCAGCGGGCGGCACGGATATCTGTCCCTCTCCGATATCGGCTACGGCGACGTGCGCGGGTTCATGGGTGCCAACTGTGCTCATAACTGGAGCATGTTCTGGGAGGGAGCCAGTGTGCGAAGCTACACCCCCGAGAGGCTGGCCGCGATCAATGCCGCTACCGTAAACTACAACGGCAAGGAAATCGGACGGTACAAGGCACCCAGATGCAGCGTGCCCAGGAGCGCCAGATCAGAGCCGACAAACGGGCGTTTCTGGTTGCCAAGGAAAGCGGCCAGAAGGACGCAGAAAAGGCCGCAGCGGCAAAGCTGGCGGCCTCTCGTGCAAAGATGAAAGATTTCCTCAGCCAGACCGGGCTGCAGCAGTACCAGCTGCGGGAGAGCGTGCCCGGCTTTGGCCGCAGCGCAGCAGCCAGCGCAGCCGCGCAGGCACGAAAATAAGTGTGCTGGACTTCTTGAAAAGGCCGTGCTATAATTCAGGCCAGAATAAAGGAGGTTTCACACTATGAAGATCAAGAATCGAATCCGGCGGGTATTGTGCTGCTCGCCCTCGCGCTCGGCTTGACCGCCTGCGGCGGCAGCTCTTCCAGCACCGCCAGTAGCGCAGCATCCAGCGCGCCGGCCAGTTCCGTGAGCGAGAGCGTCAGCGCCGAGCCGGAAAGCACCAGTGCTGCACCGGAGAGCGCAGTCAGCGCTGAATCTTCGCCTTTGGACGGCATCAAGTTCTCGGTAAGCAAGGTGCGCAACGATAACACCGGCAACTGGCGTATTTCGCTGATTGCAGAGAACATCGACATGAGCGAGTGTGCGCTGGACTACTACAAGCAGTATTTCACCGACGACAGCGAGATCCACTTTATTGTGAACTTCAACTACAACACCACCACGAAGATCATGGACATGGGCGGGCAACTGGATGTAACCGTGCAGGACTACGTCCCCAAAGAGGAGCATGACGCAAATACTCTGGGTAGCGGCACCGTTCTGGCCGAGTATTTTGTGGACAAGGAAACCGGCGAAATTGAAAAGATCAGCTGACAAATGAGCAAAGCAAAAGCCTGAAGGAATGCACCTTCAGGGCTTTTCTTGTTGGGTCAATTCACCGGAACATATCAACAACATATTCAACTGCGGCTTTCGCTTCCGGGGTGAGCGGTCGGGTACACCACCCACGGTCATAATAAGCAACCTCCTGCCAGTAACGCACATCGCCCGGCGGCAGTTGACTGACCCAGAGCTTCAGGATCCTGCCGCCGTCGATACCAAACTCGCTGTGCTTCTCGCAGACCTTGGCCTGCCACCGAATCTCCGAGCCGTTCAGCTCGAAGCTATCCTCGTGCCAAAGCTGGCTGTCCACGCACATTTCCGTTCGGAATCCCCGCATCACTGATCACCTCCGCCGTAGTCCACCACATAGCCGTTGTACACGAAGTTCTCTGCCGCCATGGCAGCGTCCAGAACTCGGTTTGCATACTCGGCAGCCTCCTCCGGGCTCTTGGTTCCGAGGGAAGCCCACTGGACACCCATCTTCACCGGGGTACCCTGCCGAGCAAAGTTGCAGTTGTGGATCTGGATGCCGTCCTCCGCAGAGAACTGCGCCTGAAGCGCGTCCAGCGCCTCACCGTAGACCTTCCAGTTGACCTTCTTCATAGATTATCCCTCCTTTACCAGTTCATAGTGCTTGATGCTGCCGTCCACGAATTTCCGGCCCTGCAGGATCTCCACGCTCTGGAGCAGAAACTCGAGGTGGGCCATATCGATGGCCCCGCAGGAGCCGGGGTCGCGGAGCAGTTGCTCTGCCAGCGCGTCCTGCATCTTGACGGAGTAGCAGGTCTCACCGATGATCTTCTCGCCATTCTCGATCTCCGCGGTGTCGTAAGTGATGTTCAGCTTCTTCATGATCACCATTCTCCTTTCGCAGCAGCATTGCGGATTGCCCGCTCTTCGTTCTCCTGATCCAGCGCCTGCGCAAAAGCATCCAGCGCGCTGGCCCTCGTGATTGGCCTGAACTCTTTCACGAAATAGGCGAAGGTACGGTCGTCCCAGCACTCGACGTAGCCGTCGCCGCCCTTACCGTAGTTCTCGCGGGCCAGAGCCATGAACTGGTCGAAGGTCAGCGCCGGAGGGTTCGGCTCGGTGTCCAGAGGGACGACCCGCGCGTAGGGGTGTCCCCTGCGAATGACCTGCGTCAGCTCGGTGTCAGCTGCTGCCCGTTCAGCCCGGCAGCTGTAGACCTTCAAAGTGCCGTCGTCCTTCTCTTCGAGGATCGCCCAGTTGTAGGTGTGCGTCTTGCTGGTGCGCACCAGCTGGCCTTTGTAATAGAATTTCATGGTTCAGTCCTCCTTCAGCTCGCGCAGCAACTTTTCCAGTGCTGCGATATGATCCTCATAATACAGACCGCCGCGGCGGGAGCCGCAGTAGCGGGAATAAGAAATCTTCCAGCGGCGAATCTGCTCCTTGCAGGCAGCCACCGGATCGGCGGCGGTCTTGATCTCTTCGATGCTCAGATCACGCATGGTTCAGTCCTCCTTGTTGGTGTACTCGTCGGTGTCACGGCTGGATTCGCCCATCAGAAACACCCGGTGCTTGCCCTTGGCATCCCGTACCCAGTCGCCGCCCAGAACGGTGAGGGTGAAGATCATCCCTTGGTACTGACCCTCGGCGCACACCCGGGTCGGCTCCGGCAGGTCCTCCCGGTGCATGACGCACCACTGAGAGTCCATACTGAACGCCAGCATCCCCAGATGGCCGCGCAGTTCCTTCTTCTTCATGGTTTAGCCCTCCTTGACCAGCTGCAGCATCTTAAACACGCGGTCCCACTGCTCCTGCGAAAGGGTACCGCCATTGTTCACCACTGCTTCGGCCGCGTTGATTTCCAGCCGCATCTCGGTCTTGCTCATCTCGTTCGGATTTGCCATTTTTCGTTTTCCTCCGTTATTTTTTATCCAGAAACCCTTCCGGTGGCTGTATGTTACCTCTGCGCAGACACAAAGTCAAGTTGTTTTTGATTTATTTTTTAATTTCTTTTTGTTGTTGAATTTTGCCCCGGCAAGTCATATCCTTGTGGCAGGAAGGAGTGACCCAAAATGACCACATCATCCAGAGTGAAAGCCCTGCTGGAACTGACCAGCACCGACCAAAGCACTTTTGCCGCAGCGTTCGGCATGACCACCCCGCAGGCCATGAGCAACAAGCTGCGCAGGGACAGCTGGTCGGCAAAAGACCTCGCCAAGGCTGCCGCCCTCTGCGGCGCAAGGCTGGCATTCATCCTCCCGGATGGCTCCCAGCTTATCCTCGCCCCGGACGAGAAGTGACCGCTACACCACAAAACGCCCCGCGCTGAAGAGGACAAACCTCCCAGCGCGGGGCGTTTTGCTTGCATACAGTTGCAACAAAAATCTTGTCGGTTGCAACAAAAGGTTGCATACAAACTTTGTAGACACGAAAAAGTAAGTGTTCATGCGGGTTTTGGGGCAAAACATACAGAGACATACTCAAACTCTTATCCTGACCCTGAACAGAAGAAAAGAAGAGTATACACACGCGAGAACGCGCTTGACGCCCGCACGCGTAGGGTTTATGGGGATTTTGGTATGCTTTGTTTCAGGTATGCGAGCGCTCAAGTCATAACGTTTTTACCCGCCGGAGTGTGATACGATAGCACCAGATTACACCGCGCACCCGGTGTCAGAGAGGTGCAGAGGGCCCGCGCACAGCAGCGCGACAACAATGCTGTAGGCCCAATGGGAGGTAGACCATGAAACGTGAGGATTTGAAAGCCATCGAGGGCCTGACCGAGGAGCAGATCAACGCAGTGATGCGGCTGCATGGCCTGGACGCAGCCGCCCATCAGGCCACTGTACAGGGCCTGCAGGCGCAGCTGGCCACTGCACAGCAGGATCTGGCAGCCTTCGACGGCGTGGACGTCAATGATCTGCGCAGCCGGATCACCAACCTGACCAACCAGCTGAGCCAGCAGGCTGCAGAGTTCGCCTTCAATGGCGTGCTGCGCGCTGCGGCCCACGAGGCCGGTGCTCTGGACGAGAACGATGCTATCGCATTGCTGCCGAACAGAGCTACACTGTGCGAGAGCAAGAATCAGGCCGAGGATGTCAAGCAGGCATTCGCTGACCTCAAATCCCGCAAGCCGTACCTGTTCCAGCAGGGTGCCCCCGCCCCGCAGGACGGCGCAGGCCCGCAGCCGGGCGCTGAGCCGCAGGAGCCTACTAACCCGATCATCGTCCCGAAGCCCCGCAGCCAGGGCGGCAATGCACAACCCACCCTGCAGGAGTTTCTCCAGATGACCGGTGCCGAGCGCATGGCCCTGCGCACCCGCAATCCGGCACTTTTCCAGCAGCTCTCTGCTTTGGTGAGAGCTGCACGACACTAACGAGGTAACTGAACTATGCCTATTCCCGGCACTTTTGGTGGTTTTCCGTTTGACCCCGAGGTCTATCAGGGCTTCGTGGACCAGGAGGCCACCTTCTCCGATTCCATCCTTGCCTCCGGTATTCTGGCAAGCGACCAGAGTCTGGCCGCTTCTCTGGATAACGGTAGCCCGATGGGCACCATCCGTTTCTATAACCCGCTGGACCCTGACACCGACGCCCCGCTGGTCCGTGATGGCACCAATGATAACGTGCCCACCGAGATCTCCGGCGGCAAGCAGTCCTGGATCCGCATCGACCGCATGAAGGCATGGAAGGCCACCGAGCTGACCCGTGAGCTGACTGCCGCCGACCCTATGGCCGCTGTTGCCCGCAACACCGGACGCTACTGGCGCATGTACAAGCAGAGCCTGCTGGTCAAGCTGGTGGATTCCGTCCTGGGCCTGTCCGGGCTAGCAAACCATACCCTGACCGTCAAGACCGGCGGCGTCACCGCCAACCAGCTGATCGATGTGCAGCAGTCCGCCCTGGGCGACTTCTCCGGCAAGTTTGGTCTGCTGGTGGTGCACTCCAAGATTCTGGCCGAATACAAGAAGATGGGCCTGCTGAACTACAACAAGTACGTAATCACCAACGTGCTGCAGAAGGAAGTCAGCCTGCCCACCATCAACGGTCTGGTCGTGGTCGAGAATGACCGCGGCACCGACGACGGCACCAACTACAACAGCTTCCTGCTGGGCCAGGGCTCCGTCCTGACTGCCGATCCTAAAGTCATCACCCGGACTACACCGAGTATGACGCGGCCAAGCAGGCGGCACCGATATCCTGTACAATAACCGCTCCTTCATTCTGCACCCGAACGGTGTCTCCTTTGACGGCGATAAGATCAACAAGCCCACCCCGACGGATGACGAGTTCACCAACAAGGCAAACTGGGCGCTGAAGTTCGACCACAAGAACGTGCGCATGGGCAAGATTACCATCCCCAAGGCAAACTTTGCCGAGGAGTAACCTATGGACAGCTGGCTGACCTACCCTGAGTACCTCGCGCAGCACCCCGGATCTGCGCTGACCGAGACAGAGTTCACCCCGCGGGCGGTGGACGCAGCATTCTTCATCGAGAGCGCTACACGCTGGCGCGCCAGCCTTGCCAAAGAGCCTGAACAGCTGGCGCTTCTGGCACAGTGTCAGTCCCGTCTGGTGGCCCTCTCCGAAGAGGTCAGCGCCAGCTGGGACGGTGTGACCAGCGTGAGCAATCACGGCTACACCGAGAGCTATGCCAGCGGCATGGATATGCAGGCGTATCTGGGCAAACGGCAGAGCCAGATCGTGAACGAGGTGCTCTCTGCTCCGTCTACCCGACGGATGCTGTATCAGGGCGGCGTGTATCACCCGCCCCGCAGACGCTGAGAGGAGGCCCGCCATGCGCAAACCTCTTCTCGCAACAAAGAGTGTCACGCTGGTGCATTGCATCCGGCGGGGCACTGGCAGCACCAGTTACACCACGGTGCTGTCTGGCGTGAGCTGCCGCGAGGTGGCCGCAGCTGATACCGGCGCACAGTCCGGTGCAGGCTCCGGCTTTGCCCCGAAAAGCAGCTCCGAGATCTGCATTTTTCCGGGTCACTCCACAGCAGCCCCGCAGAGCACAGCAGAATCGCCGCTGGACGCAGCAAGCGCCTTTCTCGACCCTGCCGCCTTCAAGGCCGCAGACGAAGCCGCAAGGGCCTGTCACTGGACGCTGGCCCCGGAGGACAAGGTGACACTGCCCAGCGGGCGCGTCGGCACCGTCACCAGTGTACAGGACAACCGGGACGGGCGCTGCCCGCACTGGTACGTGGAGGTGACAGGATGAGCGGCCCGATCAACCTCGGCATCCACTGGGACCCGAACTTCCAGAACCGCACCGAGGCAGGCTTTCAGCGCCTGCAGAAGGAAGCGGACGGCGAGTTCCTCCGGCTGGTCACGCCCTATGTCCCGGTACGCACTGGGGCGCTGCGAGGCAGCGCCAAGGACAGCACGGTGCTGGGCAGCGGCTTGATCCGGCACACCACGCCCTACGCAGCCGCGCAGTACTACCGTCTGCCCTGTGGGCAGGGTGTCCGAGAGGACGGCTGCGGGCCTCATTGGGGCGAGCGCTGCGTAGACGACCACAAAGAGGACTTTATCCAGTTTGTCAAGACCCGTGCTAAGGAGGTCAACAAATGAGCCAGACCGCAGACATCAAGCCATGCTGGACTGGCTGGCCTCTTGCCCGCTGGCAACGACGCTCAACGACGGGGATGTTGTGTTCTCCATCGAATATCTGGGTGCCGACACCGAGCAGATGCAGTTCTCACTGGAAGCTACACCCACGGCAATGGTGCTGGAGCAGTTCTTCCTCGGCAGCCGCCGGGCGAAGAACTATGTTCTGGCATCCCGCATGGTCTACTCGCCCGGGGCCGTCCAGCAGGCCGCGAACAGCGCGTTCTGGGATGAATTTGCCGAGTGGGTAGAGAAACAATCCGGACGGCGGAACCTTCCGGCGCTGTCTGACGGCAAAGAGGCCGAAAAGGTGGTCTGCCTGTCCCCCGGATACATCATGAGTCAGGATGCCAGCAGCTGCCGCTTCCAGATCCAACTTCAACTCCAGTACTACCAGAAAGGGAGATAATCTATGACTGTTGCTGAAACTCTGGCTGCGCTCAAGTCCGAAAAGGACATCGAGCCCAGCGCCGACTATGCAGGCGAGGAGACCACCGACGACTTCATCCTCGCCATTCAGACTGATAAGACCAAGCAGGCCAAAGAATCCGAATGGATCGTCTGCGCCGACCACGTGAAGGAGCACTCCGGCACCCTGAACGCTTCCACCACGGACGAGGCGTTCATCCGCACCGGTACCGTCACCACCAAGACCGGCACCCAGCGCACCCTTGCTGTCAACGGCAACCGCTGCGTAGGCGACGCGTTTCAGGATTTTGTGCTGAGCCACAAAATCAAGTACGGCACCGGTAAGGACGTGATCGTATCCTACGTTTACTTCAGCGTCCGCACCGGTAAGGGCGAGACGGGCAATGCTTCTCTGGTCGTCACCAGCGACGTGGGCGGCTCCGCAAACGCCCCCGCCACTTTTGCGGTGGATGTCAAGGCGGTGGGCACTCCCAAAGCCTTCGACTACCTTACTAACGTCACCGCGTAACATAAAACCAATATCGCCCCTGTCACCTCTGGCAGGGGCGCATTTTATAGGAGGTACAGATACATGATCATCTGTGGGCAGGAATTTGAATTTTCGGCGCTGAACGCTAACGACCTCGACCGTATGGACGCGGCACAGCAGCACATGCAGGCGGCTTCTGACCGCGAGAGCAAGCGCGCGCATACGGGCACCGCCGACATCCTGCGCGGCCAGTGCCGCCTTATGATGGGCTACTTCGACGAGCTGCTGGGCGAGGGCGCATCAGAACGTCTGGGTCTGGACGGAAACAACTTCGGCGCATGTGTCCGTGTGACGAACGCCATCAAGGAATCCATCGCCGCAGAACAGGCCACCGTAAAGCAGGCGGCCGCAATGCCCATGAACCGTGAGCAGCGCCGTGCCGTTGCCAAACAGAAAAAGACCGGCCCCTACAAGGTCATTTCTACGCCCAAGACTACAACCGAGAGCACCTTCATCCGTGGCCAGACCGAGGTCTCTTACGGCGGCGAGCCCGACGTGGTGGTTCCCGCCCTGACCGACGAGCAGAAAACCGAGCAGCTGATCGATGCTCGGCAGGCCGTAGACGCTCTGCGGGACGATCCTGATGCCATGCAGCAGCTGGCGGCATACGCACTGCAGATCGCCGCAGAGCGCCATGTCTGATCTGCTGCTGGACGAGTTGCCCACCCGGTGGCACGGGCACGAGATCGTCCCGGATTTCCGGCCCATGGTCTGGCTGGTCAACTCCTATGTCCGGGGCAGTGTTAACACTGACCCGGTGGGCTTTGCCCGGAGCGCAATTTGGCGCTTTTACAAGGACCCGCACTGCTTTCTGACGGACGACCAGATGCTCTTTGACGGCTACCAGCACCTGCTGGAATTTTATCAGGCAGGTGAAAAGGCGGCATCCGGCGGTGACGCTTCCGGTGAATCGGAAGCACCAGCTACACTGCCCTTTGATTACCAGTGCGACGCTCCGTATATCGTGGCGGCGTTCCAGCGGCTGTACGGCATCGACCTGACGACCGAGCACGTCCACTGGTTCCGCTTCCGGGCACTGCTGCGGGGCGTGATCGGCGAGGACTGCATGTTCAGCCGCATCATCGACTGGCGCACCGCAGACCTTTCCGACATGGACCCGGAGAAGCGCCGCATCTACGAAGAGCAGCGGGAACGCTTTGCCCTGCCCGCTGAGCTGAGAGGGGGTGCAGTACGTGCGCAGACCGTCGAAGAGCACAATGCAAGCTCATTGCCCGTTTCCGTGGCCGCTGAACGCGCCCCCATCCCCTGCCCGCACTGCGGCAGACCGCTGCCGGTATGGGCAGAACCACACGCCGCAGCTGTCGGCGTGTGGGTAAAATGCAAAAATCCCGCCTGTAAGCGGGAAATCGAGATAAAACTTTAAGCCTGTGCCCTTGTGCCCGCGCTCACGACTGAGAGGTGGACACACGTGCAGATTACAGCATTACCGGCGATACCAAGCTGGACACCAGCGGCTTTACCAAAGGCGTATCCAGCATGACGGTTGCCGCCGGTAATCTGATTTCCGACCTGACCAAGACCGCCGCCACCAAGCTGGCGGGTCTAGCAAAATCCTCGGTCAGCGTCGGCATGAATTTTGATGCGTCCATGTCCCAGGTAGCCGCCACCATGGGCACCACGGTGGATCAGATCGACAATCTGACCAAGGTCGCCAAAGAGATGGGCAGCACCACCAAATTCACCGCTACACAGGCAGCGGACGCGCTGAACTATCTGGCGCTGGCCGGTTACGACGCAGACAAAGCAGCAGAGGTGCTTCCCAGCGTGCTGAATCTGGCCGCTGCTGGCGGCATGGACTTAGCCTACGCCTCCGACCTTGTCACCGATGCTATGGCCTCGCTGAACATCGAGGCCAACAAGCAGAACGTGGACGACTTCGGCAACAAGCTGGCCATGGCGGCCAGCAAAGCCAATGCCAACGTTTCGCAGCTGGGTGAAGCCATCCTGACCGTGGGCGGCACCGCCGCAAACCTGAAAGGCGGCACCACCGAGCTGACCACTGCGCTGGGTCTTCTGGCAAACGTGGGCATCAAGGGTGCGGAGGGCGGTACCCACCTGCGCAACATCATCCTGTCGCTGCAGTCCCCCACCGACGAAGCAGCCAAGAAGATGCAGAAGCTGGGGCTCTCTGTCTACGATTCGCAGGGCAAAATGCGCGGGCTGAATGACATTCTGGGCGACCTGAACAGTGCTATGAACGGCATGACGCAGGGCCAGAAGGACAGCATCATCAACCAGCTGTTCAACAAGACCGACCTCGCCGCCGTCAACGGCCTGCTGGCGGCGCAGGGCGAACAGTGGGACACCTTGGCCGCCCAGATTGATAACGCCGACGGTGCCATGGGGCAGATGGCTGAAACTCAGATCGACAATCTGCAGGGCGCTATGACCATCATGTCCTCGGCGTTCGAGGGGATGCAGCTGGCCGTCTATGATGAGCTGGAACCCACCCTGACTGAAGCGGTCAAGTGGGGCACAGACTGCCTCACCCAGCTGACCACCGCCCTGTCTGAGGGTGGGCCGGAAGCTATGCTGTCCGCTGCCGGAGAGATCATCTCCGATCTGGCGGGCAGCATTGTCGAGCAGCTGCCCGGCCTGATGCAGTCCGGTGTGGAGATCATCGCTCAGCTGGCGGCCGGCATTGTAGAAGCTACACCGGCTATGCTTGACACAGCTGCCGAAGTGCTGGGCGCTCTGGCACAGGGGCTTGTGGACAGCATCCCGGACCTGATCGCCAGCGCCGCTGAGGTCATCGCCGGATTTATCGGCTACCTCGGCGACCACGCAGACGAGATCATGGACACCGGTATGCAGCTGCTGGAGAGCCTCGTCATCGGCATCACCGATAACCTGCCCCAGCTCATCACGGCGGCAGCTGCCCTGATCGCCAACTGGGCAGCTGCCTGATCGCCCATCTGCCGGACATCCTCAAGTGCGGTGCAGCTATGCTGACCACGCTGGTGGACGGTATTGTCTGCAGTCTTGAGAATCTGGCGGAGGCCGCCCTCGCCTGCGTGGCAAAGCTGGTGGGCGTGTGGGACGGCAGCATGGACGAGTGGGGCCATATCGGCGAGAACATCGTCAGCGGCCTGCTGAACGGTATCAAGGGCGCATGGAACAGCCTGGCCAAGTGGGTCAGCAACGGCATTAACGGCCTTGTCTCCGGGGTCAAGGGGCGGCTGGGCATCCACTCCCCGTCCAAAGTCTTTGACGAGATCGGCGTGCAGGTTTGCAACGGTCTGGCGCAGGGTCTCGATCGTGGAAATAAGAAGGTCAAGGACGCAGCCAAAACCGTGGTCGCGTCCGTAACCGACAGCGCCACCACCCTCACCAATGGCGTGGCCAAGACCGTGGAGACCGTCACGGAACGGATGGCGAACGGCGCTACCCAGCAAAAGCAGGTCATCACCGAGACTTCCCGGCAGATGGTGGATGGTGTGCTGAAGGATGTGAAAACCATCACCAGCATTGCCGCCGACGGCACCGAGACCGTCAAGCAGACCATGGAGACCGTCCGCGAAACGGCCAAGACGGTCACTTCCACCTTTGAGACGCTGGCAGACGGGGTCAAGACCACCACCCAGACCGTCACCGAGACCCTGACC